>ERZ795060.1433-NODE-1433-length-28069-cov-6.497930_pt1 | contig 28069 bp, 23 predicted proteins | sample MGYA00375144_ERZ795060 | MGnify/ENA primary metagenome ERZ795060 (study PRJEB30189, sample SAMN05720157) | activated sludge metagenome | isolation source: anaerobic digester from wastewater treatment plant | place: Japan | collected 2015-05-15 ...
CCGCGCCGGAGAGGACTCGAACCTCCAACCGCCTGATCCGAAGTCAGGTGCTCTATCCATTGAGCTACCGGCGCATACACCATTTTTTTAACTTGCTTTCCTATAAAACGGGCTTCAGGGGAATTTCTCGGATAACCGGAACTCAATCCCATTTGATTGTGGTCAATTCCCGCATCCCGTCAATCCCTTTGTTTCTCTCCTTTCATCAGCCACAATTTTATTTTGGCTTGGGTTTGAAAAACACCTAAAAACGATGATCAGTCGATTGGCACAAACCATGAAAATAATACATTCCTGGAAAACCATTTTGAGCCGCTGGATTTCCCGCGTGGATCCGGGGAGGATTTTATTCCTTCTGGTTGGTTTCCCTGTTGGGATTTGCCTCCCCGTGGATATGGGGCGTTGCTTGGAGAATGCTTCCTGGGTTCGTCCCCCGTTGCCGATGATTCGCGCGGTTTATGGCTTTTCATCCCAAGCCCAGCCATTCGCCGGCATGAAACCCGAGGCGATTCCCGAATGGTTGCGGCGGCACGGGATCAACGCGGTCTTTGTTTCACTCCGTGAAGAAGACTCAATGCTTTCTCTCTTGCGGCAAGCGGAGATTTTTTGCTTCGAGGAATTGCCCGTTTTTGCCGGCCGGGCACTTTACCGGTCCCATCCCGAATGGCGGCCCATCACCCCGGCAGGGGGAGAGTTGCCGCCCGATGGTTGGTATCACGGGCTTAGCCCCTGTCATCCGGATCTGCGGCAGAAGCGGCTCGAGGATTTCCGGAAGCGTCTGAAAAATCCCCACATTCAGGGAATTTGGCTGGATTTCATCCGCTATGCGGCGCGGTGGGAGAAACCCAAGCCCAGGCTGGTGGACAATTGCTTCAGTTCTTATGCATTACGGCAGTTCGAACAATTCGCGGGCATCTTATTGCCGGAATCCACCCTTCCAGAAAAGGCCCGGTTTATCCAAACTCAGTGGCCCGGCCGCTGGGTGGATTTCAAGGTTGAAACCATCCGCTCCTGGGTCGAGGAAGCACAACAAATACGTGACCGGGAACGTCCCGACGTTTGGCTTGGGTTGTTCGGAATTCCCTGGACGGAAGTGGATTTTGACGGCGCGATCCGGAAGATTCTTGGGCAGGATATCGGCGTGCTGGCGGCGCATGTTGATATCTTCTCGCCCATGGTGTATCACAAATTATGCGGGCGTCCGCCGGCATGGGTTGCGGAAATCACCAGTGCGTTCCGGCGGCAGACCCAGAAGCCGGTTTGGCCCATTGTGCAGGCCGTAAGCGATCCCGCACCGTTATCGGCGGAGGAATTTGAGGAGGCCGCCTGGCATGGGGCAAAGGCATCTGCGAGTGGATTGATCTTGTTCACCGCCGCGCATATTCAAAAGGAAAACCGATGGGACCAGGTGACGAATATTTTTGAGAAGATCCAACGGGAGATCGAATCCTTCCTTCCGATGGCGCAATGACTCAATCAGAAAACTAATGGACTTCACCACCCACTGGGCGTATCACTTTTTCAATAGTCCCGATTACCTTGCGTTATACCAGGACATGACGACTCCCTGGCGGACCGGGATGGAATTGGATTTTTGCGAAAAGGTGTTGCGGTGGAGAAAAGATCATCTCATCCTGGATGCGCCTTGCGGGGCGGGACGTCATGGCTGGGAGCTGGCCCGGCGCGGTTACACGGTGGTGGGGCTCGATTTTTCTTCCTACCTGTTGACCCAGGCTCAAGGAATCCGCGAACCGGCCGATGCGCCTCCCCGCTGGGTGCGCGGCTTGATGCAACGACTGCCGTTCCGGGACGGTTCGTTCGATTTCGTCATTTGTTTGTTCAGCAGCTTTGGATATGGGGATACGGAAGAGGAGAATCTGCATATCGTCAAGGAATACGCCCGGGTGTTGCGGCCGGGCGGGAAAGTGTTGATCGATGTGATGAACCGCCATTTCGTGCTGTCTGGATTAAATCAGGTTCATCGATCAGTCCACGGGAATATAACGGTGAGTGAATACCGAACGTTGACGGACAATCAACGGCGGTTGCACAACCGGATCACGGTTCACTTTCCCGATGGCACCACCCATGTGTACGATTACCGGCCCTGGATGTTCAACGGGTGGGAATTATCGCATCTGGTCAACCAAGCCAATTTGCGGGTGGATGGCCTCTACGGCAACTTTCAGGCTGAACCATATCATCGAAAAAGTGAACGGGCCATGCTGGTGGCCGTCAAGCCTGCCTGATTCCGATGAGGTCCTCTTTCCCCGCGAGAAAAGCGTAAGGCATAATCCACCTAAGCAAAGTCATCGCGACCGGGGCTTCATATACCAACGCACCAGGCCAATCAGCCAACGGGTGAGCAGGTAGCGGGACATGAACACCGAGACCTTGTTGCTCCACCCGTGCACCACAAAGGGCTTTTTCCCCAGGGCGCGCAGAGCGGTGCGGGCAACCGCGCGGGGATCGGCCTTGGGCATGGAAATACGCCGCTGCGATTGGGCCACTTGAAAGAATTCTGTGTCCGTGGTTCCGGGAAGCAATGCCAGCACATCAATGCCATACGCCTTCCATTCACCATGCAGCGAATTGGAAAACGAAAACTCAAACGATTTTCCGGCCGCGTAGGTGGCCATGTAGGGGGAAGGGAACTGGCTGAGCACACTGGAAACGAAGATAATCCCGCCCCGCCGGCGTTGTTTCATCCCCGGAACCAAGCGATGCGTCAATTCCACGGGAACGCGGCAGGCCAAGTCCACCATGGTCAGCTCGTTTTCCAAGTCCAGGGTGTCGAATTCCCCCTGGCTGCCGAAGCCGGCGTTGTTGATCAACAGGCCGATGTCCCATCCGGATTTCTGGATTTCCTCGCAGACCCGGCGTACCGCGCCGGACGCGGTTAAATCCTGCACGATCGGCATCACGGAAATACCGAAGCGGGCTTCAAGATCGTTTTTGATTTGTTCCAGCCGTCCGCCGCGCCTGGCTACCAGCACCAAGTCGAAATCCCGCGCGGCGAGTTCTTCGGCGAACGCCCGGCCGATCCCCGACGACGCCCCGGTGACCAAGGCCGCGGGACCATATTTGCGCTTCAGGGTATTCATAAAGATTCATCCGGTAAATGCATATCCATTGTTCAGGCTCATCCGGTCCGTGCGTACTTTTTCTTTTTGGTTTGCTATGCCATTCCAGCAAACCGTTTGGAGAGAATGACCCCTACGTCCCTTTCTCTGGTCCGGCGGATTGCATGGGTAAAAGCCCTTTCGCCCTGCCGGTCTTCTCTGGAGTTGGTTGGAGTCTTTCCCTCATGGGAGTTCTCTTCAGGGGACGGCCTTGCAGCAGCCCTGGGTTTTAACCCTGGGCCTATAACTTTCCTATCCTGAACATCTTGTCCATCCTGACCATCCTGATTCAGACAATACCCTCCACAAATCCTCCCTCTTCCCCTGGAATAGACCGGGGTGAGGGGAGTGAAACGCCGAGAGTGAATTGATTCAATTACATTTTTTGGATCCGATACGTCTGAATAGCCTTCCCACGGATAGATACAGGGAGAATCCCGTTCTCCGATTGGCCTTCTTCACCTGGGATCGGACGCTCCACCAAATCGCATCGTTGCCACTTGAAAGCGGAGAATAAGCCGCAATGAAATGCGGTGTTGGAATCAACGCCATCCAGTTCCCGGAAACGGATGATCAATCCCTGGCCATCTTCCGCCTGCTTGATGATCTGGACCAATACGTTGGCAGATTCCACGCTGAACAAAGATTTCTCCTTGTCCGCCAGCGCCGGCTTTTCAGAAGTCTCCGTTATGGGGAGCGGCATCACGCACAACGGCGAGCTGACTTGATCCGCGAACCGGGACGCCCTGCTCGGCTTGAATGGACTGTCATGATACACCAGCGAGTAACGGAACACCGCCGGGCCACCCTGGCTCGCCTTGTAGTTCGTGAACCAATAGTTGTTCATGGCATATGAAAACACATGCGTGTTCGTGAGTGGCAGATGTTCCAGCCAGGGCTGTTCGGCATGCATGCCGCAGAATTCCAGCAGCGGCGCGTCATGTGCCACGAGGGTGACACCCCATTCGTCGTTGGAAGCATCGATCCAGCGGCGGACCGTGTAATAATTGCGGTTGGCTCCGGGGATCTGGTCCTTCTCCGGCCGCATGGATGCCAGCGGGATCTCCATAGTGAAACCACCGCCGGCAACCAGGAACGGAAAAGCGAAACGCACCGCTTCCTTGTCCCGGATGTCGCTTTTGTCCATGGTATTGATAAACTCGATGCGGTTCTGATCGGGATGGAGTTGGATCTCCTGCCGCAGCCACTCCACGCCCGGTGCCTTCACCTGCGCAATGAGAGAGCCGTAGGCCCCAGTTTCAGACACCGCGGATGACCAAATCACCTGGTCCGCGCTCCGGCTGTCCTTCCCATTCGGCCCAAGCACGTGGAGGTATTGATTCAAGCCATAAGGACTCGCCGCGTCCACCAATTCCCGGTTAAGCGGCAGATACATGATGGATTGGACTGCCCCGGTTTTTAGGTCTGTTTTGATCTCCCAGGGCCCCCCCCGCAGGAGGCCTTCCGCCGCGCTGGCTTCCACCTTGGCAGGAGCCGGGGCATACGATTCGGGCAGGAATTGATATACCTTGTATCCAAAGGCGGGAATCTCGTTCGCCCGGAAAACATAGCCCTGCTCGTTCTTATACACGGGTGATTTATTACCTGCGGCATCCACGGCCACCCACTGTTCCGCCAGGGAGAGCGCGTCTGTCTGTTTCTGGTACGGCAGCACGGCCCAATCCGACCGCGGCCATTGCGAGAGGTTCCAAACCGCATAGGCGAAGGTTTGGTCATTTTGAATCTGCCGGGACAGTGCTTTCAGGCCTTCGTCCTTCATCTGCGACGCGCGCCACAAGGCATTTTCCGCGAAACTCCGTTTGACCCGCCATTGGTCTTGCGCGAAGGGAGAATCGGGCTGGGAGATGCTGTTGTGCGCCCCCCAGGTATGCTCGCTGTAGAGCATCGCGAAATCGTAGCCAGTCTCCAAATCTCGTTGCGGATAGGGGCATTCACTGCCCAAAATCTTCGCGAACGTCCAGGCTATTTCCGCGTCCTGCAGGCGCAGGGTAGCTTGGCGGTTCATGGCCGTTTCCCGTGCCGAAGAGGCCGCGCCGTCCTCCCAATAGGGCGTATAATCGCCTTGGTAGGATGGAATCTTGTCCGCGTACCGGCTTACCAAATCCTCGAACGGCGCCGGGGTTCCCGCCATAATCAAACGGGGAACCTGGTACTGGGAATTCCATTCTTGGACCACTTCCGAAAGATGAGCCGGGGGAGGCGTGTTATCGGAAAAATACGAGCGGAACTGGGCCACGTCGTAGGGATACTCGGGATCCGCTTCGAATGAAGCCAGCGCGGAGAGGAAATCATCGAAGCCGCGCTCCGATTGCATCAGGTTGAAGATGCTGGCATAGCCATATCCCGTGTTCCAAACCAGCACCCGGCTTTGGCCGTCCGGGCCGATCCAATAGTAAGGCCGTGGCCCCAGTGCCTTGGTGGCGAAGCCGATGCGGGCGTCGAAATTTGGCCCGAGTTGGAAATATTTCACGCCCGCGTCCGCCAGCACCGGCACCGTGCCCCAGGTGTACCCGGGCACGTCGGTGATCATGGCCGAAATCACGGGCGGCAAGTGATGCTTCTCCGCCAAATGGGTGGCGTAATAGACGCTGCGGACGATTTCCTCGTCTCCGCATAAGGCGGTAAGCAGGTTGCAATAAAGGGCATCCAGCGAGAACACGCCGCGCCGCAAATAACCGAGCAGGGTCTCCCGGTCCGCTTCCGGCTCTTCGGCGAGATAATGTTTGATGACCCATGTCACCTCGGGATTCCACCGGTAGTGCGCGTCGTGCATATAGCCCCTTTTCAGCGACTGCTCATACAAGTCCATGGCTTGCTTAAAAAATTTCTTATGATCGTCCAGTACAATTGCTTGCAGATTAGTGTAACCGATGTCCACGTGCGATCCGGGAAGCAGATACACGCGCCAATTCCGGCAAGGCGCGATAGAAAAGCGCTTTTCGAAGGACTTTCCTTGCAGGGTCACGCGCCAGAGTACCTCCTGGCTTTTATCGCTTCGGGGGAGGGGTATCGAGATCCGTCGTTCTTTCATCGCGCCAGTGGAGAACAACGTTTGCCCAGATTTTTGAAGATCCACAACGGCAATCGATTCCACCATGGCGGGATCACCCACCGCCGTGGCTTTTACCTGGAGCACGCGGTTGCCTGCCTGATCCACCAAGGGCGGCGCGCTGAACCGCAATACATGGTCCAGGTATTCCTCCTCTTCGAAATTCCCGGGCAGTACCACCCGCACGCCTTGAGGAACCAGGCCATTCGCGTCCTTGATCATCAGGCCGAATCCCCAAAATCCGCTGTCCTGGCTGACTTTCACCAACAAGGGCTGGCGGCCTTTTTTGAGAGTGACTGCCACTTCGGTCCGCTTGTCGAACAGGCCGTGGGCCGCCGTATCGGTCAATACGGCCTCTCCGTCTAACCATACTTTGGCGGCGTCGTCCCGGCCGATCTGCAACACCACCGGGAGTTCCTCCTGGCTCTCCACCACGCAATAAAGGTAAGCCGTGACCTGGTCCATACCCTCGAACCGCTGACTGAGTGCGACTTGCGGGTTTTCCTCGAACACCGGCGTCCAGGAGAATGTTTTCCCGCTGACACGGACTTCCTGCCCCCGCGTGGGAGCCAACTGCGCTTCTCCCCCCAACAAATCCTGGTCCAATCCCGCCAAAGCGCCGGTTCCCGCGGGATTTGGAATTGGAGCCACCATCAGCCAGCTGCCCACGCTTCCCTCTCCGGAAAGGGAGAACAGGCCTTCGGGCAACGCGGCGTAAGCCCCGCTGGCGGCGCACAAAAAAACCGTGAATCCAACCGCTTCCATGGTTCGTTTCATCATCGTCTCCTGTTGGCTCTGATTCGATCTGGAAGGCTTTGCCACACCCCTGCTTCAATGAGTGAAAAAGAGAGTTGAGGAGTCCAGAGCTGCTTACCATCTATTAGATAGGATAAGCGTATAGCGTGTAAACCCCCCATGGCCTTCTATCGCCGGTTCCAACCCCGGCCGATTGTGAGGAATTTACGCGCCATGGGTGGTTCCATGAAATTCCAGGCGTAACTGGTTACCCGGCTGCAGAAGGGCCGAGAAGGGTGGCAGGTTCCCATCACAACGGACGGGGATGGTAACGCAATCAGATTCTCCCTCTAAAAGAGGGCCAGGGATGAAGGGGGCCCTCCAAGAACGAAATGCCTCCTTTCTCTACAATCAGGTGAACAGATGCGAACCTGGAATATGATGATTTATAAATACCTGAATCCGTGAACTAAGATTCCCTAAAAAATCACGGCGGAACTTACATTGCGAAAAATGATCGTGGTGAACCGGGTTTTGTCTATGGTGGCATTATTTCCAGAGTACCGGCCTCGGATTTCGGTCGAATTTCCTGCGGAATTTCCGCCGGATTTCCCCCCTATTGGCTTTTCGCACAAACCTCTCCTGCCCCCAGGGGACTGGGAAGAATGCGGTGGGCTTTATGGACTACTTTTCCCCTCCTCCGGGGATTAGCCGGTGGCCGCGGCGAAGCGGAAATAGACCCGCCGCCAGACCCGATACCACGGATTGCCTTTCCCAAACGCCAAGCCCGCCCGCCGCGCGTGCTGTCCAGGCGGAGCCGCAACGTGGCTTCGGAGGGCACCTGGTCCAGGTGCAAGGCGGCGCGGAAAAAGGGATCGGCGCGAAAGGCTTCGATGGCGGCAAAATCCGGCTGGCCCAAACCCAGCAATCCGATCCACGCCAGGCCGCTGGGACTGGTGAGGGATTCATTGCCTTGTTTGATGTCAAAAAGCATCGGAAAACGGTTCAGTGCCGGGGTGGCTTGTAAGGTGATTGTATTGTACTATATAAGTCATTATTTATCAAGATGTTGAGAGAGATTTTGTCTAATTTTAGTTCCCGGAAGCCAGTCGAATTCATATTCCCCGTTTCTTCACGGTTATGATTTTTTCTGGACAGCACGCAAGGGAACCATAAGAGGTAATTTGTGTGAATCGAAAAGGGTGATAAAATAGAATCCGGTAATGGAGTTTACCTGTTCCCTATCCATGGGAGCGAACCGCCATTCGGATGATGACTCCTACCGATACCCAATTCGAATCGGTACGAGTCATGCAGACCACAATTTCAGAGGAATGCCGTTTATTAGAAGCCGCATCCCCACTGCCATCCTTCCATTTCCATAGCATCCTGTTCGAACGGGCGGAAGACGAAACCAGCGAAGAATCTACTGAACCTCCGGAATTTTTTCATGATTTGAATCTCGATCAAATCGTGGACGCCATTACCGCGGGGCGGAGTGAATATAACCTCAAACCATTCTTTTACAAACGCCCGAGGAATCTTACGTGCATCCTGTATCGCCAACAGATTATGCGAGACCTGGAAAAGCAATCCCTTCTCGCGAGCATCAAATCATTCTCAAACCAGATGCGCTCCATGCGGCTGCATCTTAACGCAAGTGAGAAAATCCATTACGAATACGGGAGAAAAGCCTGGTTTTTAGACGCCGTGGAGTTGTACTGCGAAGCCGTTTTGGAATTGGGACGAAGCCTCAATCGGGATGAACCTTCCGCACGGGGCCTGCGGGCCTTTCAGGAATATTTAACGCAGTACACTGAATCCGAAGGTTTCAAAGCGCTTGTTCAGGAAACCAAAGCGGTGAAATCCAAACTGTCAACCATTTGTAACTGTTTACCCGTCTGCAAAGGATTTTATGGGAGAGGGTGGCAGTTTGCCATCCCGGAGGCGGATTGGCAGGCATTCCACGAGCGTATCGATGGCCTGATACACCCGGTGTTGCAAAGTGCGGAGTATGCTCATCAACACCCATTGTGTCCCTGTGCCGCGGCCGCTGCGGTTGCCTTGCATCACCTTTCGCCAGATCGCCGCCGGCTAGGGGCCTTGATCCGCTTCCACGGCCATGATCCGGCTGGTAGATTGGAATTATTCAACTAAAAATGGGCGCTGCGGGTTATAAATTACATCCCCAAGCGGCGTTGGCATTCGTCCAGGATGTCCCGGGTGCGGCTCGCGCCAACGCGGGTTACGCCCAGGGCGCGCACTTCGAGCAACCTGTCGAGATCGCGCACGCCGCCCGCGGCTTTCACCTGCACATGCGCCGGCGAATGCGTGCGCATGAGTTTCAAATCCTCGATGGTGGCCCCGCCGCTGCCATAGCCCGTGCTGGTCTTCACCCAGTCCACGCCGATCGCGCCGCAGATGGCACACAGTTGGATTTTCTGGTGGTCGTTTAAATAGCAGTTTTCGAAGATGACCTTGATTTTCTGCCCCTGGGCATGGATCAGGCTCGTGAGTGCTTCGATCTCCCCGGCGACGTAGTTCCAATCGCCGCTGAGCGCCTTGCTGATGTTGATGACCATGTCCAGTTCTTCGCCGCCGTCCGCGAGCGCCTGTTCCGCCTCGGCCCGTTTGACCGCGGTGGTGTGGCCGCCGTGAGGAAAACCAATGGTGGTGCTCGCCTTGACCGTGCTGCCCGCCAGGATGCCGGAGCACCGCTTCAGGTAGTAGGGCAGGATGCAGACGCTGGCGGTGTTGTACCGCAGCGCCAGTTGGCAGCCTTCCTCCAAATCCCGTTCTGTCAGTGTCGGGTTGAGGAGGGAATGATCGATCATCTTGGCGATATCGGTGTAGGTGTAGTTCATGAGGATCCCTTTTTGGGGGAGTGGAAGATATCGAGATGCTCCGGATCAGCCTGCAAGATTTTACTCTCCGCCGGCGGTGTTGGCTTGGGCTTCTCCGCCGTAGCGGCAGATGTCTCCCAAACTGATCAGGCCGTTGGAGGAAGCATACAACGACAGGTTTCCCACCGCGACCGCGCCGATTTTATAACGCAAGGGAGTCCATACACCGCCGGTGTCGAGCCGGTCGGGGCCGAAGCTGGTCATCCCGTAGCCTTTGAACAGAGGATAGGTGTTGAAATAGCCGCGGGCGGAGCTGTCATTGCGGGCCCAGAAGCCGTTGTAATTCACATACACATAATATTGCTTGTTGGTTACGCCGTTGGCCACCCATTCCCCTTCCCCGAAGGGATCCAGTTGTCCCACCGACGATAGGTACGCGACCGGCGTTGTCAGGGAAAAGAGGCTGCCCGTGGTGTAGCCACCCTGGTTATTGGGATAACTGCCCCAGGGGTATTCGTTGTAGTCGATTTGGTAGGCTTCCATGGCGACCGAGAAGGCGTAGAGATCCGACCGGACGCGGCCGATTTTGGCGCGGATCTGGGCGTTCAAGAAGTTGGGTACCGCGATCGCCGCCAGAATGCCGATGATCGCGACCACGATCAACAATTCAATCAAAGTGAAAGCACGGTGAATGCGTGCGCGGGTCATGATTTTTTAGCCTAACGTACTCCATCCATTGAATCAATCGGAATCCGGCGGGTTTCTCTGGATTTTTCCCAGGCTTCCCCATATTCATCCTTGATCTTTTCGCAAACGGGGAGAAAATTAAAGGAGGATGAAAACAAAGTGATGGAAACAATTGTCCCGCGAGGATTGGGTTGTGCCTTATGGCGCTGGTTTCTAATGAGATACCGGACAGGGGGAAAGACAAACCAGGCAAAGAAAGTCAACCTTTTGGGACGCAGCCAAGCAAACGACTCCGATGTCTCCGGGAAAATCCCTCCTGAAGGCGGTGTTTGTCAACCTCCGCCCGAAGAAAACCGTGGTTCCGTACGGCCGCTGACGGACGCGGAACTGGATCTGCCCCCGATTGGGGATCCAAGCGTGTGGCCGATAGAAGAGCGACGCCGGCAGCGGTTGAAAGAAATGATTCAAAATTTCTCCTATGAGTCGCCCGAGAAAACCGCAAGCGTCATTAAGGATTGGTTACGTGAAGGTTGACGTAATACCCCACTCATTCAGGAGGGACGGCCGCTTTTCTACCGGCCGAATTTTGGCCCCAACGCCTCAATCCCTCCTCAATTCTCTTGTAGGCCTAAATCATACTATTGATCCGGTTTGCCTTCCGGGTCACGGGACGATTCAGAGAAAAAACGGTTCTTCCCAATCAGAAAAAAAATGGATAGACATTCCATATATCTTGTGCGAGAATAATTCCAACACACAAGATGTAGTATCGGTTGTCGAATTACCCAATTTTTTCCCTTGATCCTACCTTGGAAAGAGCACGAGAGAAATCATGTCCGAACCCATCCGGGAAGCCTGCGGCGTGTTCGCGATCGCGGGGAACGAAGAAGCCTCGCATTTGACCTACTTGGGATTGTATGCCCTGCAACACCGGGGCCAGGAGAGCGCGGGAATCGTCACCGCGGAAGGAGAACATCCCCACGCGCATCTGGGGATGGGCCTGGTGGCGGATGTCTTCAGTGAAGAGGTGTTGAACCAACTGAAAGGCAACCGGGCCATCGGGCACGTGCGGTATTCAACGACCGGATCGAGTAACATCCTCAACGCGCAGCCGATCCTGTGCGAATACCGGCGGGGCTGGGTCGCGGTGGCCCATAACGGCAATCTGATCAACACGTTGGAATTGCGGGGCAAGTTGGAGTCGGAGGGATCGATATTCCGGACAGCCACCGACAGCGAAATCCTGATCCATCTGCTGGCGCGTTCGCCGCAGCTGGATTTTCTTGACGCTCTGGAAGAATGTTTAGCGAAACTGCGTGGGGCGTTTTCGATGGTGATCATGAACGACCAATACACCATCGGTTTGCGTGATCCGCTGGGGATCCGGCCATTGTCCTTGGGCAAGCTGGGCGACGCGTACATCTTTTGTTCGGAAACATCGGCTTTGGATATCATCGGGGCGGAGTATCTCCGGACGGTGGAACCCGGCGAAATGGTGATTATCACCAAAAACCGGATCGAGAGCCGCTTTTACTACAAGCAAGACATCGCGGATATCCGCCGCAAACAGGCGCAGTGCATCTTTGAGTTGGTGTATTTCGCGCGGCCCGACAGCTACGTGTACGGGCGGCTGGTACAGCCGGCGCGGGAGAACCTGGGACGGGTGCTGGCCCGGGAATGTCCCACGGAGGCGGATGTGGTCATCCCGATCCCCGATTCCAGCATTTCCTCGGCGATCGGGTACGCGCTCGAATCGAAGATCCCCTATCAACAAGGAATCATCCGGAGCCATTACATCGGCCGGACCTTCATCGAACCGAGCCAGAGCATCCGGGATTTCGGATGCAAGATCAAATACAATCCGGTGCGGTCGGTGCTGGAGGGCAAACGGATTATCGTGGTGGACGATTCGATCGTGCGGGGTACGACCATGCGCAAGATCGTCAAGATGATCCGCAAGGCGGGGGCCAAGGAAATCCACCTGCGGATCGCCTCGCCGGTGTGGATGGAGCCTTGCTATTATGGGATCGACACGCCGGAACGGGGGCGGCTCATTGGGGCCACGCACACCTTGGAGGAGATTCAAAAGCACCTGCGCGTTGATTCGCTGCGGTATCTCTCAATCGAGGGATTGTTGCAGGCGGTGGGGGGAACCGAGGAGGAATTTTGCACCGCTTGTTTCAGTGGAAAATATCCGATTCGCTGGAGCGGCCAAGCCCTTGAACCCTTGAGCAAGAAGGAAGTCGAGGCGGAAAAGCTGCTGGTCCATGTCGAAGAAGAACCCGTGGAAAATCCTACCTGATCGCAAGATCCGGCATCCCTCTCTCGGGGGAGAATCAAGCCCCGGCTCGACTCAACTCCTTCCATTCAGGTGTTCCCAATTCTTTTGTTTTCAAATCATTCTGAACGCGGTCAAGGTTTGACCGGTTCGTTGGGGTCCAGGTCAATTTGCACGTTCTCGACATGGATGAGATTTTTCAGACGGTTTTCTTCGGCCTTTTTCTTTTCGGGATCATTGGCTTTTTCATACAGCAGCAGGAGATGGGCGGAGACGGTGGGTTCTTCCGGGAATTGATCCCGCAGGTGTTCCGCGAGTTGGATCGCTTGGGCCAGTTCGTTGGATTGGTAATAGATCAACACTTGGCTCAATAAATAGCGGATAACGTCCGGCGAGCGTTTGAGGGCCTCGTCCAGGCAAGTTTGGGCTTGGGCGATGTTTTTCCGGCGGGACTCCATGACCCCGCGGAGAAACCAATAGTGAGCGCTATCCTGGCAGGAGGAACGAAGGGCATCCATATATTCTTTAGCGGCGACGGGCGTCTGGTTGCGGATGACCCAGCGGGCAAAGGCCAGTTTGACAGGCAGGGAAATCGCGCCGGATTCATTCAAGATGGATTGCTTGCGCTGGGTGAAGAGGCGGGCGTCATAATCGGGTTGCGAACGGATGGTGAAGGCTTGTTCGTTGATTTGGATGAATTCGTTCCCCTTTTCGATGGCCTTTTTCGTTTCCGGGCTGAGTTCGGGATTCAAGGTTTTGGGATACACCGCGAAACAAATGCCTTCCAACAATTCCGGTCCGGTATAAAGCGCGGGTTCGGAAGGGGTGATGCCTTCCGCGTAAAAGAGGCCCCGGTCCGGCGCCGCTCCGGTGATCAGGGTGAGGGTGTTCAGCCGCTGGCTGTTGAACATATCGCCCTGGCAGAAGATCACCGGCACATCCTGCCGGAGAAAATCGAGGACCGCGGCCGGATCTCCCGCGAAAGGTTCGAGGCGGTAGCGGGTGCCGATTCGCATCACTTTCAGAAACTCATGGAAAAACAATCCCCGGCGGGGAGACGTTCCCAACCAGCTGTTGAGGGTTCCGAACGAGATGGCGTCACCCCAGTGGCCGCGGACCTCGGCCATTACAAAGGGTGCACTGTATTGTTCATAGCGGGACATCAGGGAGGAAACATCCACCGTCAACACCGGTTTGGTGGAATCGGGAGCGGAGGGATTTTGCAAAAACCGGTGGGCAGTCTTCCCCGCGTACGAATCGGGAAACCGCTTTGCCAGTTCACTGGAATAAGAAACAGCCAATTTGGCATTCCCCGCGCGGAGCGAAAGATCGGCCAGCAACGCCAGCACTTGGCATGGACGGAACTCGGGATCGTTCCGGTAAAGAGCCTGGAGGACCTCGATGGCTTCCCCATATTGCTTGTTACGGCGCAGGATGGCCGCGAGAACGAATTTTTCGTAAGAGGCCGGCCCTTTCCCATCGTTATGCGTGGTGAGGGCGGCGGTGGCGCTTTCCACGTCATTATGGAGCAGGTAGAGATACACCTTGGTCAGCGAGTCGATCCCCTTGAGCCCTTCGATTTCCCTTCGCCGCTTTTCGCGGTAGGTGTCGATGGTTTTTTTGAGTTCCTCGCTGACCAGGGTGGCGGAACCGCGTGAACCGTCCAACTCCCGGCCTTTTTGTTCCAACTGGCGGGCTTCATCCTGGCGGCCTTGTTTGGCGCGTACCAGGGCGAAGATCTCGTAAAAATCCCGGATGGGTTCGACTTGGGGGGCGAATTGTTCCAAAATCCGGGCGGCCCACTCGAATTCATTGAGAAGCAAAGCCCATTTGACGCTTTCGGTGATCAGGTAGGGATCGGCGTAAAGCAAAGGTTCCAGACGGGCCAAGTGTTGCCGCGCGCTGTCATATTGTTTTTTTTCCAAGCTGTTGAATATCAGCATATTGAGCGCCTGGGGGTCGTGGGGATCGGCTTTCAGCAGGCCCTCGATGATGTCTTCGGCTTCCTCGAGACTGCCGTTGACAATCAGGATTTTGGCCCGGTCCAAAGCGAGCCAGCGTTCGAGGATAGGCGATCCCATCTTCCCCGCGGCTTGTTCGAAAAACCGCTCCGCCTCGATGAAACGGTTTTCGCGGGCCGCCACGATACCCAAAAAATAGAAGGCGTAGGGACTGATTTTTTGCCGGGATAGGTCCGCGTAAAAAACCGTATACGCGGTGAGCATGTGGCCGGCTTTCAGCGCCAGCACCTGGTAAGCGGGATGGGGCAGTTTTTTCCCCTCTTCCTGCTGGAGGTGGCGGATGATGGCCTGGGCGGTTTCGTGCCGCCGGCCTTGATTGATGGCGGCGGCAAAATCGGTGAAGGGAGGTTGTTGGATCAGTGGATCCGCGTCCCCAGCGACCGGTTCAACCAGAGCATAGATGGAAGCATAAAAATCCAGGCAAAAGCGGTGAGCGTTGCGGGAAGGTTTCATAAGTTCGAAAAACTGAGTGAGAAATGAAGCGGTTTTCACCCGTTTTTCGAATTCGACGGCCGGGGAAAGAGACAATTTCCGCAGTTCGGTAATGTCTTCGAGAGTAAGGGGAATCTCCTTCGCCTTTTCAGGCGCGGCCGTGGCCGGCAGGGAGAAATGAGCCACGGCTCCCAGGAGCAGCCATCCCGCATACCAAAGGAGCAGGGGACGATGTACAACTCGTGTCATTCCATTGAATCCAGGCCTGTCCAGGAAACGAAATGGACGAAATCCATGGAAGGCGGTCAAACCACGGGAAAGCCAAAGTCAGCCAAAACCGCCATCAACTTGTCTTCATTACCGCGGGCCATGGGGACTAGAGGCGGTCGCAGATCCCCGCAATAGGGGAGGCCGCTTTCGGGCGAGCGGCTGAGCCGGTTGACCGCGGTTTTTACTGGTATGGGATTGGTTTCGAGGAATAAGGCTTGGTTAAGGCCGGCCAATTGCCGATGCAGCCGCAAGGCTTCCGCCGTGTCGCCTTTCAGGTAAGCGTGCACCAGGGCGCGGACCGGTTTGGGCGCGATATTCGCCGTCACGGAAATAACTCCCCGGCCGCCCACCGCGAGAATCGGCAGGGTGAGGCCGTCATCCCCCGACCAAACATAAAAATCGGGAGGGGTCAAGCGGGCGATCTCGGAAATTTGCGTGAGGTTGCCGCTGGCTTCCTTGATGCCGACAATATTTTTTTCCTGGGCCAGTTCCACCACGGTTTCGACATTGATGTTGACTCCGGTCCGGCTTTGGATGTTGTAGGGAACCTGGGGAATATCCACTTGGCGGGCGATCGTTTGAAAATGATATAACAAGCCTGCCTGCGTTGGTTTGTTGTAATACGGGGCGATCAAGAGAGCCGCATCCGCCCCGAAATCCTTGGCGGCCTGGGTCAACTCCAGCGCTTCCCGTGTGCTGTTGCTGCCGGTGCCGGCCATCAGCAAAGGAAAGCGCCGGTGGCCCCGGACCGAGCGGATGTACGCGGCGGCATGCCGGATGATCTCCTTGTGTTCCTCGTGTGTGAGCGTGGCGGATTCGCCGGTGGTTCCACACACCAGGATGCATTCCGTTTCGGCGGCCACGTGAAAATCGATGAGTTTTTCCAGGGCCGGAAAATCGACAGCGCCGTCCTTGAACGGGGTAATCAGGGCAACAGCGGATCCTTCAAACATCGGATGGTCCTTTCTAGGGCGCGACATTGCTTCCTGGGTAGAGTAAGCTTATCCTTAAAAAATCACAACCGCCTCTGTCCACCAATCCAAGATTGCAGTACACTGAGCCTGCGGGCAACAAGGGTATTTGGCTTGGCAGGCGAGACCCCTGTGCAATCCGATTTCAGATTTGATCACCGAGCATGGAAGCCCATTTCAATTCTCCGCAACCTCCCCACTCCCCAGCCGATTCCCCCTTGTTCGTGGAATCCCGCATCCTGGTGGTGGATGACGATCCGGCCATTTGTGATATTTTATTCCATTATCTTGCGGATCTCGGAGTCCGATGCCAAGCGTGCCAGGATCCCCGCAGCGCGGCGGAGCGCATCCGCGCCGAGGATTTCGATGTTATTTTATCGGATATTTACATGCCGGGAATGACCGGCCATGATTTGTTGGCAGTCTGCATCGAGCATCGTCCTCTCACGCCCTTCGTATTGATGACCGGCAGCCCGACCCTCGAAAACGCCATCGGCGCCATCCGGCTGGGCGCGTATGACTATATCACCAAGCCCTTCAATCTGGATTTCGTGAGCCTCACCCTCAACCGGGCACTTCATTACCGCCGGTTGGCGTTGCAAAACCGCGCCTATCAGGAAAATCTGGAACAGCAGGTGGAAGAACGCACGCGGGAGCTGAGTGAATTTCTGTTTCACGCGGTGCAGTCGTTGTCCCACGCCTTGGAAGCCCGGGACCCCTACACGCAGGGTCACGCCAACCGCGTGGCGCGTCTGGTGATCCGGGTGGCGAAGGAATTGGGTGTGGACGAGAAAGAATTCACCGCCCTGCGTTTGGCGGCCCAACTGCATGACATCGGGAAGATCGGGGTTCCCGATTCCATTCTGCAAAAAAGGGGAAAACTGACGGATGCCGAGTATGAGGTGATGAAAGATCACGTCAACATTGGCCATAAAATCCTCTCGCCCATTCCTTCGCTCCGGGAAGTGAGCCGCTACGTGCATGAACACCACGAACGGGCGGACGGCCAGGGGTATCCGCGCGGTTTGACCTTAGATCAAATTCATCCGCACAGCCGGATCCTGATGGCGGTGGAAGTCTGCGATGCCCTGGCCACGCAGCGGTGTTACAAGGAGGCGTGGGAAATACCCCGGATCATCGCGTATTTCCAGGAGAATGCCGGCACGATCTTCGATCCGGCGGTGGCCGGGGCGTTGATCAAGGTTCTCGAAACGGAGGGGGATTCGTTTCTCCGGTCGTGGAACGATGGTCTGTAACAAACGCCTCGATCCGCCGCAACGCTTCCCGCAAGGCGTCCAGGGACGTGGCGTACGAGCAACGGATGTAACCTTCCCCGCATTCTCCAAAAGCGGTGCCGGGCACTACGGCGACATTGTATTCGTCGAGGAGCCGCTCCGCGAATTCCTGCGAACTCAGGCCGGTGCTTTGGATGGAAGGGAAGACATAGAACGCCCCCTGGGGAATCATACAGGTCAGGCCCATCCGGTTGAGGTGGTGGCTGATGAAACGCCGCCGCCGGTCGTATTCCAGCCGCATGGATTCCACCTCTTTATGCCCGTTTTTTAAGGCTTCGACGGCCGCATGCTGCGCCATGGTGGGCGGACACATGATGGCGTATTGGTGGATTTTGGTCATGGCGGCGATCAAATCCGGTGGACCGGCCGCGAAACCCAACCGCCAGCCGGTCATCGCCCAAGCCTTGGAAAAGCCATGGAGAAGCACCAAGTGATTCCGGACCGCGGGTAGCGAGGCGAATGAGATTGGATCCCCTTCGTAGGTGAGAGGCAGGTAAATCTCGTCGCTGATTAAAATCAAATCGTTCCGCGTCACGAAATCCGCGATTTCCTCGATTTGATCCCGGCTCAACGCCGCGCCGGTGGGATTGTTGGGATAATTGAGCATCAAGGCCCGGGTACGGGGCGATACGGCGCGGTCCAGGTCCTCACGCCGGGGGGCGAAACCGTACTCGGGACGTGTGGCGATCCGCACAGGAATCCCCCCGGCCAGGGTCACCAGGGCAGGATAGGCCACAAAGGAGGGATCGATGACAATCACCTCATCCCCGGGCTCCAACAGAGTCCGGAAAATCAGATCCACGGCCTCGCTGGCTCCCACGGTAATGAGAATCTCTTTGACTGGATCGTACCGGTTTCCGGTAGTAGCTTCGAGATACTGGGCGATCTCCTCCCGCAAGGCCAGCAGGCCGCTGTTGGACGTGTAGCTGGTACGGCCCGATTCCAGCGAATGGATGCCGGCTTCGCAGATATGCCACGGCGTGACGAAATCCGGTTCTCCCACGCCCAGGGAAATGACACCCTGACGGCTGACCACCAGGTCAAAAAAACGGCGAATGCCCGAAGGGGGCAAGTCCGCGACGGTTTGGTTTACGCGGGGCTTGCGGGATTGGGTCTGGGGAAGTGTGGATACTTTCATGATTGGAAAATGGCGTCCTTAGGGGCTGACGGGAATTCGTTCCTGACCGTCGGATTCGACTAGAATGGTCCCTAATTCTTTGTATTTTTTCAGCAAAAAATGCGATGCGGTCGAGCGGACGTTGGGCAACACCGAGAGTTTTTCGATCACAAAATCGGCGATTTCCCGCAGGGACTGGCCTTCGATGACGATCAGCAGGTCGTATCCTCCCGAGACTAAATACACGGACCGGACTTCGGGGAACCGGTAAATCCGTTCGGCGATCTTGTCAAAGCCATGGCCCCGCTCGGGCTGCACGGAGACTTCGATCAAACAAGCGACTTTGTCATCCCTGACCCGTTCGGGATTCACGATGGTTTTGTACCCGAGAATGATTCCTTCGGCTTCCATGGCGGCGATTTCACCCGCCACGAGGTTTTCATCCTCGGAGAGCAAGATGGCGGCTTCCCGGGGCGTCAAACGGGCGTCTTTTTCGAGAACTTCAAGAATTTTCTTGCGGATGGATGAGATCATGATTCGATTCCCGGGCCGCGCTGGTGTCCAGCTTTGCGCGGCGGAGATGGGTAGAATAAAAAAATATCATACGTAGATTACTCGAAATGAACAATCTCTATGAAGAAAAAAAGTCGAATCAACCCTCGAAATGAATGAAATTGCGTTTGCCGTTTTGCCAACCGAAGGAGAGCACCCGGCCGGTTTTTCCCCGCACCGTGTACTCCCTCTGATACGTCTGGTGCAAATGGCCGTGGACGATTACATCGATGCCGGCGGCTATGATGGCTTCGTAGGCGCGGTGGGGGATTGCCAAAGTGGAGGTGGACTTGCCCGCGACAATCACCGTGCTGGCCGCCGAGAGCCGGCGGGCGGCCCGCTGGCGTAGAGGCACCGGCAGATGATCCGCCAGAAAGCGCAACGGGCGGGAACGGATCACCGTCTTGTAGCACTGATAGGCCCAGTCGTTCCAGCACAATTCGTCCCCGTGGCCGATATAAACCGCCCGGCCCCCCAGTTCCGTTACCGTGGGATTGGCCAGCACGTCAATCCAGTCTTGATTCTCGAAATAATGGCTGGCTAAAAAATCCCGGTTGCCTTCGAGAAAAAAAACCTCGATTCCCTCCCCGGCCCAACGCCGCAACCGGGCTAAAAAACTGGCGTAGTGGGATTGCAGGAATACGGGATCATTAACCCAATAATGAAAAATGTCACCCAGCAGAAAAACGCGGCGGGTGTTGGACGGAATCTCATTCAAGAGTTGTTCAATTTCTTCCACCTCCCCGCCGGGGTGATGGAGATCGCTGAAAAAAACATTCTCGCCGGTTATTCGATTCATAAGCCGTTGAACAAGTGAAGCAATGCGGATTTTCCCTCCTTTCCCGGAAGAAGAGCGATCCTGCCCTTACCTTGTTTTGGGAGATGGTAGCCCTCCAGAAGCGGCGCGCCAAGGCGGTTGCCGGGACAGAGCGGGTCTCCAGGACCCTGCCCATTGGAGTGATTGAGCGCCGCTGCCCATGAACCCGGTTCAGCCCCGCGATGCCCATACTGGGGGATAAACGATTTTTTTCCCTCGTTCGGGGAAAGGCAATAGAAAAGAAGATTGTTATCCGGGGAGAGGGGGAGAACGAAGCCGGACTGATACGAAACAGTCTATGTCGTAAGGTGCTAATTGCTGGATAATTCTACCTTATTCGGTTCATCCGGCAAGCGCATACCTTTTTTTCAGACCACTGGTTCGCCTAACATGGAAAAGTTCGATGAAATCCACCCCCCAAATTCCCTCTCCCCAGGGGTGAAAGAATGGTTTAGCGCTCTTTAAGAAAAGGAGAGGGAGTCGGACAACGTTCCGCTCTTGCCGGTTCCCGGGTTGTACCGGGGCCGTTGAAGCAATAGCGGGTACCATCGAGAAAAAGAACCGGTTCATTCATGAAGTTCCCACTCCGTGACGGATACGGGAATTTCCGCCCCGGGAACCACCGCCATGTTGAAGAACGAGCGGAATGAGGTATTGGCTGCGAGGCCAGCCTGTTCGAAACCCGAGGTAATGGTGATCAAGCGCGCGCCGGCGGCCAAGTTCAAGGCATCATAAATTCCGAACGTGTTAGCCATAGCCGCTACATCGTGATTGCCGACGAGGAATTGCGTGGTTCCGGGGATTTGGGCGACTCCCCAGAGGTTGGTGAAACCATCGAGGCTGGCATCGTATTCTTCCTCGATTTCACCATCCAGGTTGATCCGCAAGAGGGTATGCTGATTCTGCAACAGCGCGACTACCGCGCCCATGTGGTCATTGTAAGTCAGCGAGCGCACGGTGCGGCCGTTGCCGTCAGCGCCGGCGGCCAGCGAGAAAAGGCCGGTGGGGGGGCCGCCGGCGGGATCATAGATATGGATTCCGGGCGCCCCGTTGTCGCCCATCACGATGCGGCCGTCGGGGAGTTTCAACGCTTCGCCATAGCTGGTTTTCTGGAATTCTGTCCAGCGGGTGATATCCGTCTCCCCCAGTTGGTAGCCATAGGCCAAGTTCCCGTCCGCCGCGTTGCTGTTGACGATCACTTCGTCCGTTCCGATGGCCGCCAAAAAGGTGACTTTGATGATATCGGTGATATAAAAGGTTTGTTTGCCTTGTTTGTCGATTCGCAAAACTTCGCCGATGCCTTCAGGATAGGGGTTGTCGGGTGCCGGATCAAACGCGGCGGTGATGCCGACAAACACGGTGCCCGCCGGATCGATATCGAGCCCCAGCGCCCGCCGCCGGTCCGTATCGCCCAGGTCCCAGCGCACAACATTAATGATGGCGGCCTCATTGCCGGTGACCTTTAATTCGACAATTTGGCCATCGGGAGCGTAGAAGGGATCCGCGAAGATAATATTCCCAGGGGCAAACAAATCGCCATGGACAGAGAAAGGAAAAAACAACAACGCGAGGATGAAGAAAACGTACCGGTTCATTATGCAGGTTTCCTTTCGGTCGGGAAAATACATTCGATTAATCGTACCCGATGGATTTCTGGATTGTCAAGATAAAAACGAGCATAGTTAAACCTTCAAATGATGAAAACGTTATTCATTAGGATCGCGTGGTATAAGAGCCAGGATTGGATGGCCGTAATAGCCCCCCCCGGGTGTGAAACCTGTCCCCCCCAATTTCCGGGATACGTCCCGAAGCGAAAATTATTTCCTAGCGATCCTTGCGGCCACCCTCCGCGGATTCGTCCGCACCGGTCCGCTGCCGCTTTTCCCGGCGGCCATCGTTTCAGCTCCGAAAAGTGGCCCTTGGCGAAAAATTCAACCCGGCAATTGGCAATTCATCCCTCCAAAATGCAAATCATCACAAAAGATTCTATAATAACTTTTTTAAAATATATTATATTCCCCAAATGGTTGAAAAAGGGAGGATGGGTCGAGAACCAAACGGCCAATCAATTTCCAGGCTAAACTGATATCCCGTGGGGATAAGGCAACTAATAACTTCTTAATTTTTTAATAATAGTAACGGCAACAGAAGTGCCTGTTTGCCAGACTGCAGTAAAATTTTCGAGCATGAATGGCGCGGCTGAGTGTCGTCCGGGGCGGAAGCCCTGGAAAAGAAAGGATAAAAGAATAGGCAGCCAGCCTCTCTCCTTCTGGGAGAGGGGTAAGGTGAGAATAGTCCTGAAAGTGTGTAATTCATCCTCTCTCTGCAATCGAGTTACCAGTTGCAAAGAGTCCTCGAATCGAAAGGAACAACCATGAATAATAAGCAAACCCGGCGGCATTTCATAAAAACCAGCGGTATCGCTTTGGGGACAGTTGCCTTAAACAGCTGGGTAATTCCCGGTAATCCTGTCCCGGCGGCTGAGCGTAAAATCCCGGTATTCTTTACAAGCCATATCAGCGCGAAGGGATTGCTGAATATTTATTCCAAATTGGAGCAAAGCCGGAAATTGTCTGGAAAAACCGCGGTCAAAATTCATTCCGGTGAACCAGGCGGCCAACATTTTCTTTCCGCCAATCTGATCCAGGAATTGGTCCGATCGTTAAACGGCACGATCGTCGAATGCAATACCGCTTACCGCGGCAAGCGCTACGAAACAGCGAGTCATAAAAAGGTAATGCAAGACCATGGGTTTACGGAAATCGCGCCGGTGGAGATTTTGGATGAAGAGGGATCAATCAGTTTGCCAATTCCGAAGGGTCAGAATATTCAGGAAAATTTTGTCGGGTCTCATTTCTCGAAATACGATTCATTCCTTATCCTGTCCCATTTCAAGGGTCACGCCATGGCGGGTTTCGGCGGCGCGATTAAAAACATGTCGATCGGAATCGCTTCCGCTGAAGGGAAATTATGGATTCACACGGCTGGATCCACCAAGAATCTGAATAATTTCTTTGATGCCTTTAGGACGAAACAGGAACTATTTCTTGAATCGATGGCCGAAGCCGCCGGCTCGGTGATCCATGCGCTGGATAATAACTTGTTGTATATCAATGTAATGAATCATCTCTCCGTCGACTGTGACTGCAGTAACAGACCCGCCCCGCCGGAACTCGATGATATAGGCATTCTGGCTTCCTTGGATCCGGTGGCGTTGGACAAAGCATGCGTTGATTTGGTATTGGCCGCGGATAAACAAAAAAATGCGTCTTTACGGGAACGCATCGAATCCCGAAACGGAATTCATGTTCTGGATCACGCCGAGAAAATCGGCCTTGGGAGCCAGGAATATATGTTGGAAAATGTTGATGTTTCTTGAGGCAATGGCAGAAAGTCACTCCATTGGGACGCGGCATCTTGTCTGCACATTCTTTACTTTAATGCAATGCAGGCAGGATGCCTGTGCTGCTCCGAATAGAACCTGGGAGGATTAATTGCACTTTTTACCGCTCCGTCTTTCTCTGTGCTTTGTTTTTGGAATGCGCGTGGAGGGGCCGCGAAACCATTCCCCTTTCCTCTGGAAAAGAGCTAAGGGGGGCGGCTAAAACCTCCCATCCCGCGCTTCATAATGGGTGGGTTTGTTGTAGGTGGGGCCGCCGCGCTCGATCCAATGGGCCACCCATTCGGCTACCTGCTCGACCGTCACCTGAGGTGGACCGAACAGGCCGGCCGCGCGCGAGGCGTTACTGAGAAGAGCGGTGGGGCTTTCTTCTCCTGCGAACACCGGCTCTCTCCCGAACCGTTCGCCAAAAGCTTTGGCCAGGAGGCGGATGGAAAGGGTCTGATTTCCGGTGATGTTCAAAACGGCCGGCGGGCATTGGCAGTGATCGAGACACCGCAGCATCCAGCCGTTTGCGTCGCCCTGCCAAATCACATTCACATAGCCCATGGCCAGAGGGATCGGGATTCCCGCCCATACTTTTTGGGCGACGTCCAGCAGGATGCCGTACCGCGTCTCCACGGCGTAGTTGAGCCGCGCGATCAGCACCGGCGTGCCATACTGATGAGAGAAATGCTCGAATATCCGTTCGCGGCCCAGGCACGATTGCGCGTACTCGCCCACCGGGCCGGGCGGATCGCTCTCCTGCGCGCCCCCCGACTCGACCGGAACCAACGGATATACATTGCCTGTGGAGAAGACCACGATCCGCGCGTTCCGGAACCGTTCCGCCACCAGACCGGGCAAGTAAACATTCATGGCCCAGGTCAGCCATTCCTGGCCGGTGGAGCCGAACTTGCGTCCGGCCATGAAGATGACGTTGGGCGCGTCCGGCAACTGGTCCAGGACCGCGCGGTTCAGCAGGTCGGCGGCGATGGTTTCCACACCGTGCCGTTCCAGTTTCTCCCGCAGGCCAGGTTCCGAAAAGCGCGCCACACCGATTACCTTACGGGGGACGCCCGCCGCCTCGGACGCCCGTTTCGCCATGCGCGCCAGCGTGGGTCCCATCTTCCCGCCCACGCCCAAAATAAGGATATCCCCCTCCCGCCGCGCCAGGGTCTCGCTCACGCCGGGAGCAGGTTTGGAAAGCCACTCTTCTAATTCATCCACCGTTTCGATTTGCGTGGGAAATTGATTCGGTTCGGTCATCATGGCGTTCGCTTTCATGCAATCCCCTTGTTGCTTCTTCCGCATCATACCGGATTGCCCCGCGGGAAAAAACCCACCCCCGTACGATCCGCCCGGTCGATTTCCGGTATGGGGTTTCACGCCACGCGATTTATTGGTAGAGTAGTAGGGTGTCTCTGGAAGAGTATTCTCTGATCTTGAACCGGGAGTCTGCCTTGAGCTATCTCCTCCTGATCGGCGTGGGTCCCTTGCCCTTTTACCAGTCCGACCGCCTTTACGGATTCGGGATTCGGGCCTGGCAGTTCGCCCTGCCCTTGCTCGACGCCGGCCACCGTGTCACCCTGGTAACCTGCGAATTCGGGATCGAACGGGAAAGCGAAATCCTGATCAAGTACCGTTCCAATCCCGCGCAATGGGCGGATCTGGAGCATCTCCCCCTGCCGCAGCCCAATCCCCGCAATTTCAATCTTCTCCTGTCGCGGCTTGATGAAATTGTGAGAAACGCGCGGCCTGACGGCATCATCGCCGCCGGGTCCACCATCGCCACTAACCTGGCCGCCCATTTGAACACGTCCTTGCCCATGTGGATGGACATGTTCGGCGATCTCTTCGCCGAGGTGCAAGCCAAGCTGCCCTTCACCAAGGCAGGAGAAGAAATCGAGTTCTTTCACCAGGTGCTGGCCCGCGTCCTGTGGCGGGGCGACCGGTTTTCAGTCGTCTCCGAGATGCAACGGGGCGCGGCCATCGGCCAACTGGGTCTGATGGGCCGCCTTAACGAATATACCCTGGGCGAAGAACTGGTGTGGACCATCCCCTGCGCCATGAACGGCAAGATCGCGCCTGTGCGCCGCCGTCCCCTCTTACGCGGAAAACAGGTGGAAACCGGCGATTTTTTGGTCCTGTGCAGCGGGGGATTCAACACCTGGACGGATGTCGATACGCTCTTTGAAGGCGTGGAAGGCGCCATGGGCCTCAACCGCCGCGTCCATTGCGTGGTCACCGGCGGGGCCATCAGCGGGCATCACGAAGACGGCTACCGCCGCTTCCAGGAACGGGTCGCCAAAAGTCCCTACGAGAAGCGGTTCCATCTCCTGGGCTGGCTGCCCACAGCCGACGTGGATCAAATCACCTTGGAATGCGACTTGGGCCTCAACGTGGATCTGCCCATTTACGAATCCGTGCTGGGAAGCCGCAACCGTATGCTTTTCTGGCTGCAATGCGGCCTGCCCATCTTGACCACGGTCAACACCGAAATCTCCCAACTCCTTTCCGAACACCAGATGGCGATCGGCGTACCTTCTGGCGCGGGGCGGACCATCGCCCAGAAGATCCACGAAGCGGCGATGGATCCCACAGAAATCAAAAAGCGGGCGGTGAAGGCCAAGCGTTTCGCGTACGAATACCTGACTTTCGAGGAAACGGCGCTCCCTCTCGTACACTGGGCGAAGAAACCGCAACGGGCGCGCGACAACCGGGCGCGCGGCGAACTGACCGGATCGCAGACCTTCAACCGGGTCGATGCCCTGTGGCGCGCCTGGGCGTTTCCCGAAGAAAATTCCAACCACGATCCCACCCTCCCCCGGCCGCACAAGCCGGTGATTCACACCCGCCCCCAGGGAAAGTCCTGGTGGCAGAGGCTCTTGGGGTATTGATATGCCGCGCGTCAGTGTTTTGATCCCTCATCACCGCAATCCCCGGCTGCTTACCCCTCTCTTCACCTCGCTGTACAAGATGGACATGGACCCCGCGCAGGTGGAATTCGTGCTGGTCGACAACGGCTCCACCGATGGCTCGGTCGAAACCGTGCGCCGCGAATTCCCCGCCGTCAAGATCTTCTCCCTGGGCCGCAACGAAGGTTTCGCCCCCGCCCTCAACAAGGCCGCCCGCGCCTACGAGTCGCCCTGGCTGTGTTTTCTCAACAACGACGTGCAGGCCGACCCGGATTGGATGGCCAACCTGCTTTACGCCGCCCGCGAAATCGACGCCCCTTGCTTCTCCTCCCATCTCCTCAACTGGTCTGGAAGGCAGACGCAGTTCGCGGGGGGATGGATCAACATCTTCGGCAAAGGCTTCGAAAGCAACGAACTGCTTGACTCGCAACCCTACGAGATTTTCTTCCCCTGCGGCTGCGGGATGATGATCCGCCGTACGGTTTTTCTGCGGGCCGGCGGATTCGACGACGATTATTTCATGCTGTACGAGGATGTGGATCTCGGCTGGCGGCTGCGCCTCCAAGGCTATCCCATCTACCTGGTACCCAACGCGCGGATCTTGCACCGCAGCCACGCGTCGCTCAAGGAAGTCCCCTACGCCGAGAAAGCCTTGTACTACGAACGCAACAGCCTCGCCACCCTCTACAAAAACCTGGCGCCGGATTCGCTGGCCGTGGTGCTCCCCCTGGCGGTGCGGGAAGCGCTGTACCGCGCCAAAGGCATCAGCAGCTTCGGCCTGCCGTTCCGTGTGTCACCCGACGGCGTGGCCATCCTCGAGGCGGTGCGCGCCTTTTTCGCCGCCCTTCCCCGCTGGCAGGAAAAACGGGCCCAGGTGCAGGCCGCGCGGCAGGTGGACGACCGCGAGATTTTCGAACGCTTTTTCCCCAATCCCACCCGCCTCTGGGCCTATTCGGACTTCCACTACCACCGCATCCACCACCCCAGCGTCTTTCCCATCCTCGAGGACATCTTCCACCAGGCGCGCGAAGGGCTGGGGCTGTAAGAGGGGGGAAATAAGTGAAATGAAAAGGTGAACAACAAAAAAACAATCTACTTTTCCCTTTGGCAGAGGGAGGGTAGCCCTGAAAGTGCGAAATCCATACGTTCTTTGTGATTTTGTAAAAATAACAAACAATCGTTCTTTTGTTTTTCTTTTATAGAAGATTTTTAACTGAATATTTTCATGGAAGGATCTATCCATGGATTGCCTTACCGATCTGACTCGCTTGATTGCCGCCGGGATTCCACAAGATATAAAAAAGGAGGATCTATCGAAATCAATCCAAAACGCACTTGAGGCCTTATTCGGTGAACGGTATCTGAAACGGACGGCCGTGGGATTGCCTAAAAGCCTTCCCTCACCCCAACCCTCTCCCGGGGGGAGAGGGGGCGGAAGAGGGAGGGGTTGAGTTTCGAGACGTATGTTTGATTAATGGAAGGCTATGGGGATGCCTGAAAAGCCTTTCCTCACCCCAACCCTCTCCCGAGGGGAGAGGGAGCGGAAAAGGGAGGGGGTTATT
>ERZ795060.1448-NODE-1448-length-27892-cov-5.782987_pt1 | contig 27892 bp, 19 predicted proteins | sample MGYA00375144_ERZ795060 | MGnify/ENA primary metagenome ERZ795060 (study PRJEB30189, sample SAMN05720157) | activated sludge metagenome | isolation source: anaerobic digester from wastewater treatment plant | place: Japan | collected 2015-05-15 ...
CCGCCACCGCGAACGCCGGGACCCAAAAAAGAAGTTTGTCCTTCAGGGTTATGCTGATTTTGACGTTAGGAAAGATAATTTCCAAATCGGCCTTGGGCACGTTTTTAAAATTGAGGAGATAGGTCTGCCCGGGGACGAACTGCAGTTCGTGCGGTTTGATCCCTTTTTCTTCACTTTACCATATCAAAAAACTTCAAATTCGCGGCGGGAAACGAGTAGAGTTCGAATTGCGCGCGGGGGATCCATTTGAGGACACTGTGGTAAAGCGCCTGGGGGCGGCCTCCGGTATGTTCGCACAGATACAAATGCAGCGTGACCTTCAAATGCGAATACGCGTGATGGACCGTGGCCAAATGGGACCGGACGCGGATTTCGATGCCCAACTCCTCCCGGATTTCCCGGATCAATGCCTCTTCGTGCGTTTCGCCTGGTTCGACCTTGCCGCCCGGGAATTCCCACAATCCGCCCAGCATGCCGTCCGGGGGGCGTTTTCCCAAAAGATAGCGGCCGTTTTTGCGGATAGCCGCCGCCACCACGTGACAGTGGGGAAGTTTCTTGGAGGGCCGCTGAGCGGGGATCCGGTCTTGGAACCCTAGCGCCCGGGCTTCGCAACGCGCGCGTATGGGGCAACCGGAGCATAGCGGTTTCTTGGGCAGGCAAATCCGCGCCCCCAATTCCATAAGAGCCTGGTTGAAATCGCCGGGCGAACGGGGCGGGACCAAGGCCTCCGCGAGTTCCCATAACCGATTGATCGTGGCGGCCTGGTCGATCCGCTCTTCGATCGCGTACAACCGGGTGAGCACGCGCTTGACGTTGCCGTCCAGCACCGGCGCTCTCACGCCGAAGGCGATGCTGGCGATGGCCCCCGCCGTGTAGCGCCCGATGCCGGGCAGTAGTTGCAATTCCTCCACGGTGGAGGGGAATACACCCTTGAAGCGTTCGGCGATCACCCGGGCGGATTTAAGCAGATTCAGTGCGCGGGAATAATAGCCGAGGCCTTCCCAGAGTTTCAGGACGTCATCCTCGCGGGCCGCGGCCAGGCTATCGACCGTGGGAAAGCGCTTCAAAAACCGCGTGTAGTAATCGATCACGGTTTCCACACGGGTCTGCTGGAGCATGATTTCCGAAAGCCAGATGGCGTAGGGATCGCGGACGCGCCGCCAGGGGAGATCCCGCCGGTTGCGGCGGAACCAGGACAACAGGGCGCGGCGGATCGCGGGGACTGGGAGACCGCGGGAAATCAGACCACCCATTGTCCGCCATTGACGTCGATGGTCGCCCCCACGAGGTAGCTGCTGTCGTCTGAAGCCAGGAAGGCCACCACCCGGGCGACTTCCTCCGCAGTCCCCGGACGGCCGATGGGCACCCGGCTCATGAGTTCACGCATAACGTCCGGCGGGGTGAAATGCGTGTGGAAAGGGGTGTCGATGATGCCCGGAGCGATGGCGTTGACGCGGATGTTGTCGGCGATCAGTTCGCGCCCCATGGCTTTGGTGAGGGTGATGACCGCGCCCTTGGCCGTCCCATACGCTGACGCGCCGATGCCCCCGCCGAACCGTCCGGCGACCGAGGCGTTGTTGATGATCACGCCGCCGCCGCGGGCCTTCATGTCGAGGCCGATTTTCTGCGAGAGCCGCACCACGCTCCACAGGTTGAGGGCCATAATCTCGTCCCACTTGTCCTTGCGCGTTTCCAGGAAGGGCATGCGTTCGACGAGTCCGCCCGCGTTGTTGAAGAGAATGTCCACCGGGCCGAATTGGTGATGAATATCGTCCACCAACCGGTCGATGTCCTCGTCCCGGGTCATGTCCACCTGGAAACCGATGACCTTGCGGCCTTTTTCCCGGATGGCCTGTTCCAGCGCCCGCGCGCCGTCCGCGTTCTTGTTATACGTGAAGGCGATGTTGGCCCCTTCGTCCGCCAAGGCCAACGCGGAAGCGTATCCGATGCCGCTGCTCGCGCCGGTGATCAACGCTTGTTTGTTTTGAAAACGCATGCGGGTAACCCTTTAATCGTGGATTTGGATGTGTGGGTGAATCCTATCGCGGGATGAATTTCGGGGCAATTCTCATGCGGCCCTTCCAGAGCCGGAAGCCGGTTTGGGCATTGGCAGATTCCGGGATCGTTAACCACCCAGCCAACAACCGGGAACCTATTCCCCCTCCCCCGAAAGAGGGCCAGAGTGAAAGAGTTTTTGTAGGGGCGGACCCTAAGAGTCCGCCCCGATACAAGAAGGATTACCATGCCCAACCTCATTTGACGATAGGAGTCAGTTCGACATCAACTTTCTCACGTTCTTTTCCAAGAATCCGGCTGGCATCCAGAATCTCGATTCCCGATAAAAGGCCGTCGGGGCCAAAGTCCGCGGTGATACCTTCCGGTAAATCCTGGTTGGCGGCCTCATCAGAATTGATCGGCCGCAATTGAATATAGCGCGTCAATTTCCGCGTCATAAGTGATTTTCATCACTTCTCCACCAACATCAACGTGGGCGGTGTGGGATAACGGCCGCTGGCCCGGCCGAACACCCGCAAACCGCCTTGGGTGCCCGGAGCGGTTTTGATTTCCACCTTGAACGGCGCGTCTTTCTCCAGGATTTCCTTCGGAATGGATAAGCGTTGGAAATACCCATACGAGCTGGGCGGGGCCAGCCGGAAGATGTTGCTAAGAATCCCCCGGTAATCCGCCGGATCGTCGGGCAGGTCCAGCGTGGCGAGAAGTTCATCCTTCACCCATACTTCCACTTTGGATGGGTACTGGTTTTCCACGTCGGTCTGTGGCGTGCTTTTGGCGCGGATTCTTTCTTTCCAATCAACCCGCTCATTTCCGGCGCAGGCGGCGAGTTCGAACATCAAGTACGCTTCGTCCGCGGATTTTTTTGTCAAAACAGTCCCTTGGTGATTTTTCACCAGGTAGGTGACCGAAGCCTCGCCGGGGATAGAGACCACGTCCCGCCCGCCTTTCGGAAATTCGTCCAACATGCCGGTGATGGATTCATACTCCACCGGTTCCCAGCAGTAGTAATACTCGGTACGGGACCACATGCGCAGCGCGTATTCACGGCTCACCCCGCTCCCGAAATTAACGCAGGTCCAGAAGTTCCGGGCGACCAGGTTCCCCTTCGAATCTTCCACCCAGGCATAAAGCACGTACAGCCGGCCGGGATCGTCCCAGAACTTGAGACGGATGGGCTTGCCCTCCGTGACCGTGTACGGTTTCCCGCTGATGGGCGCGTGTCCTTCCCGGTACTTGATCCATTCCGCGTCGTAACTGCCCATGCCGTACAGTTGCCATTTCAATTGGAAGTCGCCTCCCTCGCGTCCCGAAAAGAGGCTCAAGGCTACGGGAACCTGGTGCCGGACCGCGCCAAAGAAGAACCCCATGAAGTTGTCGGTGTCGCGGGGCGTGGGCAGCCGTTCGCCCGGCGTCGCGCCAAGGATGAGAAAATCGGCGGCGTTCAGATCGCGGCAGGTAAACGGCTTATGTCCCTCGGGCACGGGGACGAATTCTTCATACCCGAACACCTTGCGGGAGCGGTCGTAATTCATGAAACCGTTGTGTTCCCACTCGATGTCCTGCAGTTCGGTGTACACATAACCCATGATTTTGGGATGCCGCCGCAGTTCCTGGGTAAGGTAATGGAAGCACCAGGAGATGTCGCGGTCGCCCATGCCCGCGCTGACGCCGCCGTACTCGCTGTTGATCAGCGGCTGGGTTTCCTGGAAATAGCCTTTCAGGAAATTGAAGGGCGAACCGGGGAAGGTTTCCTTCACCACGTGTTCGATATGCTCCCGTGCCTTGGCATGGTCATAGATATAGAAGTGCCAGGAGTTGATGTCCGTGACAATGTGGTCGTAGTTGCAGGCCGAGTTGTCTTCCACCAGCCGGGTGGGATCGAGCGCCTTGGCCTTGGCGTACATGTCTTTGACAAATTCGACTTGCTCCGGATATTTGAAATTCAATCCCCAAGTCTCGTTGAAGATCACCCAGGCCAGGATGGAAGGGTGGTTTTTATCGCGGGCGATGGCCTGGCGCATCGTGTATTCGAACGTCCGCTTGGCTTCCTCCGTGAACTTGATGAAACAGGGCATGTCGTAGAGCAGCGTCAGGCCGAGTCGGTCGGCCCAATAGTAGAGGCGGGGTTCGTCCACCTTGATGTGGATGCGCAGGTTGTTGAAGCCGAATTCCAACGTGTCTTCCACATCCTTTCGGATCGCCTGGTCCGTGGGATAGGTGTAGATTCCGTCGGGATGAAACGCCTGATTCAGCGCGCTGAGGATGTAGAAGGGTTTGCCATTCAGCAAGATGCACTCGTCTGGCATGCCGCCATATTTGCCCCGGCCGACTTCCCGGAACGCAAAGTAGGTATGAATGGAATCCACCATCTCGGATCCGTCGAACAGGTTGAGTTGCACGAAGTAAAGCGTGGGCGATTCCGGCGACCAGAGTTGGGGATTTTCCACGGTGATTTCGCCCTTCCCTCCCTCGATCGCATCGGAACTATGTATGGAAGCGGAAGAACCGGCGTCATCGGGGGGAACATCGGGCAGCAGAACCACTTGCATGGCGTTTTGCGTGGGCCGGCTGGGCGTTACTTCAACCGATACGCGGCCGTCCACCGTGGTGGTGAAGCGGACATCCTGGATCGTGGCGCGGTCCGCGGGGCCGGCGGCTTCCAGGTACACGGTCTGCCAGATGCCGCTCGTGGTGGTGTACCAGTTGACCTGCTTGCCGACGGGGTGCTCGGGATTGGTGGTGTCAATCACCTTGACGGTCAATACATGTTCGCCTTCGCCTTGCAGTGCGGGATTGATGACGAACGAAAACGGAGTGTAACCGCCGTCGTGTTCGCCTACCAGGGTTCCATCCACCCACACCTTGGCGTACCAATCCACCGCGCCGAAATGCAGCAGGATTTGTTTGCCATTCCATTCAGCGGGCAGGGTAAAGCGGCGCTGGTACCACGCCGTGCCTTTGTAGTTCGTATCGGCTATGCCGGAAAGCCGGCTCTCCCACGGATAAGGGACCGTGATGGTTTTCGGCCAGTCGGCATAATCCGGTTGGAACCAGCCGTTGGTTTCCCCGGCGTTTTCGGGATCGAAGGCAAAATTCCACGCGCCATTCAGGTTCAGCCAGGCATCGCGACGGAAATCCGGCCGGGGATGCTCAGGCCGGGGGATTTCGGCGGCGTATGATGACAACGCAAACAGCAGGAACACCGGCAGCGCAAGAAGCTGGATCGGGACTCTTTTGAAAATCATATTATTTCTCCTGAGATTGATCGGTAAAGCGGTGATATGCCGGGAAAGGACTCTCCCCCACACCGGCCCTCTCCCAAAAGGGGAGAGGGATGTTTTGAAACGGCCGGTTGTATTGGATGGATCGCCCCAATCCATCGGACTCCGCTCTCTTACCTTTTAATCCATTTTTTAAATATAAGGTATAAGATCATCAGATTTGTGCGTATGGCATTACCCGGATTCGAATTCGGCGTCTCCTCGAAGGGGCGATGAAAACCACCCCCAAGTTCCCTCTCTCTCCGGAAACCAATCTATGTTTCCTCTCCCTCTGGGCCACACCTACTCCCTCTCCCTCTGGGAGAGGGCCGGGGTGAGGGAATTACTTAATGTCCGCTTCCATCTGTAGGAGAAAGGAAAAAAAAACATCTCTCCCTCCCTTTCGTGTTTCCCAAACGACCCTCACTACTTCACCACATTCACAATCGTAAATCAATGGCCTCGTGTGTTGGTAGAACGCGGTCTGAGAAATGGGTATCATGTGGCGGTCCGGAAAACGGCATACACTTCCCTGGGGATAGGAGAAAGCGATGAGGATTTTGGCGATTCACGCGCATCCCGATGATATCGAGTACTTTGCGGCAGGGACTTTGTACATGCTCAAGCAAAACGGGCATGAAATCTTCATAGCCACCATGACCGCGGGCGACAAGGGATCGAAAGCCATGGATCCCATCCAAACCGCGAACATCCGGCGCGAAGAGGCCGCGCGCGCCGCCCGGGTGATTGGGGCGGAATACGCGTGTCTGGAGTTCGGTGACTACGAAGTGTTCGATACGGACAATGCGCGCCGCAAAACCACGGAGCATATCCGGCGGGTTGCGCCCGATATCCTGCTCACCGCCCCACCCACGGATTACCATGCCGACCACGAGGCCGCCAGCCGCCTGACGCGCTATGCCTCCTTCGCCGTGGGGCTGCCCAACTACGTGACCGGCCGCGCTCCCTGTCTCGACCAGGTCCCGGCCCTCTATTACATGGATCCCGCCGGGGGAGTGGATCTATTCGGCAACCGGGTGGATCCGGATTTTGTCGTGAACGTCACTTCGGCCATGGAGATCAAGAAAGACATGCTGGCGTGCCATGAATCCCAGCGCGACTGGCTGCGCTCGTACCACGGCGTGGACAATTTCCTGGAGGACTTGGTTGAATGGTCCCGATCGCGGGGCGAAACCTATGGCGTGCCCTTTGCCGAAGGATTTAAACAACACAAGGGATTCGCGTATCCCCAGGAAAATCTCCTGGCCCAATGCCTGCCCAGCGAAGTGATGGTGATGGTATATCCGAAGGCGTGAAACAACCTTCTACCCAGGTGCCGTACTTTCTCAGTGCTTCACTCATAATATGAGTATGGATGGGAAGGGGACTTGGTTCTCTCTCCCTCGAGGAGAGGGGGAGGGTGAGGGAAGCCTTGAAAAAGCGTAATTCCTTCTTGCTCTCCAAGCGCGCGGATAGTGGCGGATGATTTTTTTCTTTCCCCTACTTCATTTCAGCCGCGGGCCGGAATTCATTGTACTGAAAAAAATTGTCCCAGATGGAATCCAGAATCATCAGGCTTTCACGCAGCGGCGGCACGCGCAGCACGCCGTTCTCATCGGTTCGGATAAGGCTTTCTTTCTCGATCTCCTCCCGGACCTGATCCTTGAAAACCACTCGCCCTTCGATGGCGCGAAGTTTGGTCAACGCGTCCTCCACATCGAAATTCACTGTCACGCCGAACCGGCCGGCCAGCCATTGCTCGATCGTCCGGTCCAATTCCTCCTTGGTCAATTTCTGACCGCTGGTCAGCAAGTGGTAATAGGCTAGAATGGCCTCCTTGCTTTCCTCTTCCTCGGCGGCGTCGATCAGGCATTGAAACACGCCCGTGTTGATGCCGATGCACCGGAAGAAGAGCGCCTGCGTCACATCGTTCAAAAATTCCACCCATTTGTTTTTATAATTGAGATATTGCTTGATGGCGAATCCCCCCAGGATGAGAGACACGGAAGCCAGCGCCGCGATCATGGGGATCAGGCTGTTCTGAACCACTTCCTCGGTAACACCGAAACGTTCGGCCGATTTGCGCAAACCGATCATGAAAATGATGAAGCCGGTAACCATGATCAGGTTCGCCGAAATTTTGAGGAGAGTGCTCATTCCCACGCTGACCGCCGGGACCAAAAACAGAAGTTTGTCCTTCAGGGTCATGCTGATTTTGACGTTGGGAAAGATAATTTCCAAATCGGCCTTGGGCACGTTTTTAAAATAGAAGAGATAGGTCTGCCCGGGGACAAACTGCAATTCGTGCGGTTTGATCCCTTTTTTTTCAAAATAGGCGCGGTCCTTGAAGCGCACCAGGAGAACTACCCGGTTCAGGGCCTCAAACGTGATGTTCCGGTAATACAAGGGATACACGCGCTTGCGGGCCGTGACCATGCGGGATCCCCGGTAAAAACACAAGAACCGTTCGAACATATCGAAGTCCACATGGATGTTGAGGTCGATCAGCGACCGGTCGCGGAACGATTCCACCAGTTGTTCCCGGGAAAGCGGATGAAAATTCGCCTTGAGCAGAATGTGTTGAAAATCCTCGAAAAACGCGTCGATTTTCTCCCGCCGGGATTCCGGCCGGAGGCAGAAAAAAGGTTGACAATCGGAGTCCAGGTCCATAACGGCGAAATTTTCCTTCAGGTTTTCCTGGATGGAATGAAAGTGGAAATGATAAAACGCGTTGATCATCCGGCAAAACGTCCGGAATTGAACCTGCTCCTCTTCATTTAATTTCCCGTCCGTCAGGCACATTTCGATCACATCCGCGCGGCGGAAGGGTATATAGGTACCCCGCTGGGATTCTTCGTGGATATGGTTCTGCGTCGCCTGAATAACGTCCATTTCGTTTATAACTGAAATCCGAACCGTCGTGGGCCAGAGAGGAAAAAAGATGATTGTCTATTCGTATCGTACCACTCGTATCGTACCACGAATGATCAAAATCCGGCAAGGAATCAGGCAACTCGCGTAATGGCGGGATTCCTCCAAATTAACTTCCAACACCATTCCACACTACCGTTTTGTATCCCGCTGTGATGCAATAAGGCAATCCGGGACCGGGCGTGTACCGGGCCGGTGGAGAACCGGACGCGGCCGGGGCGGGACCGCAAGGATCATTCAACCAGGGATGGCATGCGAGGTACGATGCGGTGGAATACGAAAAACGAGGGTCGAACGGGGGAGGCAGCCGGGCGTATGTGTACCAGTTGGCGGCCGTGGCGGCGCTGGGAGGTTTGTTATTCGGGTATGACACGGCGGTGATTTCCGGAGCGATCGGATTTCTCGCCACACGGTTCGATCTGGGAGCGGTGTGGAAAGGGTGGGCCGCCTCCTCCGCGCTGGTGGGGTGTATCATCGGAGCCGCCACAGCGGGAGTGATCAGCGACCGCCTCGGCCGCAAGACCGCCCTCTTGCTTTCGGCGGTCCTGTTTCTGGTATCCGCCATCGGCACAGCCCTTCCCCGCACACTGTTGGAATTTATCCTGTTTCGAATCCTCGGCGGGATCGGGGTGGGCATCGCGGCAATGCTTTCTCCATTGTACATTGCCGAAGTGGCCCCCGCCGCCATCCGGGGACGCCTGGTTTCCATCAACCAGTTCACCATCGTGCTGGGCATGTTGGTGGTCTATTTCGTGAATGCCTTGGTCGCCGGCATGGGCGACGAAAGTTGGAACGTAGCCTGGGGCTGGCGCTGGATGTTCGGCTCGGAAGCCCTGCCCGCCTTGTTGTTCTTCTTCTTGCTCTTCCGGGTCCCCGAAAGCCCGCGCTGGCTGACCAAACAAGGAAACGAAGAACGCGCGCTGGCGGTTCTCACCCGGATCCGGGGCGCGGTATCCGCGGAGGAGGAGCTGGAAGATATCAAAAAAACCATCGCCCAGGAAAGCGGTTCTCTCCGGCAATTGTTACAGCCAGGATTGCGCGTGGCACTCTTGGTGGGAATTTGCCTGGCCATATTGCAGCAAGTCACCGGCATCAACGTGGTGTTGTACTACGCGCCCGAAATCTTTAAAACCACGGGCATGGTTAGTACCAAGGCCATCAACGACACTGTGATCGTAGGCTTCGTAAACCTGCTCTTTACCCTGGTGGCTTTCGCGATTGTGGACCGCTTGGGGCGCAAGCCGCTGTTGCTGATCGCCTCGGCGGGCATGGGCCTCTCGTTGGTGTTGCTCGGTTATTTCTTCGTCTTGGAACGGTTCGAAGGGCCGTGGGTCCTGTTGTTCATGCTCGCGTACGTGGCTTCATTCGCCGTGGCCATGGGGCCGGTGGTCTGGGTGGTGATCTCGGAAATATTCCCCACCCGGGTACGCGGCCGCGCCATGTCCATCGCCACCGTATGCCTTTGGATTTCCTGCTTCGCCGTGTCGCAGTTTTTCCCGCTTATGCTGGAAACGCTGCATGGCTCAGTGTTTTTCATCTACGCCGCCATGTGCGCCGTGGCCTTCCTCTTCGTGGCCGTCTTCGTTCCCGAAACCAAAGGCAAAACTCTGGAGGAAATCGAGCGGAAATGGATGGCAAAGAAAATGGCATGAACTATACATGGATATTGTAAAAGGGAGGAATCACCATGTTCTATCGTGCGGCTTGGTTTTGTATGTTGATCTGGGGATTGGCTAACGCGGGCGTCTTCGGGAATGCCGCGCCCGAATCTCCTCAGGGAGTAGTGATCGGCGTGCCTCCCGGCGCGTCGCGGTTGGAACTCCTGGCGGCCCGGGAAATCCATCGATACCTCTATCTGCGGACGGGAGAACGGGTTCCCATTGTGACGGGAGATGCCCTGACCGACTCCCTGACCGGCGCGATTTACGTGGGCTTAAAGGATCGCTTCGAAGTACGGAACGATCCCGCGGCCGCCCGGGAGATCGCCGATCTGAAACCGCAGGAGTTTCTGCTGCGCTGGGAGCATACGGATCAAGGCCGCATGCTGTACGTCATTGGCGGGGACGGGCCGGGGACTCTGTACGGCGCGTACCGGCTGGCGGAACACCTGGGCGTGCGGTTCTACCTGCATGGCGACGTCATTCCGGATGAGCGGATCCCCCTGCAGGTTCCCGCATTGAATGAAACCGGCCGCCCGCTGTTTGAACTGCGCGGCATCCAGCCGTTTCATGATTTTCCGGAGGGGCCGGACTGGTGGAACCTGGACGATTACAAGGCCATCCTTGGCCAGTTGCCCAAGCTGCGCATGAACTTCTTCGGCCTCCATACCTATCCGGAAGAGCGCCCCAACGCCGAGCCGACGGTGTGGATCGGATCGCCGGGTGATTTCGACGAGACCGGGCAGGTGAGTTTCAGTTATCCATCCTCTTACATGAACACCCGGCGGGGCAATTGGGGATACTTACCCAAGTTGATCAGTGAATACGCACTCGGCGCGGATTTGTTGTTCCATGACAACGTATACGGCCCCGAGGTCATGGGAGGCTCGATCCCCGCGCCGGTGGAGGAGGACGAATGCGACGCCGTCTTCAACCGGACTGCCGCGATGCTGCGGGAGGCGTTCGTCTTCGCGCGGGGATTGGGCATCAAGACTTGCGTGGGAACAGAAATGCCGCTGATCGTGCCCGCGCGCGTGAAGGAGCGGTTGCAGTCCTTCGGGAAAAATCCGGCCAGCCCAGAGGTGACACGGGAACTCTACGAGGGCATGTTCCAGCGCATCATGAGGGCCTATCCCGTTGATTATTACTGGTTGTGGACGCCGGAAGGATGGATCTGGGAAGGCGCGGGCGCGGAGGAAATCAACGCCACGCAAACCGACCTGTCGGCGGCGGTGGACGCGGCCAAGAAGGTCCAGGCGCCCTTCACGCTGGCGACCTGCGGCTGGGTGCTGGGCCCGCAAACCGACCGCGCGTTGTTTCACCGGATCCTGCCGCCGGAGATGCCCATAAGCTGCATCAACCGCGAGGTAGGCAAGGCCCCGCTGCAGCCCGATTTCGCCCGTCTGAAGAACCGCCCCGCGTGGGCCATCCCCTGGCTGGAAGACGACCCCGCCCTGCTGCAGCCGCAACTGTGGGTGGGACGCATGCGCGCCGACGCGGTGGACGCCAAGGCCTACGGCTGCACAGGCCTGATGGGCATCCATTGGCGCACCCGCATCCTGGGGCCCAACGTCTCCGCTTTGGCCTGGGCCGCCTGGGACCAGCAGGATTGGTACGACCCGGCCACCGATCTCTCCCTCATCCCGGAAACCGAAGGCGTGGTGGGAGGGCAATGGATCGCGAATCCCACGGCGGAAATCGCGAAGACTGAGGATGATGAACTGTACCGCACCGTCCGCAGCGCGGTGCGCTCCTACCACATCGCCGTTCCCAAGGGAAAGTACACCGTCACACTGCAATTCTGCGCGCAAGAATCTTCCCTGTTTGCCGTGGCCATCGAAGGAAAAAGCGTACTGGAAAAACTGGATATCACTACCGCGGCGGGAGCCAACACGGCGCTCGATTACACTTTTATGGACATTTCCGTCGATGACGGACGGCTGGATATCGAGTTTTCACCGATGATCCATAATCCCAGCATTGCCGCCTTGGTAATTCAATCGGATTCATTCACCAAGAAGATCAACTGCGGCGGGGAAGCCTATAAGGATTACCAAGCCGATTGGCCGGCTTCCAAACCTAAACCACGCCACCTGCCCGCCGGGGATTTCTACCAGGATTGGGCGCGGAGCCAATTCGGCCCGGCCGCCGCCCGCGAAATCGCGGCCATCTTCACCGCGCTGGACGGCAATCTGCCCCGGCCCTCCGATTGGGTGGACGGGCCTGGAGGAATCAAACCGGATCCACGCCCTTGGGAGACGGTCCAACGGGAATACGAATTCGTCGGAAAACTGGAAAGCCTGCGCGGGAAAATCCAGGGCCAAGGCAACCGGGCGCGTTTCGATTATTGGCTGAACCAATTCCGTTTTCTGCGCTCCATCGCAAAAGGGAATTGCGAATGGGCGGCCTTGAACCAGGCCATCCAGAAAGCCAAAAACGAGCCGGTTGCGACCAAGCGCCAGGCGCTCGCGCGGCGGGAATTGTTGCCAATCCGGTTGCAACTGATCCAAACCGTGCGCGAAGCATACACCGCGTTGCTGGCTACTGTCAGCAACACGGGCGAGATGGGTACCGTGATGAATCTCGAACAGCACATCTTCCCCCTCCTGCTGGACAACACCGCCCAAGAGATCGAGGCCGTAATGGGAGAAGCTCTCCCGGAAAACGCCCGCCTCCCCAAGGGCTATAAAGGCCCCGCACGGCTCATTGTGCCCACGGTGCGCTCTTCGATCGAAGCCGGCGAGCGCCTGACATTGAAGGTGATCGTGCTGGACTCCCGCAAGCCCCGCGAGGCGGCCTTGTTTTGGCGGGAGATGGGAATCGGAGAATTTTCGCCAATCCCGCTCACACACATGGGACAAGGCGTGTATCTCGTGGACTTGCCGAACGACGCGTCGCGGAGGGATTTCGTCGAGTATTACATCCGGGTCCGGACGGCGGGCGGCACGGTGTTGTATTATCCCGATACCGCGCCGGAGACGAATCAAACGCTGGTCGTGATGCCGAAAGGATGAATGGGATTCACAAAGCTCAGCCGGTTTGAAGAGATAAGCCGGCGTTGGAACGGGAAGCGGCACAGCCTGCAACCCATAAAGAAGTTATTCTTGATCAGAAAGAGCCACTTCAATCTCACATCCACAGGATTGATTTACACCCTCCAATTCAAGCCGGACGGACTTGATTTGGAAAGAAAATACCCCCCCGGCTCAATCCTTCAATCCCTGGAAATTCGGCTCCAACCGGCTGGTGTCCTTCAGAAGATTATCCCAGCGGACGGCATCGTTTCGGTAGGCGGCGGTCCGGCCCAGAATCGTCACTAGGTTGCTGCGCACACTCGGCGCAACCGTGGGATTCGCATAGTCTCCCTCCAACAGGCTCTGGTGGAACGTGGCGATATTGGTAATAACCCCATCCGTGAAGATATTCCCCGTGTTCCCGCCCGCGTAGGGATTCTCCCCGCGGATCCGCACGTCGCCGCCGTACTCGGTTTCGATCACTCCCTTGGAACCGTACATGCGGTTCTTGATCCCGCCAGGCGATTCATAGCCCTCGAACTGGCGCGAGCTGAACGAAATGCCGACGTCGTTGGGATACTGAAAGACACACAGGAACGAATCATGGCAATCGCCGCCGTCATCCCGCACCTTGTGGCCGCAAGATCCGAACGCCTGCAAGGGCGGCTGATCCATGATCCAGCTGGCCACGTCGAGCGTGTGGATGTTCTGCTCGGTGATGATGTCGCCCGAAAGATTCTTGTCCAGTCCCCACGCCCGCAGCCGGTTGGCGGGATTCTTCGGATCGGCCTTCATGTACTGGACCTGATCGGCCCAGGGATTGCCCGCGTGATACGTGGACTCGCCGAAGGCGAACTCGCCCAGGGCCCCCTCGCGCACGCGCTTCAGCGCTTCCTGGTACAACGGATTGGCGCGGGTTTGAAAATCCACCAGGAAACAGAGGTTCTGGGCCGTGGCCCGCTTGCCGCTTTCCTCGATGGAGAAACATCCGGGGACATCCACGGCGATGGGCTTGGCGACATACACATGCACTCCCGCCTCTACGCCGGCCGCCGCCTGAGCCGGATGAAAATAAGGCGGTGTCTCGATGGCGATGGCGTCAACCAATTTTTTCTCTAGCAGCCGCTTGTATCCCGAGAGGCCGGTGAACCGGTTGGCCGTAGGGATGTCGAACAGATCGCCGTAGTTGGAAACGCGGTCGTCGAAATAATCGGCCGCCGCGGTGATTTCATACCCGCCGTGCTTCTGGAAAAGTCTCGAAATCCATACTCCCCGGCCGCCGCAGCCGATCAAGCCCAACTTGATTTTGGCATTGGCCGCGTAACTCTTCACGGCGCGGGAACTCATGACCTGGAAGGATATCGCGGACGCGCCCGCGAGGAACGCGCGGCGGTTGATTGATTTGCCTGGCTGAGTGGGATGATGTCCGGTCGACATGTTCATAGCCCGCCTTGTGGGATGGAATCTGTCTCCGCTGGATTCACCTAAAGAACACAGAGTTATCCGGCGTAACGAAAGCATCATTGCATAGGGCAATGGAAGACGTCAAGAATATGGTGGGGGGAGGAATTGGCAGCGATTAGAGACGGACACCCCGGTCCGCACCCGCCATAATTTCACCGGGAGATCACCCAGAAATCACCGGTCCATGGCCACCCGGTACAGCCGGATCTCGTGGGTGTCATCGGGATTGGCCACTTCCGCGTACACCCAGAGTTCCCGGTCCACCTTCATCCAGTGCGAATACCGGAAGGTGTAGAAATGGCCGGGGGTCGTGCTGAGAAGCAACGGCGCGTCCCGAGTCAAATCCTGGATCTGATGCAAGTCGAACGTGAAGCCCAGCCCGGTGCCGATGTTGTACACCGGATCGCGCCATTCAACGTTCGATCCCTCATAGAGGAACAAATAGCCGATCCCCAGGGGAACCACACACGCCGGACGCACGAAGAAATTGTGCCAGCCCGTGAGGTCCATGATGGGTTCATACGGCCGGCCCGCGGATTGCCATTGATCTCCATCCTCGCTGATAAAATGGTAAATCCGCTCCGTCCCGCGCAATTGGCCGATCAGGTAAGCGTGATAGCGGCCTTCCGCGTGGAAAATGAATGGATCTTTGTATCCCTCGGGTGGCGTGTCGCGAGGAAAGGATTTGTCGTACGGGGCCATGACCACGCGGGCGGAGGCGGGATCGATCCGGGCCGGATCCTCCACGTCATCGAACTTGATGATCGACCAGGCGCCGCCTTGCCACGGACCACAGGCATACAGTTTGAATTTTCCCGACCGGGGATCAATCACCAACGCGGGGCGTTCGAATCCGGGAATCGGCACGGCTTCGCGGGGAATACGCCGCGCGGTTTGAAAACGCACGCCGTCTTCGCTTTGTAGAATCCGGATCTCATATCCCCGCAATCCCCGGGGAGAGACCGCGTCGCGCATCCGGCACGCCAGCCAGAACACACCCCGCGCGTCACGGACTACCGACGGCGCGCCCGCCCACCATTCCGGCTCTTGCTGGTCGGGTTTCAGGATGACGTCGTACCCGTCGAAACGTTGGATAATGTTCCGGTATTCTTCGGCGGTGACGGGCTTTGCGTGGCGCGCGGGCGGTCCGGATTCGGACCCGGAACCCCAGCCCGCGCTGTGCCATCCGGTGGCTCCCAGAATCATAAACCCGAGCATCAACCGGCCGGTCCACTCCCTCCACCCGGAGACCCATTCCCATCGATCACCGGTCCACGCGAATCCAAATGATTGGCCCGATATCCTTGAACTGGAATAAATACTTGATCTGGAATAAATGGTTGTCATCCGGCGTTGCCAACCTGCCATTCCGCGTTTCACTTTCCAAGATTTTACTGCAAGGAATCCACCTTTTTCATCACCCGCGCGGGATTGCCGGCCACGACGGTGTTGGGCGGGACATCCTTGGTCACCACGCTGCCTGCGCCCACAATGGCGTTCTCGCCGACCGTAATCCCGCAGAGAAGGGTGGCACTGGAGCCAATGGAGGCGCCCTGCTTGATCCGGGTAGGCTCGCAAACCCAATCCGCCTCGGTCTGCAATTGCCCGTCCGGATTGGTGGACCGGGGATAGCGGTCGTTGATGAAGGTCACATTATGGCCGATAAAGACGTTGTCCTCGATCGTCACGCCCTCGCAGATGAACGTGTGACTGGAAATCTTGCAATTCTTGCCGATGACCGCGCCCTTTTGGATTTCCACAAACGTGCCGATCTTGCTGTTGTCACCAATCTCGCACCCGTACAGGTTGACGAAATCGTAGATCTTCACATTTTGACCCAACTTCACATTGTCCGCGATCTTTTGCATACGGGTATCCGTCATGGCTTCACGATCCTTCCCGGAGAATGAGGATAATTCTTCAACCGTTTACGCCTGGCCCAGCGCCAACGCGTAGGCTTCATACAATTTTTGTTTGGAATGGTCCCATGACAGGCTTTCCTGAATCCGCTGACGGCCAATCTCACCGAGATGCCGGCGCAATTCGGGCGAATCCATCAATTGGGCGATTTTCCGGGCAAAATCCTGCTCAGCATTGGGGACCGCGTACAACGATGCCTCGCCCGCCGAAATCCGGGTCTCCTTCAGATCGTAGGAAACGATGGGCTTGCCCACAGCCATGTACTCCAGCGTCTTGTTCATTGTGGAAATGTCGTTCAGGGGAGTGTGGGGGTCAGGACACACGCAGAGGTCGGCGGTAGAGAGGGCCTCCACCACGTCGGCGTCGGGCACCCGGCCGGTGAAGGTCACCACGGTGTCCACTTTCAGTTCCTTGGCGTAATTTTTCAGATTCTCGAGCTCCGTGCCGCCCCCCATGATCATGAGGTGGAAATCCTCGCGCTTCAGGTCATGCAGCAAGTATGCCGCCGAGCGTAGCAGGTAATCGACGCCGTCCTGGCTGCCCATGGTGCCGATGTAATAAATCAGGCAAGGCTTGCCGCGCCGCAGAGCGGGATTTTCGGGCACCACCTTGATCCGCTTGGGATCGGGGCCGTTGCGCACGATCACGATCCGCTCGGCGGGCACCTGGCCGCGCCGCATGGCGATTGCCTTGTACGATTCGTTGGTCGAGATCACCACATCGGCGGTCTTGAAGGTCATCCGCTCGAAAAAGAGCAACACCTTGTGGACCAGGTTGGAATCCTGGCTTTTCCGCTTGGTAAGATAGGTCTCGGGGGAAAGATCGTGGTGGTCGAAGATCAGTTTTTTCCCCAGAATCTTATACGGCAACGCCACCAGGAAGAGCAGGTCGGGGGGATTGCAGGTCTGGATGACGTCGAATCCCTCCTTGAAAAACACCCGTACACTCAAGTAAGACATTTTCACCAGGGCTTGGGCGAATTCAAAGAGATACGCCAAAAATCCTTCCCCCGCTTCCCATGCGTTGTAGCGGTAAATGGAAACGTTCTGGAGAATTTCATGGGCGGCGGTATCGAATTTCTTCCCCTTCGGGCAAATCACACGGACCTGATACCCTTTTTCGGTCAGGGCCGTGGCCTCGCGCCACACGCGTTGATCGAACGGCACGGACAAGTTCTCGACCAGAATGAGCACCTTACCAGCTGATTCCACAATAGGCTCCTTGATATTCGCTGAGATCGCGTTGGATCCGGACGAGGTCGATGAACATTTTGTCCGGATAGCGCTTGGGCAAGTCCACAAACTCGGGATTCTTGTGGGAAATGACAATCACCTCGGTCCTTTGGACCACGTCGTCCAGGTTATCCGAAATGTAGTCGGAAATATGGGGGATCTTGGCCATGATGTATTCCTTGTTGGCCCCCACGATCTTGGAAAGATGAACATTCTTGTCGTAAATCTTCACCTCGTACCCCTTGCCGAGCATCGCTTCGACGAACTCAACAATGGGGCTGTGGCGCAAGTCGTCGGTCCCGGGTTTGAAACTCAGCCCCAGCACGCCGATCCGCTTGCCGTTCTGTTCCGTGACCAGCTCAATAAGGCGCTTTTTTTGATTTTCGTTGCTGATTTCGATGGCGTTGATAACCGGCGTGATGACATAGTGGTCGTGCGCGATGGTCTTCAGGGCGGAAAGGTCCTTCGGCAGGCAGGAACCGCCATAGGCAAATCCCGGCTTGAGATAGTAGGGCGAGAGATTCAATTTCGTGTCTTCGCAAAACAAATCCATGACCTCGTGGGAATCAATCCCCAAGGACTTGCAAATATTCCCGATCTCGTTGGCGAAAGACACCTTGAGGGCATGAAAACTGTTGTTCACCATCTTGATCATCTCGGCCGCGGGAATGGATACCCGCCGGATTGGTGCCTGGACATTCTTGTAAAGGTCCGCCATGACCGCAAAGGCCTGGTCCGACGAGGTTCCAATCACCGTGCAAGGTGGATGGTAGAAATCGTGAACAGCCGACCCTTCACGCAGGAACTCGGGATTGGAGACAACCTCGAAATCGGTTCCCCGCTTTTTACCCGACTTTTCCGCGATGATCCGGCCCACCTTCTCGTTGGTCCCCGGCAGGACAGTGCTGCGGATCACCACCACGTGATAGCGCCGGCTGGCCGCCAATCCTTCCCCGATGTTTTCCGCCACATGGCCGATGCCGCTCAGGTCGAGATGGCCGTGCTTGTTGTTGGGTGTCCCCACACAGATAATGGAGAGATCCGAATCCGGCATTACGCTCCGGTAGTCCCGGGTGGCCAGGATATTCCCCGCCTCCCACGCCTCTTTCATCATCCAATCCAGGTCTTTTTCGATGATGGTGGGCTCCCCTCGATTGATCAAGCCGATTTTATAATCGTTGATGTCAATGCAATGGATCCGGTGGCCTTCCTTGCCGAAACAAGCGACGGAAACACACCCGACATATCCCAAACCAAATACGTTAATGATCATGAAATGAACTCCACTGTCCGGATTTATAAAAATATTCGTACCACATTTCCAAAGTCAAAAGCGAAAACAGGGCACGTTTGTAGTCTTGCCGGCCGCTGTGGTGGTCGTCGATCATCCCCAAGATGGTTTTTTTATTGAAATAGATGCTGGAGAGCGAATGATTCGACAACATTTTGTCACTGAGATAAGTCCGCATTTCCCGCCGGAACCAGTTGTTTACCGGCGTGGTGAAGCCAATCTTTCTCCGGCTGAGCACCTGTGGCGGAATCCATTTGGAAACCGCTTTTTTCAGGATGTACTTTTGGGTCAGCCCCTTGATCTTGTACTGGGGTGGAATGCTTTCCACGAACTGCATGAGGTCCAGATCCAGAAACGGGACCCGCGCCTCGAGGGAAACCGCCATGGACAATTTGTCTCCATACATCAGCAGGTTGTCCGGCAACGAAAAGCGGGAATCGATGTACAACAACTGGCTGAGGGGGTCCAAATGCGTGACATCAGCCTGCCAGCGGCGGAACACGTCGACACATCGCGTGTTCATCCCCCGGTTTCCATCCTGCAAATACAATTTCTGGCGGAGCGAGGGATGAAAAATGGAATGCACCTGGCAAAACCGCTGGAGCGTATCCGGAATGTTCAAGGAGCGGACCGCCCGCTTGAGCCGCTCGTTCCGGGGCAACAATTCCACCAGGGGCGCGATGACATATTTCCTCAGGGCCTCAGGAAGAATCCGGTAACGGGAACCCCACCGCTCCCCAAAATGGCGCAAATAACCGGCGAAAGGTTCGTCGGCGCCCTGTCCGGTCAGCACCACCTTAACGCATTGCCCCGCAAGCTCGCAAACCTTATAGAAGGCCACCGTGGACGCGGTGGCGATGGGTTCTTCCAAGTACCACATGGACTTGGGCATGAAATCGGCGTATTCCTCGGCGGAAATGGTGATATCATGGTGATGGCTGCCGATCCGCCGGGACGCCTCGCGGGCGTGAATCAATTCGTTTTCATCAAAATCGTCCGAGAAGCCGACCGTGAAGGTTTGCAGGGGGCCGCCGGTGATCTCGGTGGCGATTTGCGCCACGGTGGAAGAATCCACCCCTCCGCTGAGCATAATCCCCAAGGGCACATCGGACATCAACTGCCGTTCCACCGCCGCGTAGATCTTCTTCCGCAATTCCTCCACGAGCTCGTTTTCGGAAAGCCCCTCCAGAAGGGTGGGAGGGCGGCGGTAAAAACAAAACGGCTCCTCCAGACGCCGGCCGCAACGCAAGGCGTAGCCGGGATACAGCTTTCGGATGCCCTCAAAAATGGTGTGCGGCGAAGGGATGAACGAAAACATCAAAAATTCGTCCAACGCTTGCAGATCAATCTCCCGCTGCACCTTGGGATGGCCCAGAATCGCCTTGATTTCGGAAGCGAACAACAACGAGCGGCCGTTGTCCCAATAATACAAGGGCTTCACCCCGTAGGGATCCCGCGCCAAGATCAATTCCTGGGTGTTCCCGTTCCATATGGCGAACGCGTAAATGCCATTGAGCCGCGGAAACGCATCCACCCCCCATTGCTCATACGCGTGAAGAATGACTTCCGTGTCGGTCTTGGTTTGAAACCGGTGACCGTGAGATTCCAGTTCCTTCCGCAGATCCTTATAGTTGTAAATTTCACCATTAAAAATAATCCAAATCGTGCCATCCTCGTTGCCGATCGGTTGGTGGCCCGTATTCAGATCAATGATGGACAAACGGCGGTGACCCAGCCCCAGGCCGGCCCGGTCGTCGTAATAAAATCCTTCGTCATCGGGCCCCCGGTGCCGGAGAAAATCCGTCATGCGCTGTAAGAGAATTTTGTTTACTGCTGCATGATCGTGGTAATGAAAAATACCACTAATTCCGCACATCGGCATTCTCCGCATGATTCCATTCGCGCATAGGCACCTTCTCTTCCGCCATGGCGGCTGCCTCCCGCTCCAGGTGATACCAAAACGCCAGGCTCCGGAACATCTGCGATTGCGCCCAGCGGTGGTAGGGGACATTATTCCACCCGAACAACAATTTCCGGGTTCGGAACGATCCGTCGGGTTTGATCCACTGGCTGCTGAAGTCGTCAAAGACGATCTGACGGACCTCGTTGAGTTCCGCGAAGCGGTCCCGCAGCAGCAAAGACATGTTTAAAAATTCAGCGTAGTCATACAGTTCCCGTTTGTGCAGGGTAATGCGGGGCTTCTTGGCAAAGGGGACGGGCAACCGGTGCTCGTCCACCAGATGGCTCAAGTAATATTCCACTCCGCGGCGGATACTTTCCTGGATGGAAGCGGAAGGCTTCAACGCGTCAATCTTCGCCAGGTTCTTGAGATTGAAGCACGTGTGGTAATTGTCGATGAACCGGTCTTTGCCGTCGGTGGCGTAGAACCAGGATCCATCGGGATTCTGCACTTCCAAGATGTAATTGATGTTCCTTTCGCCTTTCTTCCAATAGGCATCATTGTTGAACCGGATGGACGCCTCGGTCATGATATACGCCCGGTACGCGTTGGCGTTAAGCACCATCCGCTTGTCAAAGGGTGAATACGAAGCAGCGCTCGCGGTGGCGCTGATGTCCGCGTCCGTGTAATCGTGGTAGACATGCTCGGCGATGGAATGCACAATTTCCAACCAACGTTCGGAGCCGTCCACCTCGTACATGTCCCGGAAAGCCTCGTACACGTAGGGCACGGTGGTGATAAGCGGTGTCCCGGCATGGAAGGTGCCGAAACAGGTCTCCCACTCAAAGGGATACCCCCAACAGTAATGCTCGTACCCGGGACAACGCGAACGGATCAGCTCCTCCAGATACGACCGGCCGCGGTCATAGTATCCCGTCGCGCCTGTGGCGCGGTGGAGGAATAGAAATCCCATCGCGTAGTGGGCATCAGCGATCGCAAACCGCCGCGGGGGAGTGAACCATTTCCGCGTGGCCGGCGCGAACGATTCCAGAAAGAAAAACGGCGCCACCAGCAGTCCCCCGAGTTTGGCGTTCTTGTAATACACCGCCTTGGCTTTCTGTCCGGGCGGAAACGACCAAAAATCATACTGATCCTGGGAAACCGGACCGTATCCGTCCAGCCATTGAACAAATTGTTTCAATAGACCTTCCAGTTTGTTTGCTATTACAGCCGTCATCACTCTTCATCCTTTCCCGTATTTATTTTCAATTTGATCACCGCATAGACCACCATTCATGACATTTCGATACACGGTTTCGAGGCGAGCCGCCGCTCCCGGCGCCAAACAATGCTTCCGGGCGTAATCCCAGTTGTTGCGGGAAATCGTGGCATACAACCCTTTATCCTGGTACAAACGCTCGAGAAAACCGGCGAACTCGGCTGGATCCAGGCTGTCTGTCATGAATCCGTGGATTTCACTCTGGATAACATCCGCTAAACCACCCACCGGCCGGGTGACGATGGGCAAACCAAACGCCATGGCTTCCACCACGGAGACCGGCATGCCTTCCGTATAACTTGGCAAAATATAAACATGCGAACGGGCTAGCAACTCGCGCTTATCGTTCCCTTTGATATAGCCGGGAAACGAAACTCGCGGAATATTTTCCGATGCCACGTACGCTTTCACGGCTTCCAGTTCGGGGCCGTCACCCGCCACAATCAGCTCCATGGCGGGATAAGCCGCGTGGAGTTTCGCGAAGGCTTGCACTGTCTCATAAATCCCCTTTCCCTTGATCATACGCGAGAGGAATAGGATGCGCCAAACCGATGACTGGTCCCGGTTGGCCTGAAGAGTGGGCCAATCGAAGCCATCCAGAAAATCGTCATCGACAACGGTCGTCTCCCGGTAAATGGGCTGGGTCATATTCCAGCGGCGCAAGGTGTTCATTACCTCCCGGGACAGAACTATAAAGGCATCGGCCCGTCCGAAGGTCCATCGGAAGGTCCAAAGAAAACGGGATTCGATTGTCTCCTGAAAAGGTTTTTGCCAGCCATGAAAAAAAACCACCGCCTTCGCGCCAAGGCTTTTGGCCAACAACACCAACAAGCCATCGCGGATGTACGATTTCATATCCAAGGATGGATTGATGTGAACGACATCGATATGGTGCTTTCGGATGGCTCGCGCAAAATGATAAAAATCACCCACAAACCGGGATAATTTTCTCAACTCACCCGCTTCATTCGGACGGCGGCCCACGCAAAATGAATGGACCGGCACGTTGAATTTCCCTCGTAAATGGCCAAAAAAATTGGAAACTCCCCCGGGATCCAAAAAATCAGGATGTGTGATCAATACATTCAAAAGACAACGTTCCTTTCTTCACCCCTGCCGCTGCTTCCCAACATTTCTCCGCCTGCGGGGAAAATATGTCGAAAGTCTTCGAAAACCGTTTCCTGAAACCAATATATTTTATCAAAATGATCAACTTTGACCACCTAACCAAAGATCAACCTTTTCCCATCGAAATCCCCTGGTCTTCGGCAGCCAGGGCCCGATGGAAAGAGAAACCGATCATGCGGAACAACAAAAGATCAATGAAGATCGTGATAAAAACGTGGATGTCTCAGCCATTCCCCGCTTCGACGAACGAAAGTCCGCCTCCCCAAGCCTCCTATTATCATATCTTTCATAAAGGGGAAACACAACAAAATAGATAAAAAAAATCAAGTAACAACTTGTTCATACATTTTATGTTACGATTCGATCGATGGATGTCACGTTATTTTCAATAATAAATACGCTTCCCCGATGAACCAGAATGCCACAGCCATCTGAAGCGGAAATTGGTGGGAAAATCATCCCCGCGAACGGCCTGACGAGAAAGGTTTCTCTCTCTTTATTCAGGTTTACGCGGGCGAAACGAAAGAGGATTAGCAGGTATCATGGGCTGCGTGTATCTCTTCGACATGAAACCGGTAAAATCCAGATACGCCTCTCATCTATTTCGTGCCTTGCGGTACAATACGAACAAAACTGTTTTAAATTTCGTGATTTATTCATTAATTGCATGAATAGCATACTCGCTTTTCTTATTGCCAATCCGATAATCACCCTGTTTTTGATCATCGGTTCCGGAGTTGCCTTGGGAAACCTCACGATCCGGGGATTTTCTTTGGGACCATCGGCGGTCATGTTTGTGGGCATGCTGTTCGGGCATTGGGGAATCCGTATCCCCGATGAAATTAATACATTGGGTATCATTTTGTTTGTTTATTCAGTAGGGCTTTCGGCTGGACCGCGTTTTTTTTCATCCATCCATAAAAACGGCTTCACCTTTTTTCTGATCTCGCTGTTGTCTTTGTCATCCGGGGTCGCGGTGATATGGGGAATAGCCCGGTTGTTTGATCTGCCGCCTGGCTTATGCGTGGGAATTTACTCGGGGGCTATCACCTCCTCTCCCGGTCTGGCTGCGGCCCTGGATGTGGTGGATGACCCCAACATCTCGATCGGGTATGGTATCGCCTATCCCTTTGGACTGATTGGGATCATTTTGTTTGTGCAATGCATTGCCAACCTGAAATCGACCCGCGAAGAACAAATTCTTGAAAAAGAAGATCCCTCCCGCCAAGAACATAAGGTTCTGGAAAAACATTACCTTGTGACCAATCCCAACTGTACAGGTAAGCCGATCGCGGAAATTGATTTCCACAGTATGACCCAAGCCAACATCACCCGGGTCAAACGGGGCGACCGGGTTTTCCTTGCTCATGATGACACGGTGCTCCATCTGAACGACATTGTCCGCGCGGTTGGGACCCAACGGGAATTGAAAAAAATGGAACACTTGATCGGCAAGGAAACCCAAGCGGACATGGATTTTGCCAAGGATATTGTCATCCGGGATGTTTATATCTCATCCCATCAAATCACCGGCAAGACCTTACAGGAATTGGAGGTTCACTCACTCTTTGGGGTGATTATCACCCGGCTGCGGCGGGATGAGATCGAAATCGCGCCAACGGGGCAAACCACCCTGGAAATCGGCGACCTGATCCGGATTGTTGGCGATAAGGACGATTGCGATGAATTCGTAAAAATTTTTGGACAGCAAGAAAGCCGGATCCATGAAACCAATCTTCTTCCCCTCACTTTAGGCATGGTCGCGGGCACGGTTCTGGGTTCTTATAATTTTGATTTACCGGGAGGCATCCAATTCCGCCTGGGAATGGCCGGTGGACCTTTGCTGGTCGCGCTGGTCATGAGCCACTATGGCCGGATCGGGCGGATAAGCACCCGGATTCCCCACGCCGCTAAGTATCTCTCCAGGGAAATCGGCTTGGTGTTTTTTTTGGCGGCGGCCGGCACCCATGCGGGGGAGTCGTTTTGGGAGGTCTTCCGCCAGACGGGTTTCCAAATGGTGCTTTTCGGCCTGTTGACCACCGCCGCGCCATTGTTGACAGCGTATACCCTGGCGGTGTACGTGTTCCGCATGAGTCACTTGGCCACGATCGGCGTGGTTTGCGGTGGCATGACCAGCACTCCCGCCTTGAGTTCCATCAGCAATCGGATCGATTCTGAGACCCCTACCATCGCTTTTGCTTCCATTTATGCCATTTCCATGGTGCTGGTTACCACTCTCAGCCAAATCCTGGCACTGATTTTGATGTAACAGCCGATTCCTTTCCAACATAAAGAATGCTGGAACGTCTGAGTCTCTGGACATCTGAGTCTCTTGGCGGCCTTCTTCAAATCAGACCAGAACACTGGCAGGCCTATTCTCCCGTGGATATCGTCCCAACCGCCGATGGCAAATTATGCCATGAGCGGTTACGTTTCACTCATGGACTACCCCGGCAGGCAAGTGGGATTCCACGAACGGCAGATCACGAAGTTCGGCAACATGAACTCATTAAACCACAAAAAAAGGGAACCTGACGGTTCCCTCTTCATCGAAACAGATGGACTGAATTCGTTAGAATTCGATTCCCAATCCGACATAATGGCCCATGTCACTGCTGGCCGTGTCGGTGAATACAAAAGCATAATCAATCTTGAATTGACCATACTTGTATCCCAGACCCGCGGAATAACCGCTGATCGAACGTTCTTCGAAGATATTTGTAGAGGGAGAATCGAACTCGATATCTTCGTATCGATAACCAGCCCGAATGAACAAGTTCTCATAAGCTTCGTATTCTAGTCCCAGGTGCAAACTGAAAAAGTCTTCCTCGTTGTCGTTTAATCCACCATCTAGGTCGCGGTTCTCATAATTCAAGTCCATGGCGGCAAGAAGTGGTATATCCTCCAAGAACCGCCACGCGACACCGCCCCGGATGGACCAGGAATCCGCATCGGCGTTGCCCATCAGGTCCGAGTCCCGGTCACCCAGGCCATAATAGCCATCCAAACCGAACGCCAGATTGCGGTTCAATTTGTACTGAACGCCCACCTGGTTCCGATGACCCTGGAATTCTTCACCCACTGTAGCAAAAACAAACGGAGCCGGCCTCGTGACATTGAACTGAGTGTCGAGTTCCCAGTCGATATAACTGTACCGGTAACCGACCGCCCATTGCTCGTTGATCCGGTATCCGGCGCCGACGCTGACATGATGGCGTTCCATATCGGCTTCCTGGTTCATAAAGCCGGGAAACGCGGACACATCGCCTTTCGTGCCCATGTCATCTTCCCGGTAGGAGTATAGAAGTCCCACCGCGCCCCAGTCGAACGGGTAAGCGCCGCCGATTCCCACATCCCACAACTCATTTTCGGCTTCCACAGGGAACATGGGATCCAAGAGAGTGACATCGCTGGCCACTTCCTGGAAATCAAATCCAATCATTACATACGGCTTTTCCAGGAAGCCGAATGCGGCGGGGTTGCCGAGAAGTGCTTCCTCGCCGCCTTGCAGCGCGGAATAAGCCCCGCCCATGGCCGCAGAGCGTGGAAACATCTGCAGTTCATGAAAGCGGTACCGGTTGTAATGCGCGTAGTAATCGTTATTTTGGGCCTCGGCAACGACTGGAACGATGTACAGGCAGGTGAAGATGCCAAGAACCAAAAGGAGCGGACGATGTCGATTCATATTCATGAACCCCCAAAAAGGTCAAGGTTTATTTAGTGACTTGTCTTTGAGACCGAATCATGAAAAAAACCGTTATTCCACCGGAGCGGCCACGCCCACGGTTCCCAGTTCGAGATCATAGAAACCATAGAAGCCGGTCAGGTTCTGGAATGAAGCCGGATCATTGTTGATTCTGAGCTTGTTGGTGAAGATTTCGCCCAGTTCATTCATGACGAAGTAGGTATTATCGGCCCACACGAAGTCCACCGCGCCGGGTTCATTCACCGTGTTGATAATGGCGTTGGTCACCGTGTTGAACTCAATACCATTCCATTCCACAACGAATCCATCACGCAGCAGAACCGCATAGCCTTTCTCGGTGAGCTGCATGGCCAACGCGCCGATTCCCAACTCCTCGGAGAAGGAAGGCATCGCGGGCACGTTGCCAAACGCCGTCACCTTGCCATTCGAGGCCAGGATATAGTAACCCAGGTTCGTGGCCGGATTGGCCGGATCAGGCACCACTTCGAGATCGACCGCCAGCGGCAGTTTTTGTTTGAAGCGGTACGTCCCGAGAATCACTTCTTCCTCGTAAACCGCACTGCCATGGAAGGCGGCCGTGCCGTAGGCGTGGACATTGCCGAAGCGGTCCAGAACCAGGTAACCTTCGCCATTCGGCCCCACCGGTTCCATATCGATGATGTTGCCCAAATTATCGAGCGTGGATCCGCCGTTGCTATCCTTCTTGAAGGATTCGGGGAAGATCCCGCCATTCACGGTTGTGAGTACAACCTGGTTGTTGACCAATTCCAGATCAATCGGCCGTCCCACGATCGCGTAGTCCAGAACCACTTCCGTCCCGCTGTCCTTGCCGCGTTGCACCACGGTTCCATCTTGCGAGAGCAGGACCAATCCACGATCCGCACCTACCGCCGTTGGAACCGGAGTGGCGGTTGGAGTGGGCGTCGGAACTTCGGTGGCCGTCGGCGTCGGAGTCGAAGTCGGCACCTCCGTCGCTGTTGGAGTCGGTGTGGGTACCTCAGTCGGCGTCGGAGTCGGCACCTCAGTCGGTGTCGGCACCTCGGTCGGCGTCGGGGTCGGCACCTCAGTCGGTGTCGGGGTCTCGACGACTGTC
>ERZ795060.1460-NODE-1460-length-27767-cov-4.211713_pt1 | contig 27767 bp, 24 predicted proteins | sample MGYA00375144_ERZ795060 | MGnify/ENA primary metagenome ERZ795060 (study PRJEB30189, sample SAMN05720157) | activated sludge metagenome | isolation source: anaerobic digester from wastewater treatment plant | place: Japan | collected 2015-05-15 ...
TTTTTAAAGACCCAGTTTTTTCCCTTTGGGCTCTTTTTAGGGCCACTCTTTCTTATACCTTTGGGTGTTTCTGGTTTTTTTATATCTTTGTCTGAGCCCAGAAAGTTAAAGCGATATTCTATCCTTTTTTTTTACTTTATTGCAATAGCATTTCCTATGATTATCTTTATTCCGCTTGCGAGATACAGAATTGCTTTACTGTTATTTTTTGTCTTTTTCTCAGGGTACTATCTCAATTCATTAATTCGGTATCTGCGAATTTCGCAAGAAAAACCTTTGCCATTATTATTGATTTTATTGGTTTATACTGTAGTTTTCTCATATACGTCGCCGAAAGATTTTTCCCTTAGGAGTGAGGATTTTGTAGGATATGGTCGGGCTTTGGAATATAAAAATCCAGACGCAGAAGAAATTTTGTATGCCTATATAAAAGGTTATGAACTTGCACCATCCTCGCAATCTGCAGTTATTCATCTTGCCAATTATTTAATGACTAAAAATAGATTTTCTGAGGCCCGAATTGTTCTTGAAGACTATAATAAAAAATATAACGATTCCAAAGTAAAGGTTCTTTTTGCGGCTTCATTATTAGGATGTAGAGAATTCACAGAGGCAAAAAATGTCCTGGAAAAAATGCATGAACCTGAAAATATAAATTCCAAAGTGAATTATTTTTATCAATTTGCTGAATGTTGTAGATTATTGGGGGATGATACAGAAGCAAAAAAGTATTATGATTTGGCCCTTAAATATTCTCAAAATGATCTTCAGAAGAAAATAATATCAGAGGCATTAGATAAATTAATAAAGAATTCTCAAGGAAAGGAATAAATTATCTCAAGATTCAAATCTTAGGTTTTGCTAGTTGTTCTGTTTATTACAGGTATCTTTTTAGGGGTATTATGATTTTTTATAAAAATTACAATTTTTGTGATATTCCAGTTTTTCGTATTTTTCAACCGAATGGAACGAATGCTTTGTGCTACGGCTTCCTTATCCTTAAATTGTAGTAGTTATTACAGTTGCATCTTGGCACATCTCACTACGGTACAATGAGTTCGCGAAATATGCAGTCTAATAGCAAGAGGATGAGGCTAGTAAATAGGAAGTAAATATGCTTTTCCTGGTTCAAGAAAGGAGTAAAATGTTTTTATACCATTTAAATTGAGTGAAATTTTACTTTCTGATGATTTTAAATTTGCAAATATCTCGCTAAACGAAAGTGTTTTTTGATATTTAATAACTCTGTAATCCTCAACAGGTATTTTCGATAACTCAAGTGTTTTATAGAGGGCATCTTCATAATATCCTATCTGGTCGATCAAACCAAGTTCAAGTGCTTCATTTCCCAGGAATATTCTCCCATCACCAATTTCAGAGTTCTTTATTTTATCTTCAGGTATTTTTCTCCCTTCAGATACGATTCTTACAAACTCATCATATATCTGGGAGACAATTTTATTTGCAAGGGCTATTTCTTCAGGAGTGCGGAGACGTGAACCGTCCAGCATATCTTTCATTTTTCCTGATTTATATGTTTCAGTAAAGACTCCTATTTTATTTAAAAGTCCATTATAGTTATAAGATTGCATTATAACTCCTATACTACCTGTTACGCATAATCTATGGGCTAAAATATAATCTGAAGCAACAGCGATATAATATCCTCCACTTGCAGCTACAGAATTCATGTACACTACGACGATTTTACCTGATTTTCGGAGATTTAAAACTTCCTTATATATGTTATCTGCTGCTGTTACCTCTCCGCCTGGTGTGTCAAGATATAAAATTACAGCTTTTACAGTTGGATCATTATTTGCCTGCATGAGTTGTCTTACAATAAGTGATGAGTCGGCAAGTTCCCACAAGGCAGTTCCATTATTATCAACTATCATGCCTCGTATTTCTATCATGGCAATTTTGTTTGATGAGGACTTTGAACCTTCAACATATTTTTCTATCAATCCATTGGTATTATTGAAAGAGGATATGGAAGATTCAAATCCACTAGTTGACAGAATTTCAAAAATCAAGAAAATAAAAGATGCGAAAATTAATAGTCCCAGGATGAGGGATGTGATCAAGACGGTAATAAAACACCCGCTGCCGCAACCTTTCTTTTTTTCCTCGCACATTGTCTCTTTATTTCTCCAGGATTAAAAATAATGATAAATTTAATTTTTTCTTTGAATATAGCATTGTATTTTTTTTTGGCAAAAATTTTTATATCTTAAGAATGGATTTTAATATCATTGACGGTATTTTTGAGCCACAAATTTTAGTAAAGAGTAAAAAGAAAGAAAAAAAGATTATTCCAGATAAAATTAAAGGAAAAATTTCTGGCACAACCACTTTGAATCCAATCATCTTTAAAAGATAATTATATGAATAAAGTAATAATAATGCGGATATGAAAGCAGAAAAATAAAACCTTAATATATCGATAAAAATTCCAAAGACATAAATGTTATTATTTTCCCTCTTTATTAAGTAGATAAGCACACTACAATTTACGGCTGACGACAGTACTGTTGCCAGAGCTATACCCCCCTGTCTTAGTTTTATCATAAATAAGAGGTTCATTATTATGTTTAATACAATACATATTATTGATACTTTTACAGGTGTTTTCATATCTTTTTTTGAATAAAAAACAGAAGCAAGCACTTTTATGCAACAAAAAAATGGGATTCCTGGACTATAGAAAGCCATTGCCCATGAAGTTTCTCTTAATTCTTTTTCACCAAAGGCCCCTCTCATATAGAAAATTCTTATCAGAGGTTCACGCATAAAAAAAATAAATATTGAAGCAGATATTGATAAAAAAAGCATAACAGACAGAGTGCTCAAGAAATCATTTTGATGTGCTATATGGTCATTTTTTGCAGCACTTTTTGCAAGATAAGGCGCTATTACACTTCCTAATGCAACAGCAAATATCCCTATTGGAAGATCTATAATTCTATCACTAAAGGTTAATGCCGGTACGGCATAATCTCCTATCCAGCAAGCCATTAGGCGATCTGCCACAAAACTAATCTGAAGTGCTGAAGCTCCAACCATTGCAGGTGCTGAAAGTTTCCATAATTCTTTTATCACCGGGTTTTTCCAGAATTGCGAAAATTCAAATAGTGGAAAAATTTCGCATTTTTTCATAAGTATCCCGGTAAATAAAAGCTGGAAAATTCCTGAAATTACAACCGTTACAGCCAAAGATTTAAGCATTGAAATTTTTCTTAAAAAAAGAGGACAGATAAATAGCAGGGATAATATCATAAGAAGATTGAAAAATAATGTTCCTAAAGCTGGTAAAAAAAACTCACCTACACAATTTAAGGCGGAACTGAAAATTCCTACTATACATATAAAAATAAGGTAAGGCATTAGAAACGGAATTAATTCAAGAGCTATTTTGAGCCTTTCAGTTTCTACGTAGTTCTTTATAAAAAGAGCAATTATAGATATAACAATACTAATTGAACATAACAATAAAGTAAGGGTAAGGAATATTGTTCCAAGTTTTTTTCTTATGTCCCGTATGCTTTCTTTTTCAAGTGAGTGAGAAAGAATTGGTACCAGCACAGTGCCCATGACCCCTTCGCCAAAAAGACGCCTGAAAAGGTTTGGCACCATAAAAGCAAGCCCCCATCCTGTCATAAGAGCTCCTCCTCCGAAAGTTTTCGCGAGAAGAATTTCTCTGAAAAGCCCCATGATTCTGCAGAGGATAATAGCCAGAGAGACGGAAAATCCTTTTTTAAATATAGAATTGGAAGACATCTTATTAGATTAAATCTTTATTTGTAAAAAAAAGAAAAATAATTATTAATATAGCATAAAATATTGAAAATAAATTTTTCATTTCTATGTTTTTTCTTTTTATCTTCATAGTTATAACAAGAGAACTTTATTCTATGGATTTCCAACTCAACGAATTAACACCAGATGAAAAAAGGATAATCCTTAATAAAGGAACAGAAGCTCCTTTCTCTGGAAAATATAATGATTTTTTTGAATCTGGAATTTATTCTTGTCGACATTGTGGTCAGGGGCTTTATTATTCGAAAGATAAATTTAAAAGTGGCTGTGGTTGGCCTGCTTTTGATGATGAAATTCCGGGAGCTATTTCGAAAAATACTGATTCTAATGATGGTCGAGTGGAAATTACCTGTTCTCGTTGTGGGGGACACCTTGGGCATCTTTTTAAGGGCGAAGAACTTACTCCCAAAAATTTGAGATATTGCGTAAATTCAATTTCTCTCGATTTTGTACCTGAGAAAAATATAGAAAAAGCCTATTTTGCTGGCGGATGTTTCTGGGGAATGGAATATTTTTTTTCAAAGCAATATGGTGTTTTGCACGTTATGCCAGGATATATGGGAGGGCAATTAAAAAATCCATCCTACAAAGAAGTATGTAGTGGAAAAAGCGGGCATGCTGAGACAATAATGATATTATATGATAAAACAAAAGTAGATTTTGAAACGCTTGCAAAATTGTTTTTTGAAATACATGATCCAACTCAAGTGAATAGGCAAGGTCCTGATGTAGGAACGCAATATCGTTCAGCAATTTTTTATTCGAGTGAAAAACAAAAAGATATTGCAGAGAGATTAATAAAATTTTTAAAAGAAAAAGGATTGAATGTTGTAACAGAACTTCATACTTTATCTGAATTTTATCCAGCCGAAGAGTATCATAGAAAATATTATTTAAAAAGTGGGAAAGAACCGTATTGTCACGTGAGAATAAAGAGATTTTAGAAATAATTTTATTGAAGATTTACGTTGTTTTTTAGATTTGACTTTTTGCTTTTTTGTGTTTTATTTCTCGGTCAATTAATAATATATTTTTCTCGAAAATTAAAAGAAGAGAAGGGATAAATGCCTCTTATCACAGTTAAAAGCAAAAAAAGATGCGAATTTATAGACATTACTCCTGATGTAAATGCTTTGATTCCTAAGAGTTTCAATTCTGGTTCTTGTCACGTTTTTGCATTACATACCACAGCAGGAATTACAATAAATGAAAATGCAGATCAAGATGTTGTCAATGACATTCTTGAATATCTTGAAGATATTATTCCTCATCTAAAGAGGAAATATTCGCATATGGAAGGTAATAGTGATGCTCACATAAAAAGTTCTCTGATAGGTGTTTCCCAGATAATTCCAGTAAAAAATGGCAAACTATGTCTTGGAACCTGGCAGGGAATATTTTTTTGTGAGTTTGATGGACCGAGAACGAGGCACATAGAAGTAAATTTCTGGGGGAATAATTATTAAATTTTTAAAAATAATTTTGATTTTTTAAGAGTAGGATTATATTTAAAAAAAATCGGAGTAAGAGATGAAAAAGAAAAAATCATTATGTTTTATTTTTGCATTTATTTTTTCTGCTATAACATTTATAATATTTTCTGAATCTAATGATGTTACTACAGCTATTTCCCTCTCAAAAAAACTAAATCTTCTGAAAATGTTTGATTACTCAATATATCTTATTGAGAAAATTATAAAAGAAAATCCTGGAGAAAGTGATAGATTAAAAATTCAATTAGGACTAACATATTTTGCTCAGGGAAAAATTCAGGAAGGAGAAAAAATAATCAGCTCAATACCATCTTCGAGTAATTATTATTCTGATTCACGTCGTGTAATGGGAATCGAATCTATAAAAAAAGGGCAGTATGATATTGGTATCACAGCTCTTGAAGATTATTTCAAAGTTAAAAAAGCCAATCCCCCAAAAGATGATAATGGAAAAGATGAATTTATGGAAGCCTGGCAATATCTTCTTGCCGCTTATCAAGCACAAAAAAATGTAAAGAAAGTTGATGAGGTCCTCAAGTATAAAGATGTGTTAGAGGAAACGACTGAAAAAGATACTTCTCCACTGGTTAATCGTGATGCAAAGTTAGTTGCAATACAGTTAAAACTCGACACGGCAGAGTTAATGAAGGAAGAAGGAAAAAGTGGTTGGCAGACTATTGCGAGCGATCAGTTGAAACCACTTGATGATTTAAAATGGAATGTTGACTCTATTTTTGCTTTTGCAGAAGTTGAACAAGCAAGAGTTTACTATATTTTAGATAGATATGATGATGCTTTGAAAAAATTAACAGATCCAAAGATTCTTCCAATTATAACGGGGATGGATGAAGGTTATAAACAAATTGGCAATCCATCAGAAGCTCCATCCGTTTTTGCTACATTTGTGGAAGGTCTCGTATATAGAGCTCAAGCACAAAAAGCCAGCACTGATGAGGAAAAAATTAAGCTTTATACTATGGCCTTGGGGAAATTCTATAACATAATTCTCCATCATAATGCCTTTCCAAAAATCGAAAGAGTAATAGGAGCTTTTAGTGATTGTAAAGAAAAACTTGAAAAACTTGGAAAAACAGTAAAAATTCCCAAAAAAGTCCTGGATCAATTGAATAAAGCTATTTCCTTCAGGAAAAAAGAAGCTGACCGTCTCTTTAAAGAAGAAAAATATGCTCAGGCTATACCAATTTATCTGGAAGAATTAAAAAAATCCAGATCTGGAGAGCAGGGGGCTGACAATCTTGCAATGCTCTCATATTGTTATGTAAAAACAGACAAAGCTTTAGAAGCTATGGCTGTTGCCTCTTACTTAGGTGAATATTTCCCGAAATTTTCAAAAACACCAGGAGCTCTTTTGCAAGTTGGTGAATACCTATGGGGTAAAAAAGAATATGAAGATGCTCTAACTATATATAAATTTTATTTGAAAGCATGCCCAACAGATCAATATGCTGGGGCTATTTCAGCCAGGGTTGCAAAATATTATTACGATAAAGCAGCTGAAGCAGCTAAAACTGCCAGATCACTTCCATCGGGAGAAGAGAAAAAACTTAAGTTAGACGAGGCGCGGCAGGCCTTTATAGAGGCTGTCCCATATTATCAAAACATAATCAATAATTTCCAACACACAGATTATGGTCGTAGCGCATACTACCTGATCGGCTTGTGCTATTTTAACGCCCGAGAGTATTTAAAAGCATCTGAAGCATTTCTTAAATTTTGTGAAATGGAAGCAAAAATTCCAAGGGAAAAAATTCAACTTGGAGATATTGCAGATTCCAAACTCAGGGCAGCAGAATCTTATTTCCAATACGCTACTTCAAAAGAGAAAAAGGCTAAGTCTTTAAAAGAAAAACTTTCCTTGATTGAAACTACAGCAGTTTCATCAGCCTCTTCTGTGGAAAAAACTGAAAACATTAAGAATCAAGAAGAAGATGACCAGGAAAAAAGCAGGGGTAATGAAGATCAAATTCCTGAATCTGCCCCTCTTGAAGATAGCAATATAGATTTTAACAAGTTAACTCCTGATGAGTTAAAAAAGAAAATCGATGAATATGACCAAGAAGCTAACAAATATTATCAAGAAACAGTAAAACAATGTAAGGAATTTTTTACCATGCTTTCTTCTGGAATATTAAAAGGAGACTCTTCTAAAAAAACTCTAATAGCAAAAGAAAATGCATCTTCTCTAATAGCATGGGCATATGATGGATTAAAAGATAAAGAAAAAACAGTAACAGCTCTTACTTCCTTTATTAAAGAATATCCAAAAGGTAAACAAACCCCTGCTGCAATGCAGAGACTCGGAATACTTTATGCTGAAATTGGAAAGTTTGAGGATTCAGCAAAAGTCCTCGAAGAATTAGCAGTCAAATTTCCTGATAGTAAAGAAGGAAAACAGGCTATGCCTATGTTGGCAAAAAGTATGTATGAGATTGGCAATTACGAGAAAAGCATAGAAGTGTTAAAAAAAATGCTTGATCAAAAAACAGAACTATCCATATTTGATCTTAGATGGGCTCTCGAAAATCTTTCTGACTGCGGTGGAAAAAATCCAAAGGAAGGTTCTGAATGTGCATTTACCGCAGGTAAAATATTACTCGAAAAAATTGAAAAGCCTGTTTTAGAAGACTGGCTTGGAAAACAACGTGCAGCTCAAATCGCAAATGATCAAAAAGAACAGAAAAAAATTATTGATTTATTTAAGGAAAAAACAATATTTGATACTGCAAAAGCAGCTTACTATTCGGGTAATCCGAAAGAAGCTATACAATATCTGAATACTTTATTGAAAAATGAAAAGACCCCTTATTACTACGATGCAAAATTTCTCAGAGCACTTGCTTACAGAGCTGAAAAAGATTACGTTAAAGCTCTAGCCGACTATGGAGATGTAGGGCTTTCCGCAAATATAGCAAAAGCTATCTCAGTATATTACAAGGCTCAGACTAATATAGCAGATACATTTATCGAACAAAAAGAATTTAAGAAAGCTCTAAGCTCAATTGATATGATAGCAGCTACGGATATCGATGCGTGGTCCAATGATGAAAGAACAAAAGCCTTGCCTCTGGAGGAACGGGCTGCTCAGATGAAATCTTTCGAATATTCCATCTATCTTGCCGCTTTATGCGCTTCAAACTTGAAAGATGAAGAACTCAAGAAAAAAATGATAGAAAAATATAAAAATTATTTTCCCAAAGGAAAATTTATTTCAGAAGTTGAAAAATTATAAATTTAAATTAAACTATAGGAGATAAAAGAAATGACTATGGAAAAAAAAATCTCAAGGCTATCTATTATTATTTCTCTTTTCCTGAGCTCTATTATTCTTCTCGCAGAGGAAATAACAGTAACAAAAAAAGACGGAGGAACTGTTAGAGCAAACTTCGTAAAAGTTGACCCGAATGGTGATATTTGGATAAAACAAGGCGCAGTTCAGCAGAAAATCAAAAGCGTTGATTATAGTTACGCAAGATTAAAAGACAAGCCTGCCGAAATAGATTCAGCAGAAAAAGCCCTTGCTGCAAAAGATTTTGCAAAAGCGGCTACCGCCTTTGCTGATGCATATCAGAAATATAAGTTTGTCGGTTTTGATGTTCTATGCATCTATGGAGAAGCCTCCGCTCTTGCAGGACAGGGAAAAAAAGTGGAAGCAATAAATAGACTAAAAACTTTAGATGGTTATGAGCTTTTAGACGAAGAAAAAACAGTAGAATATTATGATGCCAAAAAACTTCTTGCAACACTTCTGATAGATGAATCAAAATTCGATGACGCATTAAAAGTCTTGGCTCAACTTGGTCAAGCAAATGATGATGATATAGCTGCATTTGGCTTTAATTCAAGAGGTGACATACTATTAAAGCAAAATAATAAAAAGGATGCTGTCCTTATGTTCTTAAGAACAGCATTATTATTTCCAAAGGAAAATAAAGAGAGACCTTATGCTCTGCTTCAAATAGCTAATACTCTGAAGGAAATGAAAGATAATCGTGGTAGTACTTTTGCCGAAATGTTGAAGACGGATTATCCGGGCAATCCGTTAATTGCTCAACTAAAATAGAATATAGATTTTTTAATATAGTTTCTATAATAAAAAAACTTAAAATAAAAAAAAAGGAAGAAAAAATGAAAAAAAGAAATAAAGGTCTATTCTCGGTCATTCTAATTGGATTACTTTCTATCGCCTCCTTTTTATCTATGAATTATGACCTTCACGCTCAGGGTAATCCAGCCCCTCAACAATCTGCCACAGCAGCAGATGCTGGTGCTGGTGATCAGGTAGCAACGAAGCCACGAGGGCAAACGTTCCTCGATATTGTTCTTGGAGGTGGTGCGCTGGATAAACTCATATGGTTTCTTATTTTTCTTACATCTGCAGCAACTTTAGGTTTAATTATTGACGCATGTATTACCATAAGAGCCAATAAAATTATGCCTCCTTTCCTTGTTGATCAAGTCAGAAATGCTCTTAATCAGGGTGATTTAGGGGCAGCTCTTGAAGCATGTAATGCAACTCCAGGTCCATTTTCAAATATCCTGATGGCTGGCTTTAATAACGTTTCAGAAGGTTTTGAAGTAATTATGGATTCAGTATCTTCTGCAGCCGATATGGAAAACGAAAAATTAATGCAAAGAGTTAATTATCTAAACCTCTGTGGCGCAATTGCTCCGATGCTTGGACTTATGGGGACAGTTACAGGGATGGTAAGTGCATTTGCTACTCTTGCAACAGCTACCGGAGCTGCTAAAGCACAAATGCTTGCTATGTCAATTTCTACTGCTCTCTATACCACTGCTGTAGGCTTAATTATATCAATTCCGGCAATTCTAGCTTATACTTTTATTAAAAATAACGCTGCAAAAATTATTCTTTCTATGGAAGGGATGACGTATGATCTTATAAAAGTACTCAGGAATGCTGAAGTCGTGGAGGATGAACAGGTCGGTTAATTTTCTTTAAACACTGAAGAGAAAAAAAACGGTGAATTATGGCTAAAAAGAAGAAAAGAGCTCAATTGGCTGAGGCTTCTGTGCCTATCTCCGCAATGATAGATATCGTTTTCCTGCTAATAATATTTTTCGTCGTTACAGCTTCTATAGATAAAGAGGTTGAAGATGAAATGATAACACTTTCTAATGCACCACATGGTAAGCCTGTTGTAAAAAAAGATCCGAGAAGTGTAACAATCAATGTTCGCAGAGATGGTTCTATCAATATGAATATGATAGAAAAGAGTATCCCAGAAATTACAAATGCCTTAACTGTTGCCGCTAGTCAGTGGGGCAAAGATATTCCTATTATCATCAGAGGAGATAAGGATGTTCAGCATTATCATATACGGAAAGTTATGAAAGCTATAACAGATACAGGACTCTACAGAGTCCGTTTTGATGCTGTTATTGAATAAATATGAGGAGATGATTTTATGGCAAGGCGTTCAAAAAAAATAGAACATAAAGATGCAGATGTTCCAATTTCTGCAATGATTGACGTTGTCTTTTTGCTCCTGATATACTTCATAGTTACTCAAAAACCTATTATTGAAAATACATTACTTACTGTTGATTTGCCAGCACCTGGTGGCAAGCCAAAAGATAAGCCTGTTCAACTTTTTACAATAGATGTTCATAGAATCGAAAAAGACGCTGCACAAGATTTAAAGGTATATTACGTCAATCAACAAAGGTGGAATTTTGATGATTTAAAAGTACAGTTAAAAAAAACAGCAGAACTCGATCCTAAGCAAACTATTATCATTAATTGTGGCCCCAATGCAAGACACCAAAAATTGGTTCAACTTTTAGATGCCTGTGCGGAGGCGGGATTGCAGTCTCTTAATGTGGTTGAAGATTTAACTGTGGAATTTAACCCTGAGCCAGGGACAAAAACAAAATAAAAGAGGTAAAAATGGTTACTGCTATCGTACTTATAAACATAGAACGTCCTAAATTGAGAGATGTAACAAATGCTATTCTTTCTATTGATGGTGTTACTGAATTATATACTATTGCCGGAGAATATGATCTTGCAGCTATTATAAGAGTAAAGGATAATCACCAGTTATCAGAAATTGTAGTGAATAAAATGCCACATGATATTCCAGGAATAATTCATACTAAAACACTTGTTGCGCTCCAGGCTCATTCAAAATTTAATCTTGAAGAACTTTTCTCAATAAAAAGTTGAACTCTACTAGTCTGGGCTATAAGAGAGAATATTTAATAGAGAAGATATTTCCTTCTAAATTTATCTTATCTGAACCGGGAGTTCTTTTGCGATTTTCGCACGCAGCGCATCGTGAATCTCATTTACTTCTTCATCGGTAAGAGTTTTATCCATACTTCTGTAATAAAAGGAGTATGCAAGACTTTTTTTGTTCCTACCAAGACTCTCATCTATAAATAAATCAAATATTTCAAATTTTTCGAGATATTTTACATTTTGTTTATTTATAAAATCTATGATTACTGAGTTTTCTAATGAAATATCAGATTCAAGGGCAATATCTCTACGAATTGAGGGAAATTGTGAATATGGCTTAAATATTGTTTCAATTTTTTTTGAAGCAAGTAATGCCGAAAGATCAAAAATAGCTATGTATATGGGTGATTTTGTCCGAAAATCCTTTTTATATTTTTTAGATAATTCTCCGAATATAACTAATACTTCATTATCAACTTTAACAGCTAACCTGTGTTCAGAGAAAATTTCGGCAGACTGGCGGTAGTCCACCGCATCTGGAAATTTAATGAAGCTCCAATTTTTGACTTTATTGATTTGCATAATGCTTTCAATCAAACCTTTCATATCGTAAAAATCATATAGAATATTTTTTTCTGAAGAAAATCTTTCAGGATGTTTTCTACCTGAAAGAACAATAATCAATTCGAGTTTTTCTTTATTTAAGTTAGCTTCTTTGTAGAAAACTTTTCCCATTTCAAACAGAGCAAGATCTGAAGCATTTTTAGATATATTGCGATTTATAGTTTGCAGCATTCCGTAGAGTAGAGATGGTCTCATAAATTCACTATCTTTACTCAGCGGATTTGATATTGGAACAATGTTATTCTCATTAAAACGTGGATCAAGAATAGCAGCTTTTTTTTCAAAAAAACTATAATTCATACATTCAGTAAGGCCGAGTTCAACTAATGAATTGCGAAAAGATTCAATTTTAACGTAACTATCATCCTCAATAAGACCTCCACAAATAGCTCGTGGAGTCTCAATAGGAATCTGTGATATCCCGTGAATTCTAAGAACTTCTTCTGCAAGATCAGCTTCATTAAAAAGATCAAGCCTATATGAAGGAGGAATGATAATTGCTGAATCTTTATCTTCAGAAATAATTTTACAATTGAGGCGTTTTAAAATAGCCGATATTTCATCATTGGTAATTTCAGTTATTCCTAATAACATTCTGATTTTTTCATATCTGCATTTTATCTTTATTTCCGATTCTATTCTCGATCGTATATCTATTAATTCTGAAGAAATTTCGCCTCCAGCTAATTCGAGAATTAATGATGCAGCTCTGTTGCTTGCAAAATGGACCGCTTCTATGTCAACTCCACGTTCAAAATGATATGAAGAATCTGAAGAAATGGCAAGTCTCCTGGATGATGCTCTTATATTGCTTGGTTCGAAATAAGCACTTTCAATAAGAATATCTGTTGTGTTTTCATTTACACCACTATTCATACCGCCCATTATTCCAGCAAGAGCTACAGGTTTTTCCTCATCGCAAATGAGCAAGATACTTTCATCTAATTCATGCTCATTTCCATCTAAAGTTGTAATTTTTTCTCCTTTGAATGCTTTCCTTACAATAACTTTTTCCCCTTTTAAAAGTTTAAGATCAAATGCATGTAAAGGTTGACCAGTCTCAAATAATACATAATTTGTTATATCAACTACGTTGTTTATAGGTCTTAAGCCTATTTTGCGTAATCTTTCCTTTAACCATATTGGACTTTCGGCTATTTTTACTCCGCGTATAATTCTAGCGGTATATCTTGGACAAAGTTCATGACAGAGGACTGAAACCGTTTTTGAGAAATCTTTTTCTGGTGTTTTTGCGAAAATCGCAGTTTTCGGCATTATTATATCTAAAGAATAAATAGCAGCGATATCTCTCGCTAATCCAATATGAGATAATAAATCCGGTCTGTTTGGAGTAATTTCAAGGTCAAAGATTACGTCTGATGGGAAAATTTCAGAAAGAGGAGTTCCTATGACAGTATCTTCTGGCAATTCAATAATACCATCTGATTTTTCTTCGAGTCCAAGTTCTTCTCCACTACAGAGCATTCCTTCTGATAATACGCCTCTTAATTCGCGCTTGGTAATAGTTATTTTTTGTCCTGTTTTTCTATTTGTGAGAATACTTCCTTCTTTTGCCAGCGCGACTATTTTTCCTGAATTGCAGTTAGGAGCACCACATACTATATTGTATTCACGTGAACCATCCCAGACTTTACATATAGATAATTTATCTGCATTTGGATGAGGGAGTTGTTCTTTTATTTCTGCTGCTACTACATTGTCAGGAATCGAAAATTTCTCTATAGACTCTACTTCTATTCCTGCCATTGTCAACTTTTCTTCTAAATCCTTTATATTGAAATCAATATTGATATAATCTCTTAGCCAATTGAGTGATATTTTCATTTGAGTTTTCCTTATTAAATATCGAAAAGTTGTAATTTACATACAATCACAGAATTATCAAACAAGTTGGAAATCTTTTTGAATATAAAATTGTCAGATATTCCAGCAGCCCTTTTTAGCAGAATCCGCAATTTTGGCAAAAATCTCATCTGGATTAAACTTTGAAAGATTTTCTGATATTTTTTTATTAAGAGGGGGGAGTTTTCCTACTTTCTCATAAAAGTCGTTTTTCTCTTCGGTTGATTTAAATATATTATCTGTTGCATCAGCCGAATATGGGAGTTTCGCAAACCTGGCGAGTATAGAATGTCCGATTGCGATAGATGCTCCTCTGATAAATGTCTGTTTGAATGGTCGTAGAGCATTGCAGTCTAAGTCATCGTATAAAGGTTGGCCAGATTTATTCATTTCTGTTCCTATAAAAATAGGCATATTGAGTGTATTTGCAGCATCTACAATTTCTTTTAGTTTTGCAAGTTTTATTTTTTGTGTTTGAGAGTCTTTGATATTCCAGTTTCTATCAGGGATAATGTTTATAGCCATTGCGCCTTCGGCTTTTGATGCTTCGATATACTTTAATCCTAATGCTTCGCCATTAGTTGTCCCATCAAGCCAGGCTTCAGTAGGAATAGCCCCGCAACTTTTTACCCATTGAAGGAATTCATCCATTGGTGGAAAGGTTTCTTTAGATGGTTGTAAGTATCCTATCCCTCCTTTTTTTACAAGCTTTGAGCGAAGTAATTCATCAAAACCAGGTCGTGAACTATAAAAGATATTTTTTATTTCATCCGATTTTCTTTCTAATATTTCAGATAAATAAGAGAATGCTTTATCTCCAAGCTTTTTTAATGCTTTATTTCCATAGGCAGTTATAATATGTCTCTCTGTAGCATTCCCTGATGGCGTAAGAGGAATGACATCTTCTTCATAACTCAGTGCAATATCCTTTAATTTTTCATTGATTCTTTTTATAAGATTTAAATTTCTTTTTTTTGCATTTTCCCTATAATCTGTCAATTTTTTTGCTTGAACAGATTCGTCAGGAAAATGTTGTGTAAAACCCACTCCCATTACGTAATTTACACCAGGTTCTCCTGGAGAATCCATTTCAAAATTTGCGAACTTCGCAAAGAATGAGCGTGTCTCAACGCCTACTGAGGCTCTTAACGAGAGGAGTTCAGCAGCGTCAATGAATTCATCCATACCATCTATTACATCGAAGTCTACTATGCCAACCGAAAAAAGTCCAACTTTCTTTGCTTCCCATGCGATTCTCGATGGTGACCAGCCTTCTGAATTAAAAGAGAAAAAACTATGAAAATGCATATTTACATTATTTTGAGTTGGTATTTTTGAAATATCAGTGTCAGATATAAGTTTTATTAGTGCATTTTTCCTTTTTATCGGGTCAAAATCAGATAGCAATTTCTCAAGTTCATTCATAATTTATCCTTTTTTTATTTTGGTAATTTTTCTTGAAATATTTTTCTCTCACATAAGCAATTAAGAAATAATCAGAAAGAGAAATTCTAATTCGGATTAAATAGAACAATTTTTTTTAAGATATATCGTTTCAAAAATCTGAAGTAAATGAATAAATTTACTGCATTTTTGCTGAAATGCGAATTCATAAATTGATCATGGCTTTCATAACGCCATCTTTGTATGCGGCAACAATTTCAAATGCATCAGAAACTTTTTCAAGAGGAAACCGATGTGTTATCATCTTTGAAAAATCAATTTTCTTCTCAGCTATCATATCTAACGCAATTTGAGTGCAGTGCACTTGCCTTCTGACATTTTGAATACATATTTCGTTTCTCCTTGATTTGTCGACTGGAATCTGCCAAAAATCGAGTTCTGGGGGAATACCTATGATCATGATTTTCCCGCCTGGTTTGAGAATATCAAAGGATTGAAAAAGCGCTTCCTGTTGACCACAACATTCAAAGACTGCATCAAGGAGTAGGGGGGCTTCTTCTTTTATCACAGAAACGATATCTAATTCTTCAGGATTTAATGTGTGTGTTGCGCCAAAGTTTCTTGCCATTTGAAGCCTTGAATTAATTTTATCTGTAACAAATATTTTTTCTGCGCCGGCTGATTTTGCTGCAGCCAGAACACTTAATCCGATTGGGCCAGAACCGAGAATTGCGATTTTTGCCCCCTTCATTGGGATAGATTTTTTCACTGCATAGATTCCTATCGCAAGAGGCTCTGATATCACAGCTTCTTCAAAGGAAATATTTTCTGGAATTTTGAAACAGCATTTTTGTGGCATTAAAATATATTCAGCAAGAGAACCTTCTGCTTGTCCAGGACAACCTAAAAAACGGAGTTTTCTGCAGGTATGTTCACGTCCAGAAAGGCATTGATCACATTTTCCACATGAAATAGCAGGTTCTATTGCAACTTTATCACCTTTTTTCAGGGTTCTTACATTATTACCTGTTTTTTCTACTATTCCTGCGCATTCATGTCCAAGTGGAAATGGAAATTTCACTACCTGGCTCCCAATTCTTCCAGTGAGATAGTAATGTACATCAGAACCGCAAACCCCGACAGACATTATTTTTATAAGAACGTCATCTGGAGAATTTATTTCAGGAATGGGAGCATTAATGATTTCAAGTTTCCTGATAGCTGAAAGAACTGATTTTTTCATTGAATTTATAATTCCTTATATTGATATTAGATTGAAAGATTAAAAAATATAAGAATAAAGTTTTTGATTTCAAGTTTATTTTTACGTCCTCATTGCAAATAATATCTTCCATTTTTTAAGTCTAAATGTTCACTTTGTATTTTCTAATTAATAAAGACTCCATTTCTGGCGTCATTGAAAAATAAAAAGATATCAATCTTTATTTTTCTTCAAGGATTATTTTTTTTATTTTAAGTGTACCTTTTATTGGTGCAAAAAAGGGCTTACCTTTTTTTACTCCGACATATCCATAATTTTTTCCGCACGCAAAAAAAGCTTTAAAGTCTCCTTTTACTACTGGTTTTAGGTAGAGGATTTTCTCAACAGCATCATAATGTGCACCTGAGAAACCTTGAAGTAGAGCATATGAAGACATTGCACGAGCGTACCAATGCCCGCATTCGTATTCATTAAACTGGTTTCTTTTTGTTCCATCATATCTTTTTCTCAGAGTTTTTACAATTTTTTTTGCTTTTTCAATCTCACCAATCATCATAAGATGGCTTGCCACCTGATACTCTATTCCCGTCCAGACCTCATCTGAGTATGGGAATGGAATAGATGGTTTATTACCACGTGGCCAGCTACATACTAATAGACCTCCTTCATTTCCCATAGCATAGCCAGATCTCTGTGGATTGATATGTTCAGATAGATTGTATTTATAGTTATATTTAAATACTGATCTTAAGTGTGAACGTGATATATTTTTTTCTAATAGATTTCCTATTCCGCAGCATAGTGATATCCATTCTCCCAGTATTCCATCAGAGAGACAGCCTTCTCCATATTGATATTTAGGGCCTTCTTTTTTCAAGATTTCAATAGCTTCCGGGCTGTAGTTTACATTCCATTGTCCTTCTGCAGCTTTTACCGGAGAACCTGCCTTTAATCCCTCGTACTGGATTTTCTGGAAGACATATTCTCCATTGAATAATTCCTCTTCGAGAAATTTTTTTCCGTTATTGTATAAATTTTTATACCTGGAACTATCTTCGCCCAAATAATCTTGAATCAGAAAAGCTGCCTTCAAAGCGCCAAGATAAAATGTCTGACAGAGCCCATCAGCTCCCCAAAATTCAATATCGTAAGTATTATGATGAGGTTCTATAATTATCCCTTTTTCATCAGGATCCCATGTTTTTATACAATATTCCAGGCTATCTTTTACTTTTTTCCAAAGTTTTTTCATCCATTCTGAATCACCAGAAATCCTCCATTCTCTATAAAATTTCATTATTCCTCCAAGTTGTCCATCTGCGGCTGCATGATAGTTGTGATCTGGAGGGCGAATTGGAAGACTTGTTCTAAAATTCTGATGCCCTTCCTTATTTTGAGAAATGTTGAATTCACTTTCTCGAAGAGACCTTTCAAGATCAGGAAAGAGATGTGGTATTGCCTGAGCATAGTTCCATACGTGTGTGCATGATCCGTGACAACATCCGGCACTATCAAAACAACCTTCCCAGCCCCATAAACGCCCATCACTTTGCCTTAAAACAGTAGGGGATTTTATTATTGATAGGTTTGCTGCAATGGCTTCTGTAAATTCCTCCGGGAGACTTGTATTGAAAAATGCTCGAGAAAAGGAAAAAGATTCTTTTTTTAATCTATCATATTTAGTTCTTGAATAATCTACAATTTCATTTATGGATTTAAACTTTGAAGTATACCATGGTCGATAGTGGTCTTCTGGTGGATTGCAGGATGTTTTTTCAATTTCAGGTCCCGTCCTCAATTGTGAATATGGTACATACCAATTGAAAATTAATTTTATGGTTTTTTCTTCAGACGGTTCAAGTGTGAATTTTACAGCTAATACTGCGCCAGGCGATTGTCTTTCTCCTTCCGGGTAATCGTCACTTTCTATCAATTTTCCTTCTGATATATCTTTCCAGATCATGGTTTGAGTATCGAACCATCCTCCGCGAAATAAACGCGTATTTACTTTTGCATTTTTTTCTAAAATAGATATGGAAAAGTAACTCTCTGCCCATTTTTTATCTTCTGTTGGTTTTTGTAAAAACATAAATCCTGATTTTATTTTTTTTACACTTGTTCCTGTTTTGTCTCTATCAAGGAAATTGAGAGAGGCAAAATAATATTTGGCAGAAATTTTTCTATTTACTTTGTTTTTGAATTTGTATTCAAGAGCCGCAAACGGTAGAGAACTGTTATCTGAATCACCTGGTATAAAAGGACTCCATCCTGTTATTTCACAGTCGAGAGAAATTTGAGGATCGTTTAACTCTATTTGTGCAAATGGAAATTGAGCCCTGAACCTGCATGACTTAAAACGTGGAAAACCATATGTCTTATCTCCTAATCCATTACCTGAATTTGGCCAGAACATTATTTTTCTGTCTGGAATAGGGCCTTCAAGAACTTTTGATAGTTTTGTTTTATCTTCAATGTGAATGGCACTGAATAAATATGGTTCATTGTGGATTTCTGGTTTATGCCAGATAGAAAAATTAGATAATTTACCACTACCTTCAAGGCAAAACATTCCTGCTCCAATTCCACCAATAGGAAATGCTGTGTAATCAAGATTTTTCCCACTTTTCCATTCGGTTGAAAAAGCAATTATATCTTTTTTCATAAAAGAGTTCTCCTAACTTTTATTATTTGTCTATGTTTTTACTAATTAGTGAAAAATAATAATACCTTTAAACTATAATTTTAAAAAGAAGAAAAGCAAAAAAAAACGTGAACGATTACATTAATACACAAAGATAAAAAATCATTTATTAAAGAGAAGTTGACAATTTACAAAAGACGAATTATATGTTGTGCTCAATTTTTTTTTGGGGTGTAATTTTTATGTGTGGTATAGCAGGAAAGGTAAATTTTTCCAGAGAAATAATAAGACCAGAAGAGTTTTGCGAAGTTCGCAAAAAACTTAGGCATCGCGGACCTGATGGCGATGGATATAAGATATTTGAAAATTGTGGACTTGCACATACTCGCCTTTCGATCATAGATATTCCTGGAGGTACTCAGCCAATGTCAAATGAGGATGCTTCCATATGGATAGTTTTTAATGGTGAAATGTATAATTTCCAGGAATATCGCAGTTTTTTGTTGAAAAGAGGGCATATATTCAAGTCTAATTCAGATACCGAAGTTATCATACATCTTTATGAGGAGTTCGGATTGAATTTCCTTTCAAAAATTAATGGTATGTTTGCTTTTGCCATATTAGATATAAAGAAAAAAAAATTAATTCTTGCCAGAGACAGATTAGGACAGAAACCTTTGCATTATTTCAAGTCCAATAATGTTTTTGCTTTTGCCAGCGAACTGGCAGCATTGAGAACTTTTTCTGAATTTCCAAATACTATAAATTTTCAAGCAATCCATCATTATTTTTCTTTGCAGTATGTGCCATGTCCTATGACTGCATATGAAGGTGTATTTAAGTTGCCGCCAGCTCATTATATTGAGCTTGATATTGTTTCTGGTAATTTTAATCTGAGCCGTTATTGGAACCTTGATTTTTCAAAAAAAATTAATTTGAATGAATATGAAGCACTTTCTGAACTTTATGATATTTTACTTGATTCAGTAAAATTGCGTCTTATTTCTGATGTTCCGATAGGTGTCTTTTTATCTGGGGGGCTTGACTCATCTATTATTACAGCTTTGATGGCAGACTTAGGAGTTTATCCTTTGAAGACGTTTACCGTCGGATTCACTGAAAAATTGTATGATGAAAGATTTGCAGCTAGAAAGATTTCTGCGAAATTCGCAACATGTCATTACGAAAAAATGGGAAATCCTGATGATTTTGAGCTATTGAAAAACCTGATTATGAAAATAGGTGAACCTTATTCTGATTCATCAATTTTACCAACAGCATTGATTAGTAAATTTGCATCTGAAGAAGTGAAAGTTGTTTTAGGTGGCGATGGGGCCGATGAACTCTTCTGTGGTTATTATAGATATTTGCTAATGAGGTATTCTTCTTTTGCAGATATATTGCCATTATCATTGCGTTCTCTTCTATCCAGGGCTATAAATTCGATTTTGCCATCTGTAGTTAATGAACGTTCTTTTGCGGGGAAGATTTTCAGGTTACTTAAATTTTTTGCAGAAAAATCGGAAAAAAAATATTATAGAATCATTGTTCGTTTTGATGAAGAACTTAAGAAAAGTATTTATGGAGAAAAACTTCTGGGAAATTATTTGGAGACAGATTGTTTTTTAAGTAGTTTCATAGATTTGCTTTCATCTAAGAATTCAGTGGAGAAATATTCCGAACTTGACATTCAGACTTATCTCAATGGCGATATTTTGACGAAACTTGATATAGCATCTATGGCAAACTCAATTGAATTAAGATCGCCTTTTTTAGACTATAGAGTTGCACAATTTGCATCATCTTTGCCTTTGAACTTCAAGCAAAAAGGTAGATTGAGAAAATATATCTTGAAAAAAGCATTTGAAGGTATTTTACCAGACGAAATTATATACTCAAAGAAAAAAGGTTTTGGAGTGCCAGTAGCTGATTGGTTAAGGGGCAAATGGAAAAAACATTGTGAAGAATATGTGCTTGAAGGTAGGATAGTAAAGGAGTCTTATATTTCAAGAGAAGGGTTTAATAGAATTTTGAAAGAGCATCTTGAGTTTAAGCAAGATCATAGTTATGCGATTTTCGCAATTTTATGTTTTGCATTATGGATTGAAAATAATACGAATTAGGAGATTAATCTTGTTCATTTCACATTTTTTCCGAAATAAGCGTTTTAGTAATCCTTCTAAAATTAAGCAAGATTTCTGGAAAAAGAGCGTTGTTGTCGATAAAATCAAATACTTGGGGGAGGGCGCTCTTGTGTTGTTTACTGCTAAATAAATATCCTATTCATAGTTCATAAAATTTCGGGCGATCTGATTATTTATTAGCTTCCAGTGAAGAAAAATTTTTGCTTTTAAAAAGATGAAAAGATGTTAAACTATATAGAATTTAAGAAAAATTAAAATCTTATTGCTTTATTGCGTATTAATTTGAAAATAAAATGGAGTTGTAAAAATTCTAATGAAAGATTTAGTTATAGTTGAATCACCTACAAAAGCTCGCACAATATCTAAAATACTTGGAAATCAATATACAGTTGCAGCATCTATGGGACATGTCAGGGATTTGCCTGAGAATACACTCGGAGTAAACATTTCCAATCATTTCCAACCCTATTATCAGATTACAAAGAAATCTGTTGTTGCGAATCTTAAAAAGCTATGTCATTCTGCAAATACAGTCTACCTTGCCCCGGATCCTGACCGTGAAGGGGAAGCAATTGCATGGCATATAAAAGAGCTTCTTGCTAAAGAGTTGAAATGCGATTTTCGCAGAGTGGTTTTTCATGAAATAACAAAAACAGCCGTTTCAGAAGCCTTCAAGCACCCTGGTGATATTAATATGAATCTTGTGAATTCACAACAGGCAAGAAGAATTCTCGATAGGATTGTAGGATATAAGATAAGTGAAATGTTATGGTCAAAGATCAGTAAGGGACTGAGTGCAGGAAGAGTGCAATCTGTAGCCCTCAGAATTATATGTGAAAGAGAACGTGAAATTCAAAACTTCGTACCTGAAGAATATTGGTTGCTTAATGCGAATTTCGCAAAACAGAATGGGCTTTTCGAATACAAGGGCAAGCTAGTCTCAGTTAATGGACAAAAAATTGCTAATATAAAGGCTGTTGATGCCGAGAAAATAGCTAAAGCAATAGAGGAGAACAATGGAAGTTTTATAGACGATATCTTATTAAAGAGAAGGCAAAAATATGCTCCTCCACCGTTTATTACAAGCACATTACAACAGACCGCTGTTCAATATCTACGCATGACAGCATCTCAGACTATGAGGATAGCGCAGCAATTATATGAAGGAATTGAAATTGGTGGAGAAGGGGCTACAGGTTTGATTACTTATATGAGGACAGATTCTTTTAATGTTTCAATGGAGGCACTTGGGGCTTGTAGGGCTTTTATAAGTCAAAATTTTGGAGAAGATTTTTTGCCAGAGAAACCGAATTTTTTTAAAAGTGCAAGAACTGCACAGGAGGCTCACGAAGCAATAAGGCCAACGAGTGTTTTTCGGACGCCAGAATCTATAAGAAATTACCTTTCTACAGAACAATTCAAACTTTATTCTCTTATATGGAAAAGATTTGTAGCAAGTCAAACTAAACCTGCTGAATATGATGTTGTTACTGTATCCACAATTGTAAATGGTTCAGATAAAATGAAATACGAATTTAAAACAACTGGTTCTACACTTGTTTTTGATGGTTATCTCAAGGTTTATGAAATAAATACAGAAGAAGATAAATCAGGAGAAAATGATTGTGATAATCTTGATGCCAGGACATTACTCTCATCATTAGAAAAGGGCGAAAATGTTTTAATGAAATGTCTTAACAAAGAACAAAAATTTACGGAACCTCCAGCAAGATTCTCAGAAGCAACATTGATTAAAGAGCTTGAAAGCAATGGAATAGGAAGACCTTCTACATACGCGACTATTTTGAGCACGATATTAAGCAGAAAATATGTAGAAAAAGTAAAGGGCAGACTGCTTCCTACTGAGCTTGGTTTCAAGGTAAACGATATTCTTATTAGAACTTTGGGAGAATTATTTCAGGTGGGATTTACTGCGCAGATGGAGGCAGAGCTTGATAAAATAGAAGAAGGTGGACTTGAATGGAGAAAGATGCTTTTTGATTTTTATTCGCAATTCTCTCTATGGCTAAAAAATGCAAAACTTGACGGAGCACCTGAGGATAAAAATATAAAAGTTCTCATAGAAGCTCTTGATTCTGTTAAAAATTGGGAATTACCAGATAAGGGTAGGGGTAGAAAATTTAATGATAAAAAATTTTTTGAATCAGTAAAAGAGTATTATAACAATGCTGGTACAATTTCAGAAAAACAATGGAAAGCTCTCCTTTCTCTCATTGTAAAATATAGAGAGCAAATTGAGAATTTTAAGGAAATTTCTGAAAGTTTTTCTCTCTCTAAAATGATAGAAAAAAAAGAGGCCGATGATAGAGAAAAAAAACTCCCTCATAATGTTGAAAAAAATCAAAAAATTATGAATGTTATTTCTGAAATTCTAAAAATTATAAAAGAGCAAAAAAACATTGATGTTGAATCAAATGTTAAAGGTAGGTATGATGATAGTAAATTTTTATATTCTTTTTCGAAACGTCTATCTTCTGGTGGTATTCTCAGCGAAAAACAGTTGTCTGTTCTTTCCAGAATAATTTTAAAGTATAAAGATAAAATTAGTTCTTATGAAGATCTAAAAACGCTCCTCAATATAGATGAAAATGCATTGTCTGTTAAAAAAGTAGAGAGAAAAATGACGGGTGAACAGGACAATACAAAAATCGCAGAAATTATATCGCAACTGAATAAAATACAAGATTGGCAAGGAAGTGGAAGACGAAATGATAAATCATTCTTTCTATCTCTGGCTAAACAATTTACAGCTAAAAAAACATTGAGTGAAAAACAATATCTTGCACTCCAAAAGCTTGCTTCAAAATATTTATTAGGAGAACATTTAGAGCAGAGAATAGAAAAAAAATGAAAAAAAATTTAAAAAAAATTAAATTTTGATTGGACAACTATGCGATATGGATATATTTTATGCGCCCTGTTAGTTTCTTATTTTGTTTTTTTCTCTCAAGCAGATGATTTGAATAGAGAAAAAAATGAACAAGAGTTAGATAAAAATGCCGAAATCCAGGCATTAAAAAATGAAAACAGCATTTTGAGAAAAGAAATTGCTGATGTTCTTTTGAAGAATAAAATACTTGAGGACGAAAAACGCAAACTTGAACTTGGTTTGCTGACAGTTTTTCCAGAAGCTGATAAGTTATCTTTATCTGACAGAGAGCTTCAAATGTTAAAAGACATGCTCCTATTGCGTGATGCTGTCAGAAAACTTGCAGAAAGCAAGAATACATTAGTAAAGGACTTAGAAGCCTTTTTAAAAGCTGGATCACCGGAAGAAGTTGTTCTAAAAGCGAAGATATCTGTTGCTCTTGATGGATTATCAAAAGCAATTGATAACCTTCTCTTGCTTATGGAAGCTTCAGTGGAAAAACCTAACCTTAGTCAATGTTCAGTGGTTGACATTGATAACAAGAACAAGATAATCACTCTTTCTGCAGGTTCGTCCGAAGGAGCTTTTTGCGGATTATATTTAACCGCTAAAGATGATAAAGAAATTTGTGCAGTGATAATATCTGTGAGGCCGTTTTCTTCAGCAGCTATGTTGCTGAAAGGTGAAATAGAGAAAATTCTTCCCGGAATGATTTTTATACCGGGAAAAGTTAAATAAACAAATTAAGGAAGTTATGGAAGTACATGCTATAACAAAATATGCGAGAGTATCGCCAACTAAGGCAGTGGCTATTGTCAATCTTCTGCCTGGTAAATCGGTAAATGAGGCTATTGCGATGATGTCTCTTGAGCCGAGCAAATCAGCTAGAATAATTTTGAAGACATTGAGCTCTGCTCTTGCCAATGCGGAAAATAATCTTGGACTCAAACGCAATAATCTCTATGTAAAGTCTGCACTTGTTACGCCTGGACCAATGTATAAGAGATATAGGCCAAAGGCCAGAGGTATGGCGGGGAGAATCCGCAAAAGAACAAGTCATTTTACCGTAATTTTAACGGATGAATTAAAATAAGGAGTTTACTGTGGGACAAAAAGTTAATCCGCTTGGCTTTAGAGTTGCAGTTACGAAGAACTGGGACTCTAAATGGTTTGCTGGTAAAAAAACTTTCGGCGTTTGGTTAAGTGAAGACGCAAAAATCCGAGAATTCATAAAGGAAAATTATGGAACGGCTGCTATAGCAAGAATTCTGATAGAGCGTTCAGCAAATAGGATAAGAGTTACAATTTATTCTGCTCGTCCCGGATTACTCGTAGGACATAAGGGCAGTGATATAGAGAAGATAAAAGAGTCTATTGCAAAATTTGCATCAAGTAAGGATATATTAGTTGACGTTAAGGAAGTTGCGCATCCTGATATTAGCGCACAACTTGTCGCCGAAAATGTGGCATATCAGCTTGAACGCAGGATCAGTTTCAGGCGCGCAATGAAGAAAGCAATATCCACTGCGCTTGAGCAGGGCGCTGATGGAGTTAGGATAAAGTGTTCTGGACGGCTTGGCGGAGCAGAATTGGCTCGGACTGAACAATATATGGAAGGTCGTGTTCCACTGCATACGCTTAAGGCTAATATAGATTATGGTTTTGCTGAAGCAAATACAACTGCTGGCAAAATTGGAGTAAAAGTATGGATTTGTTTGAAAAAACCAGTTGAGGAGATATTAAATGCCTCTGATGCCAAAAAGAGTAAAGTACCGCAAGGTTCAGCGCGGAAGTAGGGCTGGACTCGCAAGAAAGTGCAATAAGCTTGATTTCGGTGAATTTGGGCTTTTAGCACTTGATAGAGCCTGGATAACTAATAATCAAATTGAAGCTTCAAGGGTGGCCATTAATCGTCATCTGAAAAGAAAAGGCAAGTTATGGATAAGAATGTTTCCAGACAAGCCAATTACGAAAAAACCTCTCGAAACAAGAATGGGGAAGGGGAAAGGAAATGTTGAAGGTTGGGTAGCAGTGGTAAAGCCAGGTAGAGTTTTATTCGAATTAAGCGGGTGTTCTGAACTTGTTGCAAAAGAAGCGCTTGCTCTTGCTGCAAGTAAGTTGCCGATTCGTTGTAAATTTATTTCTCGTGAATCACTGTAAAACAAAATAGAGGATTTTTTTGGATATGAAAAATACTGAAATAGTTCAGATGACAAGTCCTGAACTTGAGCACATGATTGAGACCTTGCAAAAAGAAAGTCTCAAGCTTAAGATTGATGGAAAAATGGGACAGTTAAAAAATAGCGCTAGAATAAAGGCTATTAGAAAAGATATAGCGAGAATAAAGACAGAACTTCGGAAAAGGCAATTCGCTTCCGAAACTGTAAAATCTTAAAAATAAGGCAAATGGGAAAAAAATATGAGTGAAACAGCAGATAAAAATCGCGGTTCAAGAAAAACCAGAAAGGGCATTGTTGTAAGTGCAAAGCAAAATAAGACAATTATAGTGGAAGTTTTGCGACACAAATCACATCCCCTTTTTAAGAAAGTTATAAAGATCAGAAAAAAATTTGCTGTTCATGATGAGAAAGGCGAAGCTAAAGAGGGCGATGTGGTACTTATTCAAGAAACAAGACCTTTAAGCAAGACTAAAAGATGGCGATTGCTTGAAGTAATTTCACATACAAAAACACTTCAGACCGCGGGAGAACAATATGATACAGATGCAGACAATACTTGATGTTGCTGATAACTCTGGGGCTCGAAAGCTAGGGGTTATTACTATTCTTGGACAGCGTAAACGTTACGCTCATATCGGCGATATAGTTACAGCTTCAGTAAAGGAAGCTATTCCAAATGGAACAGTTAAGAAAGGGGAAGTCGTAAAAGCAGTTATTGTGCGCACCAGTGCTCCAATACGTCGTGAAGATGGTTCATATTTGCGCTTCGATCGCAACGCAGCCGTTATAATAGACCAACAGAATAATCCACGTGGAACGCGTATTTTTGGTCCTGTTGCGAGAGAACTGAGGGATAAAAAATTTGGAAAGATAATTTCTCTTGCTCCGGAGGTTATTTGATTATGAACAAAGCTCTCAAAAAAAATGATATAGTTTATGTCCTATCCGGGAATTTTAGAGGTGAAAAAGCTAAAATTCTTGCAATTTTAAAAAAGAAAAATAGAGCCGTTTTAGAGATGATCGGATTAAGCCCTGAAAAAGAAGCCATGATTGGAACAAGGACTATCAAAAAGTCTCAGAAAAATCCAAAGGGCGGAAGGATAGAAAGAAAGGTTTCTACGCACATTTCAAATCTAAAATTATATGAAGAGAAGCAAGGAGAAAAATAAGGGGAAATTATGTCAGACATCTTGAAAATATATAGAGAACAGATTAGACCTGCTCTGAAAGAAAAGAGGGGGTATAAAAACGATCTTGCTGTACC
>ERZ795060.1482-NODE-1482-length-27550-cov-10.586434_pt1 | contig 27550 bp, 25 predicted proteins | sample MGYA00375144_ERZ795060 | MGnify/ENA primary metagenome ERZ795060 (study PRJEB30189, sample SAMN05720157) | activated sludge metagenome | isolation source: anaerobic digester from wastewater treatment plant | place: Japan | collected 2015-05-15 ...
ATTGCCGGCGGAGCTTTGACTCTTGAAGAATACCAAGCCAAGAAACAAAAACTGCTCAACGAGAAACTGGATATTGAGCAGAAAATCAGAGATTTTGAACAATCGGGAAATAATTGGCTCGAACCGATGAAAGAAATGATTTTTGAGGCGAAACAAGCCAAAATTCTATTGTCGCAGGGCGACAATTATCAAATCCGGGAATTTCTAAAAAATGTCGGCTCGAACTTTATTTTGAAAGACAAAAAATTCAATTTTGCGCCTAAAATCGGCTGGCGAGTCCTCGCAGAGGGCGAGCCAACAAAGACATTTCCCAACTGGCGGAGGGGGTGGGATTCGAACCCACGTCCCGATTACTCGAGAACACGCTTTCCAAGCGTGCGCACTCGGCCACTATGCGACCCCTCCAGAAAGAAAAATTACTGAGTGGATTGCCTTATGAAGAGTTTAGCCGGCAGTTCATATCCAGCTTTCAATCGTTTTTGAAGGAGATTTTTTGCCCTGCGATTGAGTTTTTCAAAGGGACGATTGCCCTGCTCAAATTCCTGTAACTGTTTTTTTGCTGCCTGCATTCTTCTGTGATAATACTTTTTCAAAAGTCGCTGCTGTTTCTTCATCTATCCCTCCTGTAAAACGCATTTTTGTAAAACATATTTTACTTGAATAGCAGGTCTGGTGTCAAAATCACAATGTACCTGAAGACGACTTTCTGTTAACAATGTCAAACAATTTTCTCACTGGTTCTGTTCTTGAAAGTGTATATTTTTTCAGCCATACGGAAGGAACAAGGGTTCTGTGGGCTTTTTCCCACTGTCTGGCAACTTTTTGCACATTTTTCAATGACCCAAGAAAATGTTTTTTTAAATCCTTTTCTCTGAAAGGGTTGATTCTTTCTGGTTCTCCAGCGAGATGCGCCTGCTGAAGGAAATTTCTTGCGCAAGCAAATGCTGAGTTGCGTAAGGATTGAAGTTGTTCTGATGATTTCCTGCATTCTGAAAAATGAGCAGTTTTTATGCCTTTTTTGTGGCACAACTTCAGCAAAGCATCTGCCCATTCAGAGGCATTGTCCGGCATCTTGCTATCCCATGCAAGTTTTCCAGCAAGCACAAGGGTATCAAGGCTTGCTTCAAGCCCTTCACAGGGGCTTAAAAATGTATTGTACCTGCTCCAGCCAGTTGCAACAACTCCCTTCAATTTTATCTGTGTTGCGTATTTCACCCAGGCAAGCATATTGGCACTTCTTGCATGAATATCAGGAATATCAACGTATGCGCCGTCTGCGCCCTTGAATGCAGAAGCAGCCCAGAGGTTGCAACCGGCTTTCACAAATTTTTCAATGGTATCTCTGGTGACAAACTTGAACGGGTCTATTCCATAACTCCAGCACATTAAATCTGTCTGTTTACCGATGTTTTTCACGTCAGAGATGTCCCATGTTCTTATCATATCGTCCCAGATTATTGGTCTGATGCCTTTTTCATTGAGAAATTGTAAAAGGGGTTCAAGATGATACAGATAAAGAGATGCCTTACCATGTTTTTCAATAAATTTTTTGCAGACGGGGCAATGGCCAAAGGTCCAGACCTCATCTCCGCCAAGATGAAAGTGTTTGATGCCGATATGGGTTAAAAGGACGTCTTTTACCATCTGCAACACTACTTCTTTTGAACCTGTTTTCAGAGGACAAAGGTCACTGACATTATCAGGAATTTCTCGCAGGTGTTTGAAACGTGCCTTTGAAAGCGCATTTTCCATATGCCCAAAACTCTGCACAAGAGGAATTACTTCTATGTTCAGGGATTCTGCTTTTGAAAAAAATTTTTTTACAGTGTTTTCAGAATAGGCGGTGTCATTTTGTAGTTCTGGATACGTTTTCCATGGATACATGTCTTCCCATTCAACAAGCACACAGTTTATCCTTGCTTCAGCACAAAGTTCAAGGAGTTCAACAAGTCTTGAAGGGGTAGGTGGAAGTCCTTTTAAGTCAAGGTGTATCCCCCTGATGGTAATGGCTGGTGTACTGCGGACAAAAAAATCATTGTTCATGTTGCCTCCCGGGTAAAAGACGAATTCCAAAAATAAATCTTCCTGTGTTTTTTTCTGCCCTGTGCGAATAAAACATGGGGGTATTCTCGTATGTGCAGATGCCAGAGGTAAATATATGTTCTTTTTTGACACCTTTTTCAATCAACTGCGACATCACAATACCTTCTAAATCAAGATGCCACCCATCATGATATTTTGAAATAAAACCACTGTATTTTTCTGGAAACTTCTGAATAATTTCATATCCCACTGTGTAACAACGTCCACATATTGAAGGACTGATGCCTGCAACGATTTCTCCACTATTACATCCACATTTTTCAGCCATCTTATCCACAAGTTTTCCACAGATATTCAGAAGGCATCCTTTCCATCCGCTATGGCATACTCCTGCAACGTGTTTTTTGGGTTCATAAAGTACAATGCCAGCGCAATCTGCAAGGGTCACAGCAAGGGTCAGTCCTTCAATATCAGTGAACATGCCGTCACCTTCCATCATTTCCCTGTCAAGAAATTTTCCACAGTGTTGCCTGCTTATGTAGTGAACGCTATCGCCATGGACCTGTTTCAACAATATAAATTCGTCTGTGGGTATTTGTAATCGTGCGGCAGTTAACATTCTATTTTCTCTTATTCTTTCAATGCTGTCATCAGTATTAAAACCCAGGTTGCTTGTTTCAAAGCCCGAGAGGGATATTCCCCCATATCTGGTTGTGCAGAAGTTGAAAACCGGGATTTCGTCAAAAGAAAGAAGGTATGGGAAATACGAATAATTCATCGATTTTCCAGTTTCTTTTCAAACTTTTTTTGCTGTAAAACAAGTGTAATATCAGCCCGTGTTTTTTCAACAATTGCCCTGAGCACATCAACAGTTCTTCTCAATCCTCGGGTAATTACGTCAGGATAGTCAAAGGAACTTGAAAAGTAATACACCTCATCCATCAAAGAAAGGAACTGTTCCATATTTTTGGTGTTATCCTGTCTGATCTGATCAAGGATGTGTCTTCTCAACTCACCCATTGCCTCTGCAATTCCGTGTAAATAACTGATTCTGTCAAACACATCAAAGTCAGGAACAAATAAACTGTTTTCCTTAACGATTCTGTAGAACACAAGTCCCTCAATCAATTCTTTTTCAGCATTATGCACGAACCCAGCATACAAAATTTCAGGAAACCCTGCAAGAATTTTTTTTGCGTTGACAAGGGATGACATTGCTTGTTCAAGCAGTTTTTGGCTTTCTTCAAAATCTCCCTGATGCAATTTTTTTATTGCACGGGCAGAGCACCTGGTAACATCTCTGGAAAGTTTCAATGTCTGTTCCCTTATTTTGTCCTCTGTCTCAAAGAAATCTCTTATGTCTTTTTCTAAGTTTTCTAACATATTCTGTTTCCTGGGGATGTTTTTCATAATATTCCTCCAGTTCTTTCTGTATCTGCGGCACCCGACTGTACGGGATTTTTTTCTCTTTGCCGGCTATGGTTTCGGATTGTTTTCCGTTTTGTCTTTTTTTGAAAATGGCGAGGAATTCCTCAACCTTAAAAACCCTGAACCCAGCGAATTTTGCGCCATTTCTAACCTGATTATCATTTGATACGATAATACTATCTTTTCTTGCGGAAGCAAGTTTTCTGATAATGACATGATCAGCAGATTCATCATGAGACCAGATGATTTTGATACCCGAATGAGATGAAGAGATGTCAGCCCAGCCGTCAAAAACAACTGTAAATTTTACAGAAGGGTGCTTGTTGCAGTATTCTTTTAGAAAAATAATCAGAGACAATCTATCATCAAAAATTTTTTTACCCTGATTCCATAATCTGTGCTTGATAATGTTGTTCCCATCCAGAATATATTGCATATAAATCAGAGTACAGGAAAGTAGTTTTCAAGTTCATACTGGTTGACGCATATCCTGTATTTATCCCATTCGATCTTCTTGTTTTCGATAAATTTTGTAAATATGTGTTCACCAAGCGCGTCTCTGACAAGTTTGCTCTTTTCTGTTTCATGAATCGCTTCTATCAAACTTCCAGGCAGGGTTTCTATACTGTTTTTTGTCTTTTCTTCAGCAGTCATTCCATAAATGTCGATTTCAACAGGTTCTGGCAATTTGAGTTTTTCTTCTATTCCAGTATATCCTGCGGCAAGAATGACTGTAAAGGCAAGGTACATATTGCACGCAGGGTCAGGGCTTCTCAATTCAATGCGGCTTGCGCTTTCCTTGCCTGGTTTATAGATGGGAACGCGAACAAGGGCTGAACGGTTTTTTCTTCCCCAGGAAATATACACAGGGGCTTCAAAACCAGGAACAAGCCGTTTATAAGAATTAACCCACTGATTGCATATGGATGTAATTTCCCTGATGTGTTTCAAAAGACCAGCAGTGTATGACTTTGCAACTGAAGAGAGGTAATTTGGGTCTTTTCCATCAAAAAATGCGTTTTTGCCATCTTTGAAAAGTGACTGGTGAATATGCAGTCCGCTTCCATTATGGCCAAAAAGTGGTTTTGGCATAAATGTTGCATAAATACCATGTTCAGCAGCAACCTGTTTGATCAGCACCTTCAATGTTACCATCATATCAGCCATTTTTAGAGCATCTGCGTACCTTATGTCAATCTCATGTTGACTCGGAGCGACTTCGTGGTGGGTTGCTTCAACATTCATTCCCATCTTTGCGCAGATGGATACAGTTTCATTTCTCACCTGAGAGCCGATGTCTGCAGGGATAAAATCAAAATATGTTGCCTGGTCAATAAGACCAGGATTTTCTTGTGTCTTAAAATAAAAATATTCAAGTTCAGGTCCCACATTCATTGTGTAACCATGTCTTTTAATTTTTCCTAGATACCTTTTCAGCACATACCTTGAATCGCCATCATAAAATTTGCCTTCAGGGGTATAGATAGAGCAGAAAAATCTTACTGTTGGAAGGTTTGCCCATGGTAATACAAGATATGTGTCTGGTTCTGGCTTCAAAACAAGGTCGCTCTCATAGATTCTTGCAAGCCCTTCTATTGATGAGCCATCAAAACCGATTCCTTCATCAAGTGCTTTTTCAAGTTCATCAGTTGTTATTGTAACTGTCTTCAATTGTCCCAGAATATCCACAAACCAGAGTTCTACAAATTGTACCCTGTCAACTTTAACCTGTTTCAAAACTTCGTTGTTGTCCATGTATTACCTCCAATTATCTTACGCAGAACATTTTTGACATAATTATAATAATCTATATTTTTGACACTGGCAAAAAAATTCAATAAGAGTATATTCTGCCGTAAGGCCTGTGGGAATAAGGATAGATAACAGTGAATTCATCATCAAGGATGCTGGATGGTACGACAAAAAAACTGCCGAAGTTTTCAACATATTTTTTTACAGGGGTCATTTCTTCAGCGGTTGCAGTCCTGATGCAAACTTCCTTGCCAGGATTTTTTTCTTTGAATGGACCCCTCACAAAAATTCTTCCTCCATGCATGCCTGTACCGATGAAAAACGAATCAATAAATGGATTATCAAATAGCCCCAGTACTATAATCAATCCTCCTGCTTGATATTCACCGAGAAAAGCGCCGCAATTTCCACCAATAACAATGACAGGAAAATCATTGCCGTATGCCTTCATATGAATACCGGTTCTGTATCCAGCGTTTTTTTTCACATAAATTTCTCCACCTTTCATTGAGTGGCCAGGAATATCTCCAGCATTGCCATGTACGATAATTTTTCCTCCATTCATTGTATTGCCACAGCCATCCTGGACATTTCCGTTAACAATTATTGTCCCTGCTGATAAGAAAGCACCAAGGTCATTGCCTGGAATCCCTGTGATGCGAACTGTAATATTTTTTTCAAGTCCTGCGCAAATAAATCTCTGTCCACAGACATTATTGATTTCAATATCGTCATATCCATCATCAATGGCTGCACGCAAAGTTTTATTCAAAATATTAAAATCCATTTTTGCAGCATCAATCCTTTTTTTCATTTCAAACCTCCATACTTTCTCCAACAACAATATGTTTTCTCACTTCCCTGGGGAGCATTAAAAATCCAAAGGACTCTTCCAGCAAATCCTTTTTGAATGCTGTCACCACAATTTTTTCCCGTATCAACAGATTATAAATCCCAGCCCTGTTGATATTGCCAATTAAGATGCAACCGACAATTCTATTATCATATAAAACAAATTTGCGGTAAAAGTGACTATCTGGTTGATGTTTTTCAAGTATTTCAAAATTTTTTGATTGAGGATTTGTAATCCCAAAAGAAATAGCAGGTAGTTCAAATATCTGAATTGAGTTCATAGGATACAGTCCTGCATACGAAATGTTCTGTCCTGTCATATTGGAGCCAGCAACTTTTCCTGTTTTTGCAGCGACTGGCCAGATTGGAATGAGAGCATTTTTATTTTCAAAAAAATCGGGTGCCTCTGCAACATCTCCTGCTGCAAACACGTCAGAAACATTTGTTTTCAAATTGTTATCCACCACTATTCCACGATTTACTACGATGGGGCTGTTTTTAACAATAGTTGTCGCAGGTCTTACCCCAACAGCAATGATAAGACACTCTGTTTCAATTTGTTTGCCGCTTTTCAGTATCACTCGTTTGATTTTGTTGTTTTCACTTTCAATCCGGATGATAGTATCATTTTTGATAAATTCAGAATTGTGTCTGGCAAGATATGATTGAATGATTTCAGAGCCTTTGACATCCATTGTATTTGGAAGAACCCTGTCAGCCATCTCAATGATTGTTACAGGAATGTTCCTCATCAACAGTCCTTCGGCTGCCTTCAGACCTATGAGACCTGCTCCAAGGATTACACTATTGTCTGGATTGACAGATTCAATGTATTGTGCAAGAGATATGGCATCATTGAGTGAATAAAAAGTGAAAATACCTTCTAATTGGTTTGATAACCCGTCAATCGGCGGAAACCATGGTTTTGCGCCTGTCGCAATCAAAAGTTTTTGATACCTGATTTTCTTCCCTGCAGGAAGTTCAATTGCATGATTGGAACAGTCAAGAGAAATGGCAGGATTATTAATAAGCAGATGCGCCTTCATGTCTGAATAAAAAGATTCATCCCTGAACCTGGTTTGCTGTTGTGAGATTTTTCGCCCAAGAAAGTATGAAATCAATGGTCTTGAGTAATTTTCAAACGGTTCCTCTGAAACCACAAGAATTTCGCCTTTTGAGTCATATTCACGGATACCTTCTATGGCATTGACACCACTGACAGAATTGCCAATAATGAGATAATCAGTCCTGTTCATGGGTCTCCTTTAACACAAGTGCTTCATTTGGACACATTTCAACGCATGCCGGTTTTCCTGTTTCAAGGCAAAAATCGCATTTTGATTTTATTTTGTGAGTATTGATATCAGGAGCAATAACTCCAAACCCACACACCATTACGCACATCCAGCAACCTACGCACAGCTCTTTTCTGTATATGACCCTGCCATCTTTTTTTGTCATTGCTCCAGTGATACAACATTCAACACACAACGCATCATCACAATGCCTGCACTGAAGAGCAAAAGATACATACCCTTTTTCTTCAAAAACAATGGAAGATTCTGGAAGAGGATACTCTCCTTTGAATGCTTTGATAATATTTTTTGTTTTTGAGTGTGCGGTAATACAGGCAATTTCACACAACCGACAACCGATACAGAATTCTTCCTTTGCAACGATTGTATTAATTTTCTTTTGCAAATTTTTTACCATGCCTCTCCCGCGTGTTTGATACCAAGAAGTTCCAGTTCTTTATCATTTAATCCAATGCCACGAAGCTGATCTCTGTTGCCCCTGAGAGATTCAATCGCATTGATTCCCATTCCTCCCATCATTTCTTTAATTTCCAGTGCCCATGCTCTAAGTAAATTGACAAGCCTTCTTTTGCCTATTTCAGGATTCAACCTTCGGGTAAGATATGGGTCCTGTGTTGCTATTCCCCAGTTGCACTTGCCTGTATAGCATTTCTGGCAAATATGGCAACCAAGCGCAACAAGTGTGGCAGTTCCTATGTATACAGCATCAGCTCCCAGGGCAATGGCTTTTACCACATCAGCGCTTGATCTGATACCACCAGCAGCAATAATGGATGCATGGTTTCTTATCCCTTCTTCTCTCAATCTCTGGTCAACTGCAGCGATGGCAATTTCAATCGGGATTCCGACATTGTTTCTGATGACAACCGGCGCTGCTCCTGTACCGCCTCTGAATCCATCGATTGTTACAAAGTCAGCACCTGCTCTTACAATGCCACTTACAATGGGCGCAATATTATGCACGGCGGCAACCTTGACACCAACGGGTTTTTCATAGTTGACGGTTTCTTTTAATGCATAAATCAGTTGTTTTAAATCTTCAATGGAATAAATGTCATGATGTGGAGCAGGCGAGATGGCGTCAGTGCCTTCTGGTATTTTGCGCGCAGCTGAAATTTCAGCGCTTACCTTTTCCCCAGGAAGGTGGCCTCCTATGCCTGGCTTTGCCCCCTGGCCTATCTTTATTTCTATTGCTGCAGCATCTTTTAGGTACTTAGCATCCACGCCGAATCTACCAGATGCAACCTGTACAATCGTTCTTGAAACAAATTTTTTCAAACTTTCAGGCAATCCACCTTCACCTGTATTCCAGTATGTTTTTGCTTCCCATGCAGCGGCAGCAATTGATTTACACGCATTGAGTGAAATTGATCCGTAACTCATTGCAGAAAATAACACGGGTATTTCAGTTTCAAGCAGAACAAATTTATGTTTCTTGTTCTTCACCTGGTCAACGCTATCTGGTTTTCTGCCTATAAAAGTTTTTATTTCCATTGGTTCACGCAATGGGTCTATGGAAGGATTGGTAACCTGTGATGCGTTAAGAACAATATGGTCAAAATAATTAATCCAGGGTCTATCATTGCCCATACCCGTTAGCAGTATTCCGCCAGAATGTGCCTGTTTCATTAAATTTTTGAAATCCACCTCGTTCCAGTTGAAATTCTCACGAATCTGCGAATAACATTTTTCAATGGTCAGAGCACCTGTGGGACATATCTCCTCGCAGAAATGACATCCCACACACTTCCTGTGGTCTGAAATGATTTTCATGAGGTTTTGATCAAAAGAATGGGTATCATTGGCACATACCCTGCAGCATGCCTGGCAGTTGATACAGAGATTTTCATCCCTGATAACTTTAAAATCAGGTACGATTTTTGGAATTGCCATGATTCCCCTTTTCAAAAAAACCGACGGTCATAGCGCCTGCTTCTGGTGTCCAGATGTTGTCAGGATTTTTTTCCATGCTGACAATTGCGGATTCTTCTGAAGCAAGAAAAAAACTATTACCTTTTTCCGCGGCAACAAGAGGTCTTAATTTGATTCTGTCATTGATGCCCAGCATAAAATTACCCCTTGCCACAATGATACTGAAAGGTCCATTGACAAGAGCTGGGCCATATATGATTCTGAGCCATTTCAAAAGGTATCGCTCCTGTTCAGAATAATTGTCTATCTGTATCCAGAATGGCGCTGATATAATATTTCCAATGGTGTCTAAGGATAGGTTGTGTTTTCTAACAAGAAGGTCGAATAGATACGTGATGACTTCAGTATCAGTGAACAGGCAACAGTAATATCCAAAATTTTCAAGATATCTTCTGTTTACACCATAGGAAGATATTTCTCCATTATGAACCACTGACCAATCCAGTAGACCAAATGGATGCGCTCCTCCCCACCATCCAACAGAATTGGTAGGAAACCTGTTGTGCCCTGTCCATAGATATCCTTTGTAATCTTCCAATCTGTAAAAATCTGCTATTTCGGCTGGTTCTCCCACTCCTTTAAAAATTCCCATATCCTTGCCAGAGGAAATTACAAAAGCATCCTGTATATTGTGATTAATCCACATACACACAGAAACAATCAGGTTTTCTTCTTTTTCAGCAGGCGTACTGTTTTTTGTTTGCAAGAAATATCGCCAGAGCAAAGGAGGATTCTTGATTGATTTGATTTTTCTTGTGGGTATTTTTTCTGAAAGTTTCACATGGAAAAAAGTTTTAAAATATTGTTCCACCTGGTCTCTTGCAGTGGCCTGGCTATAAAGCAAATGAAAACACCAATCATTTCTGTAATCAGGATATATGCCATAACCAGCGTAGCCACTGCCGAGACCATTGCCTCTTTCTTTCATCGAGTTGATTGCCCTGAAAATCTTTTCACCTGAAACAGGGCTGCCGTCTTTATTAAATAATCCGGCTATTCCACACCCTGATGGGATGTGAAATTTTCTGTCATCAGAGCACTGGTAGATATTTTTGCAGTTCATACTCTGTCACCTGAATCCTGTAATCTTCCCATTCTTGTTTTTTAATTTTCAAAAACCTGCTAAAAATGTGTTCACCAAGAATTTCCTTTACCAGATGGCTTTGTTCAAGAAGGGAAATTGATTCACCAAGGTTTCCGGGTAAACTTTCTATTCCCATCTGTTTTCGTTCAACTTCAGAAAGATGATAAAGGTTTTTGTCAATTGGATCTTTCAATTGATAATTATTCTTAATACCTGCAAGCCCTGCACCAAGAAGACAGGCAAAGGTTAAATATGGATTGCAGGAAGGGTCGCAGGCTCTGAATTCTGCCCTGGTTGCCTGTTCTTTACCTGGATGGTAATATGGGACCCTGATTAAAGCAGACCTGTTTCTCTGTGACCATGCGATATAAACAGGTGCTTCATATCCTGGCACCAGTCGTTTGTAAGAGTTCACCCATTGTGCAAAGATCGCACATATTTCTTTTGCATGGGTCAGTTGCCCTGCAATGAATTTTTTTGCGACATCCGAAAGATGATACTGGTCTTTTGGATCGAAAAATGAATTTTTGTCATCGGTAAAAAGAGACTGATGGGTATGCATGCCACTTCCATTAACACCAAAAATTGGTTTTGGCATAAAGGTTGCGTAAACGCCGTGCATACTTGCGATTTCCTTAACAACTACCCTGTAGGTAATAACATTGTCAGCCATTTTCAAAGCGTCTTCATATCTCATATCTATTTCGTGTTGAGATGGACCAACCTCATGATGCGAGTATTCAACTTTTATGCCCATGTTTTCAAGAGCAAGCACTGTATCTCTTCGCAGGTCTGATGCAATGTCAAGAGTGGTAAGATCAAAATATCCGCCAGAGTCCAGCGCTTCAGTGGCTCTGTCGTTTTTCAGGTAGAAGAATTCAAGTTCTGGACCAACATAGTAATGGGAGAATCCGGATTCCTTCATTTTCCTGATTATCTTTTTAAGGACAAACCGTGGGTCTCCCTCGTATGGTTTTCCGCCGGGTTGCATGACATCACATATCATTCTTGCGACAGCATGTTCTTTTGGCCTCCATGGAAGTATCGCAAACGTTGAAGGGTCAGGCATCGCAATCATATCTGATTCCTCAATTCTTTGATAGCCGGTGATTGACGAGCCATCAAACCCCATCCCATTTTCCAGGGCTCCTTCAAGCTCTCTGTTTGTGATTGCAAAACTCTTTACCTGTCCAAGAAGGTCAGTGAACCACAGCCTGACAAACTTTACATCATTTTCCTTCACAATCTTCAATACATCTTTTGCCGTCATTTAACCCCCCTTTCTGTTAAAATAAAAAAGTCCTTTCCGGCACTCGACGCCGAAAAGGACTTCAGTGTCCAACCTTCGCACAGCTTCGTACGAATCAAATTTTATTATGATAATACCACAACTTTTTTTCTGTCAAATCTATATCAGATCAGAAGCAAGAATAATGGCTTCGGCTATTTCCTTCATTGTTTTGCGCCTGTCCATGCTGTACTTTCTGAGTTTCCTGTATGCCTCTTCTTCAGTAAGGTTTTCCTTTTTCATCAGAATCCCTTTTGCTCTTTCAACAAGTTTTCTTGTTTCAAGTTCCTCCTGAATGACCTTGCTTTTCACCAGTAATTCTGCATTTTCAATTGCCACTGCTGCCTGATTTGCGATTGTGGTCAAGATTTTGATTTCTGCCTCTGTAAAATCATGCGGTTGTGAGGTGTAGCAGTTGATGACTCCGATTACACGATTTTTGATTGCAAGTGGCACACACAGAAGAGAGCAGAGACCCTCTTTTACAGCAATGTCCCTGTATTTATATTCTTCTTCCTTTGTAACATCTTTCACAACAATAGATCTGTTTTCTTTCACGACTTTTCCAGCAATGCCTTCGCCTATACTTAATGGTGGTTTTTTATTATATTCTTCACTGACACTCTGTGTCGCTCTGATATGAAGTTTTTTTGTTTTTTCATCAAGCAAAAGTATGGAACAGATGTTTGAACCCATCAGTTCCGCAGTGACAAGCACTATGAGTTTAAGAATATCTTCAAGGTACAAATCAGAGGTAATCGCTTTGCTGATTTTTGTTAATGCTTCCAGTTGTTCCTGAAGGTTTTTTCTTTCCATAGGATGTGCGCCTTTTTGTGATAATTTATAATTTTTTTAGAAAGAACTGTCAAGTTTCCAGCATCTGATGATATTGTTTAATATCTTTCACCTGCATCTGATGTTCCCTTAATTTTTTTATCGCAAGCAACGTTGCATGTGCTGCCCTTACTGTTGTGATGAGAGGAATGTTTCTATGTATTGCTATTGTCCTGATAGAAATAATGTCCATTTTTGGCCTTGTACCTGATGGAGTATTGATAATCATTTGAATCTGATTGTTTTTTATCAAGTCAATGACATTGGGTCTTACTGATTCATAAATCTTGCCAATGATTGTTACACTAAGACCTTTTTCAGACAAAAATTTTCCTGTTCCAGCAGTTGCAATAACGTGAAACCCGAGTTCAACAAAGCCCTTTGCAACAGGATAAATCAAATCTTTGTGTCTGTCCTGAACACTGATGAAAATATTTCCATTGACTGGTAGATTCTGGCCTGCTGCCAGCTGACTTTTTGCATACGCCATTTCAAAACTCTCATCAATACCAATTACTTCTCCAGTTGATTTCATTTCAGGGCCTAAAACAGCATCCACACCAGCAAATCTATTAAATGGAAACACAGATTCTTTGACAGCAAAATAAGTAAGATGAACTTCCTTTGTAAATTGCAATTTTTTTAAACTCATACCCATCATAATTTTTGTTGCAAGCTTTGCAAGAGGGATTCCTGTGACCTTGCTTACAAACGGTACTGTTCTTGAAGCCCTGGGATTTACCTCAAGAATATAAATATTATCATCCTTCACAGCAAATTGAATGTTCAATAGCCCCACAACATTCAGAGATAAGGCAAGTTTTTTTGTTGCCTGTTTTATTTCATTGATTATTTTTTCCTTTAAAGCATATGGTGGAAGTACCATTGCGCTGTCTCCAGAGTGAATGCCTGCCTGTTCCACATGCTCCATCACGCCGCCTATCACGCATGTTTTTCCATCGCATATTGCATCAACATCCACCTCAGCGGCATCCTCAAGAAATTTGTCTATCAACACAGGATGTTCTGGTGAAACCTCAATGGCTTTTTCCATAAACGTTTGAAGCATGTCATCATCATAGACAACTTGCATCGCCCTTCCACCCAGTACATACGATGGCCTTACAAGCACAGGGTATCCAAGTTCATGAGCAATTTTTAATGCATCTCTTTTGTTTCTGGCAGTACCACTTGCGGGTTGCATAAGATCCAGCGCATCAAGGAGTTTTTTGAATTTTTTTCTATCTTCTGCAATATCTATGGCGTCCGGGCTTGTACCAAGAATTTTTACGCCTGCTTTTTTCAAAGTAATTGCAAGTTTCAAAGGAGTTTGCCCTCCGAACTGCAGTATGACACCATAAGGTTTTTCTTTCTCAATAATATTCAAAACATCTTCAAATATCAGCGGTTCAAAGTAGAGTTTATCAGAAGTATCATAATCTGTGCTGACAGTTTCAGGATTGCAGTTTACCATAATGCTTTCATAACCAATTTCTTTCAGGGCGAACGAAGCATGAACACAGCAATAGTCAAACTCTATTCCCTGACCAATCCTGTTTGGTCCTGCACCAAGTATTACAACCTTTTTCCTCATATGATTTTTATTATTTCTGGATGCTCGTAAGTTGAATAATAGTACGGTGTATAAGCGACAAATTCGCCCGCGCATGTATCAACGCATTTATATTCAACGTCTATCCCGTATTTTTTTCTTAAGGTTCTTATTTTTTTCTCACTGCAACGCACAATTTTAGCAATATGATTGTCTGAAAATCCAAATTCTTTTGCCTTTTTCAACATTTCATAATTAATTGTTTTACCTTTTTGTTTCTCAATCTTTTTTTCAAATTCAACAATTTCATTGATATTCGAGAGAAACCATCTGTCAATTTTTGTTAGATGATAAATTTCATCAATGGACCAGTTCTGTTTCAGGGCTTGTTTAATATAAAACACCCTTTTTGAATTTGGAATTTTCAATCCTCCCTGAATGTCAAGCGGCAACGAAATATTTTCAAATCCAATGAACTTCTCTTCCATGCTTCTCAGCGCCTTCTGGAACGCTTCCTTAAAAGTCCTGCCAATAGCCATCACTTCACCAACTGATTTCATTGAAGTGGTCAATACATCAGATGCTCCTGGAAATTTTTCAAAATTGAACTTTGGAATTTTCACAACACAATAGTCAATCGCAGGTTCAAAACAGGCAGGTGTCTTTTTTGTTATATCATTGGGTATCTCATCAAGGGTATAACCAATGGCAAGTTTTGTGGCGATTTTTGCGATGGGAAAACCTGTTGCTTTTGAAGCAAGGGCTGAACTTCTTGAAACACGGGGATTCATTTCAATAACAACCATGTCTCCGTTTTCAGGATTGAGCGCAAACTGAATATTTGAACCACCTGTTTCAACGCCAATTTCTCTGATAATGTCAATGGATGCATTTCTCATTTTTTGATATTCTTTGTCAGTCAAGGTCTGCACAGGCGCAACAGTGATACTGTCTCCTGTGTGAACTCCCATCGGGTCAACATTTTCTATAGAACAGATAATCACCACATTGTCCTTCAAATCCCTCATGACTTCTAATTCGTATTCTTTCCAGCCAAGGACTGATTGTTCAACAAGAATTTCTCCAATGAAACTTGCTTTTAATCCAACATCTGCAAATTCTTCAAACTCTTCAATGTTATATGCCACAGAGCCACCGGTTCCACCAAGTGTATAGGCAGGTCTGATGATAGCAGGGAAACCAATTTTTTTTACCACTTCCATTGCTTCTTTCAAACTGCGGGCGATACCGCTTTCAGGCACCTTCAGTCCGATTTTTTCCATTGATTTCTTGAAAAGTTCCCTGCCTTCTGCCTTTTTTATTGCCTGATAATTTGCTCCAATCATTTTGACATTGTTTTTTTCAAGCACTCCGAGTTCATAAAGTTTTGTGGCAAGGTTTAATGCGGTCTGTCCGCCAAGAGTTGGAAGTAAGGCGTCGGGCTTTTCTTTTTCTATGATTTTTTCAAGTATTTCAGGGATAAGAGGTTCAAGATAAATTTTATCTGCCATTTCAGGGTCTGTCATAATGGTTGCGGGATTACTGTTGACAAGGACAACCTTATAGCCCTCTTCTTTCAATGCCTTGCATGCTTGCGAACCCGAATAATCAAATTCGCATGCCTGTCCTATTACAATAGGACCTGAACCTATGAGCAAAATTTTCTCAATGTCTGTTCTTTTTCCCATGTTCAATCATCATATAAAATTTTTCAAGCAAATATCGAGCGTCCTGCGGGCCAGGTGCATCTTCTGGATGAAATTGGACGCTGAATACAGGTAGTTTCTTATGCTGGATACCTTCAAGTGTCTGGTCATTGAGATTGATATGTGTAATTTTAATATCAGGGTCTTTGATTGAATTGATGTCAACACAGAATCCATGATTCTGGACTGTTATTGAAATCCTTCCTGTTTTCAAATCTTTTACAGGATGGTTTGCTCCGTGATGGCCGAATTTTAACTTGTAGGTTTTACCGCCAAAAACCTGCCCAAGAATCTGCTGACCAAGACAGATTCCAAACATTGGATATTTTTCAACAAGGTTTGAAACAGTATTTACTACATATGTTAATGGTTCAGGGTCTCCTGGTCCATTGGAAATTAAAATCCCATCAGGTTTTTCTCTGTCTATTTCTTGATACGGAGCACTGGCAGGATACACAACAACCTGTAAGTTTTTTTCTGCAAGCAATCTCAATGTGTTGTACTTCACCCCGCAGTCAATCACAACAACCTTATATTTTCCCTGATTGTTCCATGTAAAAGGTTGATTTTTGATGACATACTTCACCATATCCCTTCCAACAATAGGCAGAGATTTTTTTACCTTTTCAAGCATCTGTCGTTTGTCCTGCTCTCCAACAAATATACCTGCTTTCTGGGCACCTTTATCTCTGAGCAGTTCTGTGATTTTTCTCGTGTCAACACCTTCTATGCCAGTAATTCCATGTTCATTGAAAATCTGGTCAAGGGATTTCTCAGCCCTCCAGTTTGAGTATATCTTGCTTTTTTCCCTGACAACAAATCCTTCAAGATGAATTTTGTATGATTCTATGTCCTGGCTGTTTACTCCATAATTTCCTATCAGGGGATATGTCATTACGACGATCTGTCCTTTATACGAAGGGTCATACAGGATTTCCTGGTAACCGGTCATACTTGTATTGAAAATCAATTCACCAAATCGTTCACTCTGGCTGCCAAAGGTTTCGCCGGCATATATCGTTCCATCTTCAATGACAAGGTATCCTTTCATTTTTTCAGTTCTCGCCAGGAATTAAATCAGTAAATTTCTTTCAACTACTCACAACCTGAAGGCATTTTTCACAGAGTTGAGGATGCTGGTTTGAACGACCTACAGTTTTGTGGTGTATCCAGCACCTTGCGCACTTTGGAAGACCTGTTTTCTCTGCTGTCACTGCCAGGTTATCTCCATTTTCAATATGGATTTCTGCTATCATCAACAGGTTTGTCAGATATGGATGAAAACTCTCAAGAAATTGCTGGTAGTCAGCATCTGCTTTCACAAAGATTGATGCCTCAAGGCTGCTTCCAATGTTTCCTGCTGCCCTCTGCTGTTCAATTTGTTTGAGAATCAATTTCCTGAATTCAAAAAATTTCTGCCATCGTTCAAGCAAAAGATTATCAGGTTCTTTTGTTTCAGGCCATTGTTCAAGAAACACGCTTTCCTGTTTCTTTTCCGGCATAAAAGAATATGCTTCCTCACATGTAAAAGAAAGAACCGGCGCAAGCATGACAATCAGCCCATTTAATATTTCATAAAGTACCTTCTGGGCTGCTTTCCTTGATGTGGAATTTTTTCCGTGTGTGTATAATCTATCCTTGAGGTAGTCCAGATAAAACGAAGACATGTCAATATTACAGAAATCAAAGATTTCATTGATTCCCTTGTGAAACAGACAATCCTGGTAATATTGTGTCACGACATTGACCAGACGATGAAAGTTTTCCATTGCCCATCTGTCAACCTCAAGAAGTTCACTATCCTGAATCTGAAATGTTGAATCATAATCAGAAAGGTTACCAAGCATGAACCTCATCGTATTGCGAAATGTTCTATACACAATGACAAGATGGTCAATAATTTTCTGGGAAATTCTCATATCCTGCTGGTAATTTTCACTCACAACCCATAACCTCAAAATGTCAGCGCCATATTTATTGATAATCTGGTCTGGAGTAATCACATTTCCAAGGGATTTTGACATCTTTCTTCCTTCAGCATCAACAACAAATCCATGCGTGAGCACTGTTTTGAAAGGAGCGTGTTTTTCAATGGCGCAGGAAGTGATGAGAGATGTCTGAAACCATCCCCTGTGCTGGTCGCTTCCTTCAAGATACAAATCACATGGCCATTTCAGATGTGGCTGGTTTTTCAACACAGCAAGATGACTGACCCCTGAATCAAACCAGACATCAAGAATATCTTTTTCTTTTACAAATGGCCCATTCTGTTTGCAACCGGGGCAGGTGAAATTTTCAGGCAGGAGTTCCTCAACTGGTTTTTCAAACCAGACATCTGAACCAGATTTTTCAACCAGAGAAGCAACCTTATTGATTGTTTCCTGATTGCAAATTGCAGTGCCACATCGTTCACAGTAAAAAACTGGAAGAGCCACGCCCCACAATCTCTGTCTTGACAGGCACCAGTCTGGTCTTAAAGCAACCATGCTTGATATTCTTGATAAACCTTCTTCTGGAATCCATTTTGTTTTTTGGATTTCACCCTGCAATACATCTCGTAAATTCTGATGGTCAATTTTTAAAAACCATTGCTTTGTTGCCCTGAAAATCACTGGTTTTTTACATCGCCAGCAATGTGGATATGAATGCTGGTAATTTTCACTGTGCAGAATAATACTTTTTTTCGTTAAACTGTCAACGATGATAGGGTCTGCTTCAAACACAAGCAAACCCTTCCATTCTGGAACATCGTCTGTAAATCTTCCTCTTTCATCCACAGGAGAAATAACAGGAAGATTGTATTTCAAGCCAGTTTGATAGTCCTCTTCACCGTGTCCTGTTGCAGTATGCACGCAACCTGTACCTTCCTGGTCAGAGACATAATCAGCAAGCACCACAGGGCTATCCCTCTCCACAAATGGATGGTTGCACACTGTATTTTCAAGATGCTTGCCTTTGAACGTTGCAATTTTTTCGCATGTCCAGTTCAATTTCTCACAGACAGTATCAACAAGGGTTGTTGCGAGAACAAAATGACCTGCCTGTGTTTTGATCAGGCAGTAGTCAAGTTGAGGATGAACAGCAATCGCTACATTTGCGGGTAGTGTCCATGGTGTTGTTGTCCAGATCAGGAAAAAACTATCATCAGGTACCTGCCCTGCAGAAAATGTTTTCACAGGAAATTTTACATACACTGATGGGCTTGTTTCATCCCAGTATTCAACCTCTGCTTCAGCAAGGGCTGTCTGACAGTGCCAGCACCAGTATATTGGCTTAAATCTTTGAATGATGTATCTACTGGTAAAGAGTTGTCCGAAACTTTCAACAATCGTTTTTTCATACAAAGGGTTTAACGTAAGATATGGATGGTCCCAGTCTCCAAACACGCCAAGTCGCTTGAATTCATCCCTTTGAATTGCCATAAATTTCATTGCGTAATCATGCGCCTTTTTTCTGAAAGAAACGATGTCAACAGCATTTTTGTCCTTCAATTTCATCTGCTGGAAAACCTGGTGTTCAATCGGCATTCCATGACAGTCCCAGCCAGGGACATAAGGCGAGAAAAATCCCTGCAATGATTTGAATTTTACAACAGTATCTTTGAGAATCTTGTTTAATGCTGTGCCAATGTGGATGTGTCCATTGGCATACGGGGGACCATCATGAAGAACAAAACTTTGATTATCTTTATTTTTTTCAAGAAGTTTTTTGTAAATATCAAGATGTTTCCATTTTTCAAGAAATTCTGGTTCCCTTTTTGCAAGGTCTGCTTTCATGGGAAAACCAGTTTTTGGAAGCAGAACAGTTTCAGAATAATTGTTTTCAGACATTTTATTTTTCACCTTTCAGTTTTTTTACCAGTATCGCTACCCTTTTTCCTGAATTTCTGCATTCTTTTAATGTTTTTTCATCAGGTCCACCGATAGCCACAGGTCCATAATGTCCACCCTCGGTTGTTCCCTGGACAATCATTCCATGAATCAACATCATGCTGATGATGGAAAGAATGGTTGTTTCATTACCACCAGCAATATTGGCTGATGAAGTAAATGCAGCGCCCACTTTACCAACCATTTTTCCATAAAATTTTACTGATTCGTCAAACAGTTTTTTTATTTCCCAGGCAGGTCCACCGAAATATGTTGGTGAACCAGCGATGATGCCGTCGTAATTCAAAAGTTCCTCTGGTTCTGTTTCTTCGACTTTTTTCACAACAACCTCAACATTCTCTTCAAGGACTCCCTTTTTTATTTCCTGTGCCATTTTTTCAGTGTTACCTGTTCTGGAATAATAGACAATAAGAATTTTTGCCATATGCCACCTCCTGTTAGCAAAAACATTGAGATATATTATACAATCAAAACGCCAGGGAATGAAACATTATGAAAGCAGGATCATTTCGTATTCCTTTATCAGTGGTACTGTGAATGAGAGTTTTCCTTTCTGAAATGTTGCTGGTAGCGATTTCCCTGATGATAGAGAAAGTGCCTTTTTCCTGTCTGTTTTTACTGAAACAAAAATATCATGAAGCGGAATAATTCTGTCCATAGGTCTTTTCATATCAGATGTTACATTGACAAGATGAAGAATCTGAAATTTTTCATTTTTTCTTAATTCTATCGCTAAACTTCCAGGTGCATCAGTTTCAATCTGCAGTCCCCCTGATATGAACATCTTTATCAATGAATGCACCAGTTTTTTATGAAAATCAATATGAAACCGATTGAAACTTTCAAACATTGCTGAAGGAAAATAAACAACACTGCCTTTTCCTCTTTCAGTTACGATGAGCGCAGGATAGTTGCTGATACCCTGCGGTTGTCTGTATGTTAGATTTATAGGGTTGAGAAACTTTGCAAGTACTCTGGCATCCTCTGTGGGGTGTATCGCAAGGGCGTTCATTGGCCTCGGAATGAGGACGTCCCTTTCTATATTTCCAATGTTTTCAGTTAACATCATATACTCCTCAATTCTTGATGGTCTGAAAACACCGCAGATTTGTTTTATTCCAAGAAAATCAAGCCAGTGCTTTCTGAGTACATTATTCCCTTCGCTGTCATACATGCCTGATTCGAAATCAGAAAGCAGTACTCCGCCATTGTGTACAAAATTCATTATTGACCTGATGTGGTATTCAGAAAGACATGCGGTATTCGGAAGAATTAAAAGTTTTATTTCAGACAGATGTTTTTCATCGAGATACTCATCCCATATGACCCGTACTGGTATATGCGCAAAATTACACAGGTCAAGACAGCCGTGATTTTCGTTATTCAAAATTTCCTCAGAGATTTTTCTCATTTCATTGATATCTGCTGTCTGACCCTCTTTTCCTACATCCATGATAAGACCCTGTTCTCTGCCAGAGCCAGTCTGGTAGCAAAGTCCTCTGTGGGAAGAAATATAGAAATAAAGGGTTCTATTTGAAATCATTACGCCGGCTTCTGCACATGACTTGCTTTTAGCAATATATTTTTCAGCCATTTGAATTAAAGAACCTGTTGTTTTAAGGCCGCCTGTGGCATATTTTTTCGTTTTTTCAATCGCTGGGTAAAATATCGCAAACCATGTGTTTGAACCGCCTGCTGTTGCCTGTGCCAGCGCTGTTGAGAGTTCTGCCTCAGGCAAGGGTACATAGTGCCATGTTGAAAGAGTATGATGCGTAAATACCACTGAAGGGTTTTTCCCTGCAGAAAGAAATCTTGAAAGGTTTAAAGATGTATATGGCGAACGATACAAATCTGTACAGTGGAAAAAGTCCTCAGCACCTGTGAAAGTTTGAAACTGTTCCATCCTTCCTGCGTCATAACCGAGCATAATGTTTGAAGCGCTGAAATGACCGCCATTGAGAAACATTACAGCATTTTCGTTTATTTGTTTTGCTGCGTTTGAGGCATCCTTCATGAATTCTGCCCAGCTCTGTGAGCGAAAAATAGCAAATTTTTTCCAGAGCGGGTCTTTCCAGTCGCAGAAATCAGGCATTCTATTTTCTCCTGAAAACTCATGGAATTTTTTCTGGCAGTGCCGGCAGTAGCATGCTTCAGGATAAACCACAGGGCCATCAAGAAAGCACCCATCCACACCTGTTTTCATCACTTCCTGTATCATCTCAAAAGCCCAGTCCCTCCACGGGCTATTGACGCAGAATGTTGTGCCATTGCCGTACAATGGGTGTTTTTGTCCATATGGAATACCATCCTTGCACAACTGTTCCCAGCCAGGATTTTTTTTCGCAAATTCATAACTGTACCAGTGCATATTGATGTAGGCAATGATATGCAATTTATGTTTTTTCGCAATCGGCACATATTCCCGCAGAAGATCTCTTTTCTCCAGCCCCTGCAATTTTTCAAATTTTTCTGAGTTGAATGTAACGAGGTATCCGGTTCCAGGGGCGCATCCAGGTGTTGCCATAATCCACTCACAGTTTGCCCTCCACAGGGTTTTTGTTTCTCTTGCCAGTTTCTCCATGTCTGCATCAAGAAATTTGCTGAAATCTCCAAGATAATCACGTCTCATCATCCTCTGCGGGCTTTCCCACCATTGTTTTCGCATGGTTCCTCCATGGTGATTTTGTAAAAAATGAGATATACAGGAGGCAGGTTGTTCAATGATTGTTTTCAACCCAGCATTTGATTACTTTTCCCGAGATTGTTAGTGTTGCCTGGTCTCCCTTAATCCAGAATTCAGTTTTTCCATCGCTATATCGTGAGCCCGAACCTGAAACAACCTGTTTCAGATGCAACACATTCCCTTTGCCAAGGTTCAAAATCGCCTGAGCCGGATTTTTTACAAATGTCACGTGCATCTTTTTTCCATCCTCACGCACATACCAGACCTTGATATTGCCCTTAGTTTGTAATCCAGCACAGCCAGCAATGAACATGGCAGGTATCATCATCACCAGGCATTTCCAGATGGTCAGTTTTTTCATAGGCCTCCCTTTTCCATATCATAAACCTGATAGTATTATGAGTCAATGATGTTACTGGACGGAAAGTATTTTTTGGGTTAAACTCACTGCATGAGAAAAATATATGCGGCAATAATTTTTTCTTTCAGCGTTTTCATTTTTCCCTCCTATGGACATCTCTGTGATAACGTGTTCCGTCAGGCAGACAAACTCATTGTTAAGCCAGAAACATATAACATTGTTGTGAAAGATAAGACAACATTCAAAATTTTTCTACAGAATAATATGGACAGGGGCATTGCAGAAATAAGGTTGCTTGCTGAGAGCCCTGCATTTGACTTTCAGATTTATCCTGAAAAAATGATGATTCCAAAAGACCAGAGGGTATATTTTGAAGTAACGATGATTCCAAAACCTTCTACCTCATCAGGGAATTACCCTGTTACTTTCAGACTGGTCGGCGGTGGAAGGCAGTTCAAAAGTTTCAGCCTTGACATAGCAGGAGATAAAAAGGATTCTGGTGAGATAAAAAAAGAAAAACAGGAAACCCGTCAGGCGCCTGCAACGAAAACACAATCTATCCTTCCTGTTCGCAGGGCAAACCAATCTCCGAAAATAGATGGAAGGATTGTTGAAGAATGCTGGAAAAATGCTGGTGTTGCAGGAAATTTCTGTTTGTTCAATCAGGGCAAACCTGTTTATCAGACCGTCGGGTTACTTGCGTATGATACAGAAGCAATGTATCTTGCATTTTACTGCAGGGAAGGGACCCCGGAGAAAATTTCGGATAAGGATAAGATTGAAATACAGATATCGCCTGACCAGACAGGAAAAAGTTATTATTCAATTACCCTGACAGGCGATGAAAAAATTTTCTGCAAAAGGACTGGTTTCAACGGAGAGTCCCAGACAGTATCCATCAATGGATTGAGATATGCCATATCACGGGGTGTGACTGCATGGATGGTTGAAATTGCAATTCCCTTTTCTTCTATCGGAGCAAAAGCCCCTGAGATAGGAAATATCTGGGCGTTGAGAATCATACGAACAAAGGCAACGCAATCTCCTGAAGAAAGTTTCTGGGCTGTTGATGCATCGTCCTATCATCAGGAAAAAGGGTTTGGTCAGGTTGTTTTTGCGCAATGATGCATATTCCGATGAACAAATTCATTCTTATTGTACTGCTGGCATGTGTTTTCACTGGCAGGGCTGAACAGATTGGCGTTAATTTTGAATATCCTGATGTGGAAGGGGACTTTTATCTTGCCGGGACTGTTTTTTTCCCGCCGTCTTCTATTCTGTCTATAAACAATATCTGTGTGCTGGATACCAACACGAAAAAAGAGATTGCTTCAAAAATTGTGGTTGTGGAAAAATGGCCTGATGATTCAATCATGAGTGTGGAGATTATTTTTCCTGCAAACAGTCAGAAAAAAACAGAATACGCAATATCGTATGGAAGTGATGTCAAAAGAAGAAAGACCTTTTCTGAACCTGCGGTTCTTCCAACAGTTTCCTTTTTTCCTGCAGGAACCGGAAGGTCTGCGGAAAATGTTGACGTATCAGTCGGTCAGATTAATGTGAGGGTTGATAAAAGTGCCAGTGTCAGATACTGGTGGTACATTGTACCCATGGTCATTCTTTTATTTTTAACTGTTTACAGAAGCGTCAGAACAATAAGGACCCAGAAATTATGATACGCATTTCAGTTGCAAGAAGAATTGTTCAACTTATCTGTTTTGTGCTTCTTGTTTATGGGGGTTATATTTTTAAGGACTGGAAAGAATCTGCTGAAACCAGTCAGCAGTCGATTTTCCCGTCGCTCAAAGCACCAGAAGGGAGCATTTCTACAACACAGTTTGCAAAGGGAAGTATTTTATGGCCATCAGGGGCAACGCCTGTGATTGAAAATTATCCGCCCTCACTTGTGTGCAGATTTAATCCAAAAGGAGGCATGTTCAAGGCATGCATCTTGCACTTTTTTTCAGAAAACCTCACCTGGCAGACATCTTTCAAATATCTGTTGCCGTATATCACGCTTTTTATTGCTCTGTGCTTCCTGCTGGGAAGGGTGTGGTGCGGTTGGGTATGTCCAATCGGAACAGTTGGAGATTTCCTCACATATCTGCGCAGGAAAATGAATATTCCTGTTAGACGGTTTCCAGAACGATTCAGGTTCAACCTTTCTTTCACAGGATATTCCCTGATGGTGATTGCGCTTGTTATTTCAACTGTCATAGGTATGCCAAATTATGCTAGATTTCAATGCTACTGGTTCCTTCCTTACTGTCAGATATGTCCTGCAAGATTGATATGCCCGATGTTTGGTCTGATAAAGCCGAACTGGAAGGACTTTTCAACCGGTATCACCACTTCTTTCACAATCCTTGCCTGGATTGTACTGGGGCTTTTTGTTGCTGCGTTTTATTTTGGAAGAAGGGTCTGGTGTCATATGTGTCCTGTAGGATTGATAAATTCATGGTTCAATAAAGGAGCAGGAATAGAACTGCGTAAGAAAGCCATCAAGTGCATCAAATGTGGATATTGCGCGGATGCCTGTCCAATGGGGCTGACAGCAATGTACGAGTTGAACAGGGATGCCATTTATAATCAAACAGGTTGTATTATGTGTATGAGATGCGTGGAGGTATGTCCGAGAAAGGGCTGTCTGAGAGTCAGTTTTTTCGGGAAACAGATTGGCAACACAAAAAGGAGAAAGTTGGATGCAAAAAAAGTTTCTGAGCCAGTACAGTGAAATGTTGCTTAGAAATCTGAAATGCAATCATCCTGATTCTGACAATATTGCAGCCGTTATCCTTAAGTATATGAAAAAATCCAATATTTCTTCAATGGAGGGATTCTATCAGGCAATTGTGGACTTTGAAAGAAATGGTATGGATACCAGGGAAAAACCCATTGGTTTTTTTTGCAGTGTTGTTCCTGAAGAAATCATGCTTGCCTGCGGCCTGCGACCTGTAAGGCTGTGCTGCGAAGAGTATGGATGCTGGTCAACAGGGGAAGAAGTTGTACCTGGAGATGTTTGCCCTGTCATCAAGGCGGTTTGCGGTAAATTTTATAGCGGTGCCTGCGATAAACTGGAAACTGTTGTTATTCCAGGCACATGTGATCCGAAGGCAAAACTTGCAGAGATTCTCTCACCTATAAAACAGGTATATTTTCTTGATACCGGAAGGGACTCTGAATACCTAAATAATGTTGACATATGGGAAAAAAAATACGCACAGTTTTTCCAGTTTTTGAAGGAAAAATTTTATCGAAATGCAGGAAGGAGTCAGTTACTTTCTGCCTGCAAACTCACAAACTCACGTACTGAAATTTTCAGAAACATTTATCAGTTAAGAGCAGAACGGCCGGACGCGATTAATGTGTTTGATTATTACATCATGATTTATGCGGGTTTTTTCATGGATGTTAAAAAATGGAGCACCCTTGCAGAAAAAGTTTATCAACAGGCAAAACAAATTTACAGGTTGGATAATACACCCAGAATTCTTCTTGCTGGAACACCTGTGATATTTCCTAATTTTAAGATTCTTGATGTAATGGAAGATTCTGGATTGAAAATGGCAGCAGACCTTCAGTGTACATCATTTGGAAGATTTTATAATCCTGTGATGATAGATGAAGAAACAGAATCAGGTATCCTGCGGGCTTTAACATTGAAAAATATCGCTGGCAGCATGTGTCCGTGTATGCTGAATCTTGAGAAACTGGTCAATCTTATGATTGATACTGTGAACCAGTACAAACTTGATGGTGTCATCTATTACAATTTAAGACTATGCCAGGTTTTTGAACTGCAGACAGCATTAATCAGGCAAATCCTTAAAGAAAAAAACATACCGTTCCTTTCAATAAAAACCGACTTTGGAAAAGAAGACACAGGTCAATTGAAAACAAGAATGGAAGCATTCAGAGAAATGCTTGAATCCCGCAATGGATGAAGGGAGGATATGTGTTGAAGGCAGGTATTGATATGGGTTCTGTGATGGTCAAATGCGTAATTGTTAATGGTGAGACAATCATCACGAAATCCGCAGCAAGGTCAGGTCCAATGCCCGAAATTATCGCCGAAACAGTTCTGAAGCAGGCGTTAGAAAACGCAGGGATTGATGTTTCTCTCATTGAAAGAATTATATGTACAGGTTATGGCAGGCACATCTTCTCAAAGGCGCATGCAACCGTAACAGAGATTTCTGCTGCAGCAAGGGCATCCTTTTTGTTGTCTGGAAGACAGAGATGTCTTGTGATTGATGTTGGTGGTCAGGACACAAAAATAATAGAGGTGGATAACAATGGTGAGGTCATAGATTTTTTAATGAACGACAAGTGTGCGGCTGGCACAGGAAGGTTTCTTGAAATGATGGCAGGTGTTTTAAACACAGACCTTACCGGGCTTGGAACACTTTCCCTGAAGGCAGAAAAGCCAGTGATCATCAATGCTACATGCAGCGTTTTTGCAGAAAGTGAGGTGATTTCGTTACTTGCCCATAATGAAAAAAAGGAAAACATTGCTGCCGGGATTTTTAATGCGATTGCCGCGAGAATTTCAACCATGTTGAACCATTTTCAGGGTAACATTCCAGTTTTTTTCTGTGGTGGTCCAGCAGAGATACCAGGCATGAAAATGGCAATTGAAAAGATAAGCGGAAGGAACATTAAAATTTTTGATAATCCTGAGTTTGTGGTTGCTTATGGTGCTGCGCTCGGTTGACAGGATGAAAAAGTTTTAATAAAATTATGTGGTCTATTTTTTACAAGGAGGAACAATGAAAGTGAAGATTGATGAAAATACCTGCACTGGATGCGGGCTCTGTGCAGACAATTGT
>ERZ795060.1486-NODE-1486-length-27498-cov-60.993259_pt1 | contig 27498 bp, 28 predicted proteins | sample MGYA00375144_ERZ795060 | MGnify/ENA primary metagenome ERZ795060 (study PRJEB30189, sample SAMN05720157) | activated sludge metagenome | isolation source: anaerobic digester from wastewater treatment plant | place: Japan | collected 2015-05-15 ...
CTTGTGCCACCCAGTTGATCCCATCCGTGGAGGTCATTACGCGGTTTGTTCCCGAAAAGGCAACCGCTGCGAACATTCCTAATTCTGGAGACCACGCAATGGAAACCCAGTCATTTGCCTCAGATGCTAAATGAGCTGTCCATGTGTAATTGGTAATATCATTTACAGCATTCCACGTTATTCCATTTGAAGACGTGACAATTCTATCGGAAACTGCTACAAATAAATTTAATGTATCCGACCACGTGATTGCCGTATAGGTTCCAAGTGGAATAGTGCGTGTCGTCCATGCAACTCCATCGGGTGATGTTGCACAAACATTCGTTCCAACGGCTACAAACAAACTTAAATCCGAAGACCATACCACTGCATTGTATGTTCCAGATGGAATGGTTTGCGATGTCCAAGCCGCTCCATTCTGGCTTGTCATGCACACCGAATTTCCTATCGCTACGAACAAATCCAGTTCTGGCGAATAACAAATATCATTGCTGAAACTCGCCGCTGTCTGCGCGCTCCAGTCGGATCCAATATTGTAAGTAGCCGCTTGTGTCAGCGCCACCCACCGTTGTTCTGAACTCAAATAATAGAATTGGATATTCGTATTCGGTTCGATACTGGCAAGATAAATCGGATTCGTTCCCTGTTGTAACCGAAAACGATTCGCAGCGTCCGAAGTATTGCTTTCGTGCGGGATCATAATGGAGTAATCTCCTATATTGAATAAACGCAAACTGCGTCCTTTCACACCTCCTCGAATTCCAGTAATCGAAACAACCTTGCTTCCCTGCAATAACAACACATCATAATTCCCAGGCGCATAATCGTTCTGGCTTGCCGTCAACTGCGGGGGGGTGTTCTCATTCGCAATGTCAAACAAAGGCAGGTTCGCCACGGTCCGTCTCAGCGCCGCCTTAATATCATTCACTTCCTTCACCAGCCGTAACAGCAGATCGTCATGTCGTATCGCAGGCATCTTCACTCCTAAACCAGCAAACCAGCAAACCAGCAAACTAGCAAACTAGCAAACCAGCAAACCAGCAAACTAACAAACCAGCAAACCAGCAAACTATTGGCCAACCACTTCATTCCTTCCCGTCACCGTCTCGCGCCCATTCTCATCCATCGCCACGTACACAATGCTCACCTCCACATCGAAACGCTTATCGCCATACTCGATGGGCAGCAGGTCGCCCAAATCCCAGTCGATTCCGTACAACGAGCGCGGCGCCTGCGGACCTCCAGGCGAATTCAAAATTTCCGCCGCCAATTCCTCCACAGGTTCCCCGTCCCACAGGTCAGCGCGTCCCAGGTCCGCCAGTTTATCCTGGTCTGGTTCCTGACTCCCGTCGCGGAACAACTCACAGCGGTTCCATCGGCTCTGATTGATTCTATCACTATCCAGCGCCCAGTCGCTCATGCGGCTGTCCCCGCGTCCAAACCCCTTCACGATCACCGCGTTCTTCTCCTCCAGGTGATCCATGCTGTAGTTCGGGCCTTCCAAATTCCCGTTCTCCACGCTATACACCGCGCCCAGTGTGCGGTCCTGCCCATACAGTCCCGCAAACGTCTGGAACTGCAATCCGATCCCCGAATTCACACTGATCGAAGTTTCATCCTCCAGCGGGAAGCCCTGCTCATCCAAGATCGGGTCCGCATTCTCCTCGTCCAGAATATACTCGGCAAAACTCAACACATTGTAGGGCAGAATGTCAAAATAGATTTTATAGTTCGACGCGCTTTCCTTCGCCAGTTCGAAACTCGTATCCTTCAACTGCTTCAACACGTCCATCACGCGCGTCTCCGCGCAGTTCACGGTCACAATCGGCCCCAACCCAAAGTCCGCCTGCACGCTGAATTCGCCCTCTGGATAGGCGCGCGTATTGTCCAGCGCGCCCGTCTCATCCAACGCGCTCCCGTAAAGCATCTGTTCCCGCACAATCCTCTTCATCAGGTCGTCAATTGCACCTTTCTTGCGCGTCCACTCCGTCCCTGCCGCCTGCACCACCACGCGGCGGTTCAGCAGGTCAATCGTGCTCCTCCCATAAAGTTGGATGATCTGCACGTTGTCCGTTGTTCGCGTGTAGATATTCTTCTTCCGCAAAAGATAGACGGCATCCCTCCGCATCGGGATCCCCGTCGCGGGCGACCGCCAGCACTCCACCCGCCAGTCGGGTTGGAACACAGGAAAGATTCGCTTTCGGAAATCCTGATAGGGCAGTCCCATCGTAAACGTCCCCAGCCCGAGCAATGAGCGCGAATAAGCAAAGAAACTGTATCCCTCCAAATTCAGGAGCAGTTTCCCTTTATCATCCGTCAGCCAAAACTCATACCTGGAACTCATCCCAACTCCTAATTCACAATTCCTAATTCATAATTCCTGATTTCCCTCATCCCACCACTTCCCAATGCCTCGGCACGTGATACATCCGCATCACCGCGCCCGTATCCGTTGCCAGCATCGCCGCAATCGCATTCTCGCCAGGCAGCAACGTAAACGAACGGATGTCGCTCCCAGGCAAAATCGCGTATGCCAGATCGCCGCGCACTGTGCTGGTCATCGTTCCCTTTGCAAAGTCAATGAACACCTCCTCGCCGTCCAAAATCTCCAGGTCGGCATACACGCGCACCTTTGCCGTCTGGTTCTCGATCCATCGCAGCAGGCACGGACCCACCAAATAGATCGTCGGCTGGGTCTCCGCCGTCCCCGCGTTCTCCACCGTCGTCAGGCTGGCGTAGTCGGCATTCAAACTCGCACCCGTATAAATGTTATCCTTCCCGTCCATCAACACCGCATACAGCGCGCTCTCCATGCCCACATCCAAATTCACCCAACTCGTCCCGTTGTAATAGGCAATATAGGCCGCATCCACGCTCCCCATCCGCGTGAAACTTCCCACCGCAACGATATGGCCAAACCTGTTCACATCAATGGCCCGTACCGTGTCGTCCGCGCCTGCATCCATCGCGCTCCACTGTGCGCCGTTCCACCACGCAATGTAGAGATAAACTTCCCCGTTCGTCGCGCCTTCGGTAAATGCCCCGCACACATACACGCGCCCGCTGTCCAGCGCCTTGATGTCCAGCACGTCGTCATTGAACCCGTCTCCCATGTCGAAGAACAGGTTGCTCGAAACGTCGTACAGCACGATCTTCTCCGCCGCAATGTTGGATAAGTTCCCCGATTCGTCCGTAAAAGAACCGCCAATGTACACGTACGCGCCGTCCTGCGTAATGTCCACACAATACGCCTCGGCATTCAGGCCAGGGTCATAACCCATCGCGTGCCACGAACCGTCATAATACGCGCAGTAATTCACCGTGATCGCGCCCGCCGTGGTAAATGCGCCCACCACGTAGATTTTCCCGTCAGGCCCGATGCACACGTCCCAGCCAGTCCCGTTCAGCCCTGTGTCCAGCGCCGTCCAGGTCTGGGTCGCCCGCACCCAGCGCGCCACGCGGTTCGCCGCCACTCCGCCAATCGAAGTGAAGTTTCCCACCGCCACCACGTCCCCGTTCGGCGCCACCGCCACCGCGTTAATCGTATTGTTCGCGCCCGTTCCCATCTGCACCCACTGCGTCCCGTTCCAATAGCAGATGAAGTTCGCAAAGATTTCAGGGTCCGTCGCCGTCGCCTTGTTGTTCGCCTTATTGAAAAGACCGCACGCCACAATCTCACCGCGGCTTCCCAGCGCAAAGTCCATCGCCATCGTATTGAACCCGCCGTTCATCTCGCCCCACGCGCCGTCGAACCGTTTCATCACGTAGTTCACCGTCGCGCGCTCACGGAATGCCAGCGCGTCCGCTTCCTGGTCGTCCTCCAGCAAATACGGTGACACCGCCAGCAGCCTCAGCGGGAACGACTCCACCCAATAATTCCGCACGTCCCATTCGCCTTCCAGACCTCCATCATACCGCGCCCAAAAGTATACGGGGATGTCTCCATCCTGGTACTCCAGCAGGAACTCCTCGCCTCCGCGCGTGCGGTCGGGTTTCACGATCTCGAACAGCGTTTCCCGCAACTGGTGCAGTTTCTTCCGACTATTCGCCTCGCGCCGCGCATCTGGCGCGCGCGTAAAGAACGTGAATGTCACCACCCTGTCAGTCACCTTGAAGTTCTGGTAATAACTCCCTGGCGCATTCGCGAATGGCTGCGTGTGGTTCACGATTGGAGCCACGCCCAATCCTCCCACCACCGTAAAATACAGGTCTTCCTCTTCGCGCTTGCATCCCGCCAGTTCGATCCACTTCCCGCCATCCCGCGTCGAACCGTCCCGCGTCGAGATGCTTCCATGTTCCATCACGTTCCAAAGACACCCATTCTGGTCGCCATCGCAGTACGTGGTGGGGTAGGGGTGTCTCTCCACCTGCGCCCCGTCCACGTAGAATGTGACCGACTGGATTTTATCCGCCGTTTCCACGTACAGACGCACGTCATCCGACCCCGACGAAAACCCGCTTACCGACGCCCTCTGCCATCGGTCGCTTCGCAACTGGACCTCCGCCGTCCACTCCTTCCCAGCCCCCGCGTCCACCAGGCGGATCCTCACTCTCCCGCTGCCGCGCACGTACGCGCTGCCCGTCATCGCCTCGCTGATTCCAGCCAGTTTGCTCACTCGGTAATACGCGCCCTCATACAGCGCGCTGCCCGTCGTCGCCACCTTCAACGAAGCCACATTGAAGCGCGCCTCGTCCAGCGTCCGCGAGATCACACTTCCCACCGCCGTCCATCCCGTTGTGTCATACCGAAACGCGGGATTCTCGATGTAGTTGGTCGTGCCTTCTGGCGCCAAAATCCGCAAACTCGCCATTTATCCTCCCAGACTCTCCAGCATATTGAAGTCCTGGATGATCGGCTCCGAAGCCGCGCTCGTCTGGATGCTCAAATTGTAGTTCCTCGTCGAGTTATAGACCTGCGTCGGCGCGCTCGCTCCCGCCGCCACACTCGGCAGCGCCACCGCGGGCATCGCCACCTGGCTCATCGCGCTCCCCATCGCCTCTGCCGCCAGCCCAGCCGCCCTGCGGATACCGATGGCCATGCCCTCCATCGTCAACTCGCCAACCTCCATGAACAACTTGCTCGGCGAAGCGATTCCCAGCGCCGCCAGCGCCGCCTCATACGCCGAGACAGCCGCGCCAACCACCGCGTCGATCAGCGACGCCGCGCCGCTCAACACGCCCTGCACCATCCCGCTGATCATTCCCGCGCCCACCTTCGCCCAATCAATTGACTGAACCCTCTGCCACGCCTCTGTTATTTTTTGCAGAATCGTATCTTTAGTTTTTCCGAACCATTCAGAAACAGTTTGCCAAATTAAAGATACTTTTTCCCTTATAGAAGTCCACCAATTAGAAACAGCCTCTTTAATAGAATCCCAGGACTTATTAAAATAATATTTGATAATAAACCACAATTGTTCCAGTGTGGTTCCAATTTTCTGCCGGAAGTCTGTCCATCCAGTTTCAAGCGCTACCCATGTTTCGGTGGCAGTTTGTTTTATATTTTCCCACGCCTCCGAAAATGATCTTTTTATTTTTTCCCAGCCTTCAACTGCCCCTTGCCACAGTATAGAGAAAAATTCTTTTGCTGCATCAACAAGGTTATTCCAGCCATCAACCAGAGACTGCCAAATATTAGCCGCGAATTCTTTGACAGATTCCCACATTTTTCCAAAGTAATATTTAAGGATGAACCACAATTGAATCAAAATTTCTGCGAGTCGTGGCCCAAACGCCAACAGCATGGTGAGGAGGAACGTAATAAGAACGATCAACCCTCCGATTGGATTGCTGATGAATATGAAGGCCGCCGTCAATTTCGCCACGACTGTCACCACGCCTATCACCACGCCGATCAGGAAGCTGAATATGGTCTTTATCACGTCCAAAATAATGCTCAGGCGGATCCACGCCGCGATGAAGTCGGCAATCCCCGCTTTGTTCTCGTTGATGAACGTCATAATGGACTGGATGATGCTCAAAATACTGCTCAGGAAGTCCGTCCCGCCCTCCACGTTCTGACCTGTCAGATTTTGAATTACCCTCGCAATGATGTCGACCAGCGACTTAAAGAACTCGTCGATCATTGGGCGGTTCTGGTTCACCCATTCCGCAATGCGTTCCACCGTCCGAATGATGTAAGTATGGATAAACGTGCCGATCCGCTCAATGGCGTTCAGCATGTAATCCTTGTTGTCAAGGATCCAGCGCACGAATTGCGCGATGGCAGGGATCAATTGGTCCCGCACAAATGGGATCACATCGTTTTTGATGGTGTTGCTCACGCTGATAAAGAAGTCCACAATATCATCACGGTGATCGGAAAGCCAGTCGGCGATCCCGTTCAGTCCCGCCACGAAGCCGTCCGCCAGTTCCTCGCCCTCTGGAAGCAACCCGAACACCGCATCCAGGATTTTCACCATCTCCTCGCCGATGCGCGTGGTCGCCTTCACCATCGCGTTCCAGCGGTCTTCATTGTCAGTGAAAAGCGAGACGAATCCCGAAAGTCTCTTGCCGATGGCGTCCAGAATGGGGCGCACCACATTCATCCCCAGCATCGACTTCACAAGGTCCTTCATGTTGTCGGTCGCGCCCTTAAAGGTCTGCGCCATCCGCTCCGAAGCGCCAGCGAATCGTTCCTCCACGATCTGCGTGAACGCTTCCAAAAAGGCATTCACGCCCTCACCCGTGTTGCGGAAGCTCTCGAACTCCGCGCCTGTCAGCCCCGTATTCTCCTGCATCCGCTTCAAAATATCGTTCACAGGCACAAAAGCGCCGCGCGCCAGGTCGGTCATCTCACGCCCAGTCACCTTGCCCTGCTGCACCATCTGCCCCAGGTTCACAATAATGCGCTCGATCTCTGTATTCCCCAAGCCCATGCCAGCCGCAAAGTCAATGATGGTTTCCGTCAGTCCGCTGGCCGCCTCCGCGTTGAACGAGTACGAGCGTGCCAGTGTATACACGTTCGCAATATCCTGCGCGTCGTAGGGGGTTGCCGCCGCAAGTTTCTGGAGCCAATCCAATTGCTCTTTTGTCAACTTGGCGGCTTCCGCCATCGCCTCGTTGTATTCCATCCCGCTATTAACTAGATCATTGAAATTCAGCCGCTCCAGCCGCAGTTCAAGAATCTGAAATTCCGCGCCCGCTTCGATGGTCGATTGAATCAGTTCCCCCAATGTCCGTGTCACCCATTGGATCGCATCTGCCAGTAGTTTCCCCAGGGCATATTCGGCGATCCGCACAACGTGCCCTCCAAACGCGCTCAGCGCGTCCCCAATCGAGCCAAACGCCTTTTGAAGCAGCGTTCCATGGCTCCGTACCCTGTCCAGGGACGAATTGATTTTCCCCATGTCTCCCAAAAACTTTGAGAGACCCTTTACAAGCGCCTCAACGCCAACTTCCTTCATCGTCACCGTCTGCCTGGTTTATGTGCGTCCCGCTTGGCCTTCTCAATCTCGGCTTCGGTTTGCAGGTTACGCATCGCAATGGAGTTTCTTCGCTGTGCAATCGCCAGCGCCTTCTCCATTTCAGGCATGTCGGCCCATGCAGTCAGGGAGATTCCGTGCTCCAGTCGGGTTGTGTGTTCCTCCTGGAGCGTCACCATCCCGCTTCCCATTGCGCGCAGGTAAATACCCGCGCTGATCCCGTTCTTCAACTCTACCCTCGTCACAGGGATGTCGTTCTCACCGACCTTCTGTGTCGCGCCCAGGAAAGTCCTCGGCGGCTGAAACGGAGCTCTCGCGAACACCCGACAGCGCGCCGACCACCTCCTGAACCTTCGCCATATCCGCTTCGTCCGTCATCGCCTTGAACTTCACCCACGTCAGGTAACGCCATGCCTTGTTCTCGGGGTGGATGTCGTTCACCAGCAGCGAATACTCCTCGATCCACGCGTTGTCGTCGGGTCCTGGCATCCCGCGCGGCTTGCTCTCCAGTTCCGTCCCCAGCACGATCATCGCCGTCACCATCGCGTTGCTGTAGGCCATCTTCCACGCCTGCACGTCCTCCAGATAGTTCGGGTCGTCTGGGTTCTCCACCTCGCGTCCCATGGCTTTCATGTACACCAGTGGGGGAGTGGGCCGCTGAAAACTCGCCATCACCTGGATCAGCGTCAGCGGGTTTGCCTTCTTCCCGCGCAAAACCACGCCGCTCGAAAGCGTGATCAAACTGTCCTGCGTCTTCAAGGCCTCATCGACTGCCTTCACAACCTTCTTGTCATCATGCGTCTTCATCGCTTCTCCTTCGCTTCCTGCGTTACTCCCTCCCCAAATTCGCTCTTTGAATTTGGGGAGGGTCGGGGTGGGGTGGGTGGGGTCTTATCCAGCCATCTTCAAGATGATTCCCGCCGTCCCGTTCGGGGCCAGCCCAGCCGCGAACGCCGTGTTCGCATACTTCGAGCAGACAGTCACGTCGGTCAGGAAGGTATTGTCCACTGCCACGGCTTTCTTGCCCTGCGGCAGCACGACCCATTCATTACCAGCCGTGATCGTGCGGAGCACATAGGTCTGCGAACCATCGCTGGCCAGCAAATACCCTTCCGCCTCGGTGATGAATGCGATCTTGTAGATGCGGCTGTAAGTGGCGGGCAGTCCCACTTTGCTCCAGCTTTGACCGCGGTTCGTGGTCAGCCACAACTTGCCCGTTCCGCCCGCGCCTTCGCCGACGAACCAGGTGTCCGTATCCCACATCCAGCACGCGCCCAGGTTTACACCCACCGCGGGGCCTGTCACGCCCTGCCAACTGACGCCGCCGTTCTTCGTGTAAACCACCGCGTTGCTGTTGCCTACGGTCAGCACATTCTCGGTGTCATACGCGTGGACCGCCATCAGGTTCTGCATGGTTATGACGCCGGCATCTTGCACTTCCACGCCTGTCTTGTGATTCTTGCAGAAGTAGATGTATCCGCCGTCGCCCACGATCCAGATGTGACGCACGTCTGCCACACTGATCGCCCGCGCGTTCTTGCCAGCCACGAAGCCGCTGTTCACCTGCGCCCACGTGTTATTGCCTTCGTAGAGCAGTTCGATGTCGGTGTAGTGGATTTCGTTTGCCGTGTTCGAGATGTAAACGATGTCTCCGCCGACCACCGCGCCATCCACAATGTCCTCGTTCGAGAACAGGGTGCTGATGGTCTGGGCCGTCCACGTTTCACCGCCGTCCGCCGAATACAGCAAGACAGGCTGGGTGCCAGGGGTCGCGCTCGCGCCTGCCATCGTCGCCAAAACACGGTCGCATGGGTCGGGGCAGTTCTCGCAGTCGTTGCCAGTGTACACGTCCACCGTGTAAATCTGGCGCGTGGTCGAGACCGAGCCGACTTGTTCCTGGCTCATGTAGCGATACTCGTAGTAGTCCTCGCTGGTCATGTCCACCATTTCGTTCGTCGGGTTGTTCTCGTCGCGTCCGAACGCGCCGAAGTTCTCGAACGAATGGCTGGAGATGCGCCCGTCGGGGAAGTACACGAACTTCTCGCCGCCTTCGGTAAAGTCCTGCGGGTTTCCGCATTTGCCCGAAAGCGCGAAGATGTCCACGCGGCAATTCTTGTTCTTCCAGCCCATGATGACGCTCGCCTGGTTCGTCGAGCGGATCCCGATTCCCAGGGTGGCGCGTTCCTCGCTCCCCTGAACGCTTCCCACCTGAACATCGCGGTTGAAACTGTTCGGATCGGGCGCCGTCACCCGCGTATCCTCACCGATGTTCTTGCTCGGGTCGCTGCTGAATTTTCCCAGCGCCAGTAGTTCGGGCGCGCGCGTCGGATGCACGCCGCCTTCCACATACCACACGCGCTGGTTGATGGCCGTCAATGCCTGGTTACTTGTGCTCATGTCGAACCTCCTGAAAACCTGAAATAGGCTTCGCTCAACTTCTGAATATCAATTTGCAAGGCTTCCTGTAACGCGCCCTGCAACTCTCGCGGCCGCTTCACGATGTCCTCGTATCGAAACAGCCCGCGCGTAAATAACGCATTATGCAAATTCGTCGCCGTCGGCTCGGTCATGCCGATCTCGTCCACCAATCCCTCGGGCGGACCTTCGATGATCACATTTGTTCCATCCGTCAGCGCCGAATACTTCCTTCCGCCAATCACATGCTCCACTCGTTCCATCGCTTCCTCATATCTCCCCTCTCCAAACGTGTTCTTCCGTTTGGAGAGGGGCAGGGGGTGGGGTTTACTTAATAATCCTCACACCATTTCGATGCACCTGCTTATACGCGTAGATCGCGCCCATGCTCGTTCCCAATTTATTCGCCATAAGTTCAGGCGTCACCGTCCAGCCGCCTTCCTCCTGTGACGAGAACGCCGCGTCCCTGCGCCACTTCTCAATGAACTGCTGCACATTTGAGCAACCGCACACAGGGCGGTCCAGTTTGCTTGCCGCAAAGAACGCCACTGCGTACTCCCAATACGGATCCATCTGCGCCTTCGGCCTGTCCAGCCCGCTTCCCTGCCATCCGCTGTAATACCAAAAACGCGCTTGGTCTGGAGCGCGGCACGCACTCCATTCCGCTATGTCGAATTTCTGATTCGCGCTATCCCACGTTGCCGGCGCCGGCGCCGCCATTCCCAGCCTCTGCTCCCGCAAGTGGAAGCATCCTGCCTGCGTCCCAAACTGGCAGGCCACACACGTCCCACAGCAGAATTCATCCATACTCGATTCCCACATAAACTGCACCTGCGTACTTGGGTCGTTATACACACGATACACGTCCACCGTCGTTTCATACGAAGCCGCCGCCTCCGCATCCAGCACGTCCACATTGATTGCATCCATCTGATTCGCTGCGCTCACCTGCCACGCCTTGAACGTGATCGTCGCATTTCCACCAGAGATGGCCACCGTGATCGGGCGGACTTCCCAAAAATCGTTCCCCGCCTTCCCAGGATAATAGACTCGGATTTCGTTCGCATCCGTGACCGTGGTCGCCACCACCACCGTACACGTCTCCGCGTACCCGTCCACGTCCGCATCGGACCTGACAATGGCCGCGCCCGCCTGCACGAGACTCTTCGCCTTCACCCCTCCCGAGATCACCCAGCCCTTCCGCAATTCCACCGAATTCATCATCCAGCGTGGATTCGTCCCGTACAGGTTAAACACGCCTGGTTGCGCTGGTTGCGGATAACTCAGCCGCTCCTCCGCCGTCCAGTCAGGGATAAGGTTATACCCAACCTCCTGCGCGATCTCCCGCTCCGCCGCCTGGATCGCCATGGCAATATCCTCGCGTCCCACCCTGTCGCTGTGCTGCCACGAGTATTGAAAGAACGCGTCTCCACATACATTGTTTGGCAACAAAGTAGCAGAACCCAGTTGATTAAAATGCAATGGGTTAATTCCGATGATCTCAGCCCAGCGATCCAGTGGAAGCCATGTCAATACGTTTGCGCGCGCCATAAATCTCTCCGCGTCGATTGATTCCCTCCGCCTTCCGCACCGCCTTCGCAAACAGGAACGCATACTTGGGGTGGGTGGGCGGATAGCGGTTCAACTTCCGCATCGCCTCTTCAAAAGAGACAGTCGAGTGAAAAACGGCTTCCCATTTCCCGCATTTCTCACAAACGTATCCGTGGACGGTCACGATCTTGTCGAGTGGCCTTCTCGCAAGCGCATCGTAATCAACCATCGCCTCGTAACCGCAATGGCTGCACCGCCTCGGTAACTCAATCATACCCCAATTATAGCATCATTTCACCCTTGACATCCAAACCGTTTAGTTGTACAATCGCTCGCATGGATAAACCTACGCCCGTGTCCCGTCCTGTCGTGACGAAGGCTAACACAGCGCGCACGCAGACGGCGGGGATTCTCCCGCTCGATGGACTTTTATCTACCCCTGAATTTTTCCCCGTTCAGGAAGGCGACCAGTAGCCCGCCCGCCGCTAGTAGCGCAAGCCGTTAGCCGCCTCGTGCGGAGAAAAGGATAATCTCGTGGAGTTTTTAGTTTGTAAAAAGCAAGAAGGCGAAGGTTGTGATTATACAATTGGGTGCGGTATGCACTTCGGCTTCGTCGAAGCCGCTTCACTGCAAGACGCAATTGAGCGAACCGTGTACCCTTATGGTAGAGATAAATATTGCGCTCTCGAAGGCGAAAATGCTTTAGAGAAAATACTCATTATCTCTGCCGAACATGTTACTGCTGTTGATGTTGTTGGAATGGCAAAGGAAATCAAACAGCAAAGAGCGCAAGAAGCCGCAGAAGCGCAAAAAGAAAAAGAACTCGCAGAGTTCAAGCGTCTGCAAGCAAAGTACGGCGGCTAAAATGAAAATGAAATGCCCAAAATGTAAGCATTACGTTGATGACCACGACGCTGATTGTTGTACTGATATACATTGTCAATGCGATAGCAGCGCGCTCGAAGCACAGCAAGCCGCCGAACAAAAGATACGTCTGACCGCCTTGGGCGTGGGGCTGGCGGCGCTATTAGTAAACGATGTCGTTTTGTTGGCTGTCATTATGGCAGTCATCGGCGGCAGGTGATCCAAACGTTAGACCACCATTTTGCAAATAAAGGAGGATGAGCCATGAAAGAAAAGTTGCAAGCCGAGTATGTTGAAAAAATGAAAGCGTGCGTTGAGAATGACGATACCGAAGTGGCGCACGGTGACGCAGACGATTTGTTGTGCGAATTTTTACGCAAGTTAGGCTACAACGAACTCGTTGAAAAGTATCTTGAAGTCAATAAGTGGTATGCGTAATGGGCAGGTGGTCTAACAAAGCGTGCAACGGACGGCTAGACTCGCCCGCTACACCATCGTTATTTTCCGCAGAATACCCCTGCGAAGGTTAGCGGTGCAAAACGCCGCCGCTAACGCAACCGTTATGAATCAATCATTTTCTATCCCCTCACAACCTTCTCCACAAAAATCGCCACCGCGCTGAAAGTCATCACCGCTGCGAATAGACCGATGAACATCGGCAACAACAACCATGCCAGCATCAGTCCCGCCGCCACCCAGATCGAGCTGCACCACACGCAAGAAAATAAGCCAGGAAAAAACCTATCTGGAATGACAAGTGGTTCGCCCTGCTCATCATGGACAATCCCAGCCCGTTCCCGCAATTTCCTGAAAACACTCCACGGCCCAGCCTCGTGGACGATCAGCGACGAAATTCTCCAAGTCGCAATCCCAAAGAGCAATACAGTAAACCAATCCATCATGCCACCGCCGTCCCTAAAAACGCCGACGGATCCCGCGTCTCCATCACAGCCAGTCCGCTCACAATCGCATAGAGCGGGCGGTTGTTCCCATCCCGCAGACCAGTAAAATACTCCGCGTCTCCCAGCATCACGGTCGAGACCTTATGATGCGGGTTGTTCCCAAACCGATACACCTGGCCAGGGATCACGCGTGAGCGCAGACTGAACGTCTGTTCGATGGGACCCAGGTATTCCACCTGCACCATTTGGTCGGGCACTTCTCCAATGTTCACGTCGGCTTGCGGAGCAAAATTGCCCGAACTGCTCATCATGCTCGCGGGGCTTGTTTTTGTCTTTTTCGTTGAAGCGCAACCACACATAAGCGGCCTTCCACCTTTCCGATACGCGCTCCACTTCTCATCCATGAAAGCGCGGATCGCATTTATTTTAGCATAATCTTTTTCCCTCTTGGTACTCGTCTGCATCCGATAGACGAACAACGGCTCGTCCACGCGGAACGCGCAAAAGCCAAGATGATGCACAGCTACCTGCCAGTCCCAATCCTCCATTCCTGGCGCTTTTTCATCCCATCCTCCCTGTAACTCCATCACCGCATCCACCACCTTGCGCGGCGCCAAAACGGACGACCCAGCATACTGCATCGTCTTCGGCACCCGCGTCGAGTCGAAGTCCGCGTAGCGGTAAATCTTGATCCCATTATTGTCCATCAACAGGTCGCTGTAGATCACGCCATCGTTGATCTCCGCGTGCGCCACCATCACTTCCAGAAACCACGGCAGCCAGTAATCGTCCGCGTCCATCCAAACGATGAACCGACCCTGCGCGTGCTTGAAGCCTTCGTTTCTCGCCGCCGCCGCGCCGCGGTTCCCATCCATGTTCACCACCTTCGCCCACGGAGCGCCCATCAGGTCCTTCGGCCACGCCGTCCCCGTATCGTTCACCACCACACATTCCCAATCGGGATACGTCTGCGCCTGGACAGAATCCAGCGCGTCCAGCGCCAGCCCCTCATGGCCTGGCCCCACTGTCACGATCACGCTCACCACGGGGTAGGCATAATCGTTCACATACCAGAATTTTCGGTCTCGTCGCGGCTTTCCCTGCGCCCCAAACGGCACCAAATGCGGCTTCGGATGTTCCCCGCCAAACCGTTCGAGCGCCGTCATCGCCTGCTGGTAGTCTTTCGCGCCCATCCGCCACGGGAACCACGCCGTCCAGTCTGGTTCAGGACCCAAATCGCGCCATTCCAGCGCGCCCTTGCTGTCCCCGCGCTCGCGGTGAAAGTACGTTACCGCCTGCGTGAACTTCAACGCCCGAAAACCGAGCGAAGTCGCCCTGCACCAGAATTCCGCATCCTCATTCCGCTTCATGCGGTCTCGGTATCCTCCCGTCCGCTCCAGCGCCTCGCGCCGCATCATCACGCACGACGGCAATTGATTCAAATGCGCCATCTGCTCGATCCACGTGTACTGCACAGGCGGCCATCCCGAGCGGACAGGTTCCCCGTTTTGCATCGTCCTGCTTCCGTCCTCGCGCACCACTTCCAGATGACCATAGACGATATGCACCGACGGATTGTTCTCCAGCGCCTCCACCTCCAGCCCCAGCGCGTTCTCTGCCAGAAAATCGTCCGCGTCCAGGTGACGGATGAACCGCCCGCGTGACCGATAAAACCCATAGTTCCTCGCGCCAGGCAGCCCTACATTCTCGGCAGTGGGGAGGTACTGGAAACGTCCGTCCCTGCGCTTGTAGTCCTCCACGATCAACCGCGTGCTCTCCAGTTGTGCGTCGTCAATCACCAGGCATTCCCAATCCTGGAACGTCTGTTTCATCACCGAATCCAGGCACATGGGCAGGTACTTGTCAAGGTTCCACGCCGTCACAATCACGCTCACCTTTGGTCGGCTCGTCTCGTACCAGTCGGCATACACGCGCTTGAAAATGTTCGCATACTGCTCGATGCGCGGCTCCCAGCGCCAGCGTGTTCTGGCGTCCTCCATCGCATTCTGCGAAAGCCGTTTCCTCTCTTGCAGGCACAGCGAAATGCACTCCGCCAGCGCGTCGTAATCTCCTGGCGGGGCAAGATAACCCGTCTCTCCCTGTTTGATGATCTCGCTCTGCCCGCCCCAGTCCCAGCCCGCTACAGGCACGCCGCAGGCCAGCGCTTCCAGCGTCCCAATGCCAAATGTCTCGCGCGCCGTGCAAAGATACACGCCCGCGTTCGCCACGATCTGTTTCATTGCATCGTAATTCGTCACCCCCAGCGCTTTCACGTTCTTCTCTTTCCTGCCAATTGTCGTCCAGAACTGCGTCGAGCGCATCCTGGCCGCCACCGTCATCATATCGTTCGGGTCGCTCACATAATCCGCCCGCGCCTTGTTCCACAGCACATAACCGCCGTTCGTCCCCGCCCTGAACTTCTCGGCATCCACGCCGTGATACACCACCTCGGGATAGAAAAATCCACCGCGCCGAACCGCCCTTCCAACCCACTCGCTCGGCACCGTGTGCGCCACGGCCCGAACCATGCTTTCCACTACATCGGCATTCACATCCTGAAAATTATGTCCCCACGGCTGTCTGCTCCAATAGAGCCCGTGGTTCACATTCACAATTGGGATGCCCTTCCTCCACGTCAACATCGCCCCATGGTTCACAATGATGTCCGCCTCGCCAATGTGACGCGTGTGCTGAACGCCGAACGCGGGCAAATGCTCGATCATCGCCTCCACCACGCGGCGGATGCCTCCATCCCCAGTATCCTTCTTGTCCAGATAATCGGGGCTGATGTGGACATTGATCACAGTATCCTCTCCGCCTTCAGGGTCGATTGCAACGCCGAAATCACGTGTTTCAGCACATCATACTTGATCTCCAGACGCTTGTGCTCATAAGCCAGGTCTGGAAATTCCTTTTCCTTGCCAGTGAACTTCTGACGGTAATACTCCGCCGCGGTCAAGGCATGGCGTTCGCCCATCTTCAATAAATTAGCCGCCAGCCTGTCGATCAACTGGATTTTCGCCTCCGAAGCCATTTGCAGGAATTCGGTGATGGAAATTTGCGCCAGTCGTTCTTCTTCCTCGTCTTTGACGGGATTATTTGCCATTGTGGGCCTCCCACCACTGGATCGTTCGCATCAGACCGTCACGGAAGGGGACCCTCGCCTTCCACGCGATCCCATTTGCCGCTGCGCTCGGGTTCATGCGTACCGCGCGTCTCTCGTCCACCGCGCGGTCATGTTCCCACGGATAATTCGGCACCTCGTAGATTTCCGCCATCGCCCGCGCCACGTCCACCACCGACATGGACCTGCCCGTAGCGATATTGTACGTCCCGTTCATCCCGTGGATGGCCTGCGCCACAGCCTCGGCCACATCCTCCACATACACATAATCGCGCGTCTGCTTCCCGTCCCCGTGGATTTTGAACGCGTCGCCTTTCAGGAAGTGACCGATCATCCTCGCCACCACCTGGTTCTCGCCAATCGGCACCTGACGCGGCCCATACACGTTCGCGAACCGCAGGATGACCGAAGCGGGGAACAGCAATCGCAGGTAATTTTCCGCCGTCAGCTTCGAAAGCCCATACGGAGAGTCGGGCTTCAACGGGTCGCTCTCCTTCAACCTGCCAAACCGCTTTTGCCCGTAGACCGCGCTCGTCGAAGCGAACACGATCTTGTTCACGTTATAATCCTTCGCCAATCGGATCACGTTCATCGTTCCCAGCACGTTCACCTGCGCGTCCAGGTACGGATAGGTCCACGATGTCGATATGGCCGCCTGCGCCGCCAGATGCACCACCGCGTCGGGACGCGCTTTCTCAAAGAACTCCCGCATCGCGTGTATCTGGCGCACGTCGCACAGACCCATGTTCAGCCTTCCGCGCCGTGCATTGATCTCCTCCATGTTCTCCTGCCGCCCCGTGGAGAGATTGTCCAGCGCCGTCACGGAATTCCCCTCCTTCACCAGCAACTCGACCACGTGTGAACCGATAAAACCACATCCGCCAGTCACAAGAATCTTCATTTCGGAATCCCTTTCTCATCGTAGGTCATGTGGACCACAGGCTCATCGTAAATGAACCTATCTTGGTAAGCCGTCAGCCCAATCTTTCGCAGTTCCTGCACCATCAGATGTGATGCAAACAGGTTCGATGAATGCACCTTGAAAACAGGCTTCGGCTTTCCTTCTGGCCAGCCTGTCTTGCCCAGATAGCGCACTACTTCCATCCCGCACTCGGGCGAGTCGGGATCCTCGAAGTCCACACCGCGCAGGTCATGGTCCAGCATCACAATGTCAAAGTTCTCCCGCGAAAGTTCCCGCAGGCACTCCTTCACATTACACGCGATGGTCACATCGTAATCCGCCGAGAATTGCCGCAGCGCCGAATGGATGCGCTTCGTGCGGTCGTCCAGAAAAAGAAGTTTTCTTTTCATTTCACCATCACCGTACTTCCTCGTTCTTCCAATTCGAACCGCACGCGCCGCAACCCAAGCGCCTCCTCGATGCCGCGCTGGTGTTCCTTCTCAGCCACGAACAGCAGGAACCCTCCACCGCCCGCTCCCAAAATCTTCCCGCCATACGCGCCGTGCGCGAGCGCCGCCATATACAGGTCGTCGATCCAGTCGTCGCTCACGGTCGCAATGCCTTTTTTGAACGCCCACGCCTCGTTCAGCATCAGCCCCAGGTCTTTAGCGCCCATCTTGTGGATGGACTGGTTCGCTTCGATGGCAAGTTCGCGCAGTTTCTCTATCATCCACCTCGAACTCCCGCTCGTGATCCGAAACGCCTGCTCGTTCAGGATGGAATCCGCCTTCCTGGTCTTTCCCGTCCAAAACAGCATCAGGTTTTCCTGTAGCAGATAGCGCAAGGCGTTTGTCATCCCGATCAGTTGCGCCGTCACGCGTCCATCATCCAAAAACTTGAATAGGTGCAGCCCGCCGCAGGCCGTCGCGTAGTGGTCCTGCTTGCCGACAATCTTTCCAGCATACTGTCGCTCGATCTCGTAAGCCAGTTCCGCATAGACGGATGGATGTGCGTTCAGGTTTCTGTCAATGTACCTGTCCAGCGCGCGGACGAGTCCCACCGTGAACGCGCTCGAACTCCCCAGCCCGCTCCCCTCGCCAGGGATGTCCGCCACCGAGGTGATCTCCAGCCCGCGCAGATTGAAGCGATTCATCGCCGCGCGGACAAGTTCGTGCTCCAGTTCGCTCGGTTCATCCACGTTCTCCGTCTTGGAATACGAGACCCGCATCCTGCCATCGAATTTATCATTGACGCTCACCCACACATATTTGTCAATTGCAAAAGAAAGTACAGCGCCAAAACCTTCTTCGTAAAACTCTGGCATGTCGCTTCCGCCCCCAAACAGAGAAATCCGCAGGGGGGTTCGTGTAAGTATCATTTTCGCCTCCAGGCAACTGCCATCGGAAAACAATCCCACAAAAGGTCGTGGGTGTCCAGCATCCAATCCATGATGCTCTCGCTTTGACCTTTCACCAACTCCATGGATGGATGGAACTGGCACCAGAAATGGTCGAACTTCTCGATCCATCCCGTGCGCCTTCCACGTTCATCAATGCCAGCGTCTCATCGCCGCGCACGTCGAACCAGTTTTGACGGGTTATTATATCCACGTTTTCTCCGATCCGATATGATGCCACGCGCCCCACGGACTGATGTCCAGCGGACGCCAAATCTTCGGACCATCCATCATCATCCGATAGCGCGAGTCGAGGTCAAGTTCAATTTCGCCAGGCGAACGTTCCTCGTGAAACCAGCCGTAATGCTTGGTGAACCGCGCGTGCCGCAGGTTCGGGTTGCCGCTATAGGAATACTGCGTGCTCCGCAAATACTCCAGGAAAAGACGGCCATCCCAACCCTTGACACGCACCTCATTCTCGATGCTCAAAATGCGGAAACTCACCATCCCCACGTCGCCGCGTTCTTCCAGAAGGCGCGTGTACATCCCCAGCGGAAGGCCTTCCGCCAGTTGCCAGTCGTCCTCTAAAAACAGCACAAAATCCGAATTCTGGTGCGCGATCCCCAGCGCCTTATTCCACCCAAGTCCAGCATGGAACGAATCTTCATGCCCCGCGGGGCGCATCCGTTCGTGGTGACTTCCCAGCACGCGTTCGCCCAGTTGCTCCAACAAATTTAAGATAGCCTCAAAATGTTTTGAGTCGCTCCCATCATCCGCCACGTACCACGAGCGCAACTCTTTCGGATAGTCGAGATATTCGCACGTCGAGCGCACCGTCTCCAGCGCCATCGCCGTACGCTTATAGGTCGCCAACACAATCGAGAGGGGAGGCAGGTCAGTCATTCAGCAATTCGGCAAGTTCAGATTCAGTCAGTTCCTCGGCCACGTCGCTGGAATAGGCATGTTCCCAGCCTTTTGAGAAGTCAATCCCAGTCACCGTGGACGGATACACCACGAAAGCATCATCGCCTTTTTCGGTTCTGTCCATTTCTTCCACCGTCACCAGCGTCTCGTGGATTTTCTCGCCAGGCCGCAGCGGGATCCTCTGGATTTCCACCTCGTCTCCAACAATATACTCCGCCATCTTCCCAACCGAAAGCGCCTTCATCTTCGGCACGTAGATCAGCCCGCTCTCGAAGTCCATCGCCCGTTCCACATAGCCGGCAGCCTGCCGCGGTGAAATCCAGAAGCGCGTCATGCCCGCGTAGGTTATCTTGATCGGCTGGCCCAGCGCCTTCGCTCGGTTCCACCATTCCACCACACTGCCCGTGCTCTCCAGCACGTTCCCATAACGAACAAGGTGGAATTTCGTGTTGCTTTCCATGCGCGCAAATTCCTGGAAAATCTTCTCCATCAGCATCTTGGCCGCGCCGTAGGCATTCGCGGGGTGACACGCCTTGTCGGTCGAGATGCCGATCACGTGGCTGATGTTCGCCTGCATCGCCGCCACGCACACGTTTTGGCTTCCGTACACGTTCACGTCGATGGTGTCGATGGAATCCTTCTCCGAGTCGGGGATCACCTTCACAGCGGCCGCGTGGATCACGATGTCGTGTCCCACCATGCCGTTCAGCAGCGTCACACCGTTGCGGATGTCGCCCTGAATGAAGTTCACGTCGGGGTAAAGCCGGCGCATGAAGTCGTGTTTGTGGTTATCTGTGCTGTAAACCGTCAGCCTGCCCGTCCACCCTTCTTCCTTGCGCTTCCGTGCGATTGCGCGTCCCAGCGTGCCCGCGCCGCCTGTCACAAAAATATCAAATTTCGATAGGTCCATCTGTGCCTCCGCGAGCTTCCCTTGGTTGTATAGTGGAGACAGCGAGGGGGAGGGGAAGCGGCTCCCATCACACACCTGGCCGAAGGCGCGCTACCTCACTGCCCCCATTATACAGCCAAAGATATGAATTTGGGAGGACGGTTTCCCGTCCTCCCAAATCTCGAATACGGTCACTACGCGCCCGATCCAGGTCCGCTCAGGTTCCATTCGCTGAACGGGCTGGGCAACGGACGGCCAGTGGGAACGCCACCATTCACGTGGTAGTCCTGGCTGGGCAGAGGATCGTCGGTGTGCTGGAGCGGGACGTAGACAACATTCTGCAAGCGGCCAGCCAACTGCGGGGTCCGCAGGATAAGGCGAGGCTCGGTCTTGCTGATCACTTCCACGCACCAGTTATCGGGAGCCTTCAAGCCCCACAGGAACACGCCGTTGTCGCTCCAGAAGAACGTCGGGGCCGCGCGCACATCGCCCGCCCCTGGGAGAACATCGTTACGGTAATCGTAATACTCCCAATACAGGGTGCGGATGGTCCCGCCGCGCGCCGTGAACGGCACGAAGTAGATGTCGCTCGCGAAGCCGCCGATGGGGATCGCGCCGTTGTCTGCCTTGTTTTCTTCCATGATGCAGTCGTCCAGGATGACAGGCACGCGTCGACCATCGATCATCAGGAACTTGCCGTTACGCATCTCATCGCGGAAGCGCACTTGGGCAGCCGCGTCGAGATTGTTGCTGGCGGTCGCGGTTGCAGAAGCAGCCGCGGTGCAGGCGTCGGTGTTGTACTTGCACGGCCAGTAACGGGTCAGTTCATAGAACAACGGTTCGCGCATCACAATGCGGATGTCCGCAGGCGCAAGACCCTGTTGCTCGGCCTTGCGGTTCAGGATCCGCATCATGGTGGTGATGGTGCGAACGATGTCGGGGTCGGTCTCGGAACTCACCTGCTTGTACGCAAAGTTCTTCACGTCCGAATACAGGCTCGGGCACGCGGCGCCTGTCAGCGCATCGACCTTCGTGGTCGAGATCAGCAGGTCCAGTCCAGGGAATTCCTTATAGCCGCCGTCCGCGCTGGAGTTGGCAGGGTTGCCAGTGTAGACAGTGGGGCAGAACCAACGCTGATAAGCCACGCCTACTTCCACCAGGCGCATCACCATCTCGCGTCCCGCCAAAATCGCATTCTGGCCAGTCAAACCCATGAACGATTGCATCAGGCCGCCCATGCTCTCCACGAGCGGACCGTTCAGCAGGTTCAAGTCCATGAATTCGCCGCGGTTGATGCGCTGGCCGATGCGGTTGATCTCCGCCTGGCGCGTCCTGAATTCCTTGCGTCCGAATACGGTGGTCTGGATGCAGGTCTTGAAGTTCGCGGCCTGTGCGGGGTCGTCACAGACGGCATTCTTCTCCTGTTGGTCCGAGCGCAGGAATCCCGTGATGTACGGGAACAGCGGGTTGGTGTCCACGCTCGCCTGGATCGGGATCGCCTCGCCCAGCGACCCGACGATCTGGGTGTGGGTCGAGATGACATCGCGCTCCAAACCGCGCACGCCAAAGAGTCCGCCAGGCCCATGCACATACGGGCCGACAGGCGCGCCGACGGTCTGCGTCTTCCTGATGTTTTCCGCCGCGAACTGGCCGATCAAATCCATGAAGGCTTGTCCAACCTTCGCGGGGTCAACGGTTCCATCTACAAAACTACGGTTCATTTCACACCTCCTGGGTGGGAGTTGATCTCACTGCGGATGGCTGGTCCGTATGCTTCCCAGGGGGTGGAGGCTGCAATTCCTCCTAGTTCACAACAGCGGCTTGGGTGCCAGTGGCTTCCGAAAGCCAGTGTTGCGACCCAATCGCGCTCTTCAATGCCTTGTCCTTCTCGACCTTCTCGTCGAGCACGTTGTCGTTCGACCCCGAAGCCGAAGCCTGCTTCATCCACGCAAAACGCTGGGCGGGTGGGGTCAGTTTTTCAGCTAACTTCTCGTCGGTGTCGCGTTGCAGGTCCTTCACCAGGCCTTCCAGCGCCTCCACCTTCTCCGCGGCTTCGAACAGTTGGGCAAACTTGGCGGAAAGTTCCTCCATGCCAGTTTCCTTGATGACCTGCTCGACCACCGCCTGGATGTCAACCTGCGGGGCGGGATTCGCATCTTCCTTGACGTGCGCTTCCGCCTCCAACTGCGCGGCGGGCTGCTCAGTCTGCGGATCCTTTTCCTTCGACTCGATCTTCGCCTCGTCCAGGGCTTCCTTCTTCAATCCCGTACGCGCCAAATATTCCTCGGCACGTTTCTTCCCCAACAGTTCTTCAAAATACGCCTTCTTGTCCATGTCAACCTCCTTGACGATGGTATCCAAATCCGTCCATGGGTTCGCCGCATTTTCGAGCGGCAAATCCGAGACTTCGTACATGCGATACTTCAAGATCACGCGCGGGTCTTTTTGGTCGCGTTCCAGCGCCAGCGCGCCGATGCTCATTCCCATGTCCGTCAGTGTGCTTGCTTTCAGGGCGGTCTCTGCTTCCTTCTCGGTCAATTTGCCAGAAAGGATCACAAAGCCGTCCTCGTACATCCAGAAATCGGCCGCGTTCTCGCGTGCCGTCCCTGGCGTGTGCCACATCAAATAGATGGGCGCCATGTCGCGGTTCTTGTCCAGCCACTCAAGGTATTCCTTGTGCGCGCTCTCCGCAATGATGTCACCATCTAAATCGATCCACTTATTCGTCGCCCAGCCGACCCAGCGCCAGTCGCCTTTGGCGTCCTTCTCGATCATCACGCCAGAGCGTTCCTTGTCCATCGAGACGCCGATCCCAAACTTCTTCGCCGCCGCACGGATTTTCGGCATCGCCTTCTTCGCATCCGCGGCCGCCTCGCCTCCCGCCGACATCTGCTGTGCCGCCCGCGCCAGCGCGTTCCGCACGTGCGCCTTGTCGTGAATGGGATACTTCCGAACCTTTTTCCCATCCACTTCGTAAACCAGCGCGAAATTATCATCCGAGAGTTTTTCCCGCGCCTGGCTTGTCAGTTTCTTCTTGTTGATCCAGTCCGTGACGTTCTCCACGATCCCCGTATGACGTTTATCGTAGGCAAGGATCGCGCCCAGTTCCAGTTCATCCAGGTCTTTTTCCATCGGTTCCGACATGCCTTCCAGCCTGTCCGAAAAACCGTTCCCAACGTCCTGAATGGCCTGCGCCTTCTCCTTCGCCCCCATGGGACTGTAAAGGATGTTCCGCACCAGGTCCTGCACGTCCCACGTCAACTCGCGCACGTGTTCCGCCTGTTCCCGCGCGTAACGCAAGGCATCCAACTCATCGAACGATGTCGGCGCGGCGTATAAGACGGCATCCATGGCGGTCATGTCATCCGACTTCTCCGCCAGCTCCTCCACCAAAAGTTCATCATTGGCGTCGTCCTCGCTGGAATCAAATTCTTCCAGTTGGCGTTCCTTCTCCAACTTCCGCTTTCTCGCCGCCTCACGGCGCGCCCGTTTCAATGCCTCGCGCTTGTCCTTCTTCATGGCAACCTCACTGGTTTGTTAAATTATAACATATCACCGAACATCCTGCACAAAATCGAGGCCGATCCCGTTCCGCACGTAATACAGGCGCAACCACACCGCGCCGATTGGTTTTGGCGGCTTGCCCGTCTCCACGTGCCAGCCACTGCTTCCGTCGCGATAATCGTTCTTATACGTCGATGTGCGGATGGCGCTGAATGTCCTTCGCGTCAACACAAACCAAACCCTCGTCAGCACCTATTTTCAACAAACACTCTCATCTTATGAATTTGCCTCTACAGCCGCGTCAATTGCGTCCTGAATGTCTTTTTCAAATGTCGGCGCATATTCATCCGCAATCGCCTCATCGAACTTGCGCGCCTCGAAGCCAGGATGATCTGGCACAATGGGGGTGCTTGCAAATTCCCCAAACCGACTGGGAGCGCGGCTTCCGATCACCTTCGGCCGCGTCGCCGCCCGATACCCTGTTCGGAACTTCAACATTCTCGCCCGCCTCGGGACGATTGGATGGCGCGGAGACCCCTCGTTCACAATGGCATACTTCTTCGAATACGTGAACACCTTCACCGAACTGACCGTCTGCCCGAAGTTGAACGTGGTATTCCACCGCACCTCGTCGAACCCACTGCTCGGATTCATCGTGTTGGACCAGCCTTCGGTCGTCTTCTCGAACAAGTCCCGCAACTCCCGCGCCGTCTTTGTAGTCATCGTGTGACGGATTTCCCCCATCACAGCCGACACGCTCAAAATTTGACTCGGAACTTCTACCCGTATTTTGACACTAACTGACATTAATACCCCTTATCCTCCGAACATCTTCCGCAGGCGGTCGCCTACGGTCAAATTCGGCTTTCCAGTCTCCTGCCGACCCGCGTCCTCCACAATGGTATTCCCGCCGCGGTCGCCTACGGTCTGCTTGGACGGGTTGGCCTTCTTCGCCTCCATCATGTCCTTCCAATACTGCTCCAAGCCCTCGATCTCCTCGGTCTCGTAAATCCCGCGCCGTACCAGGCTCTGCGCCGCCTTCTCGGGAGAAAGCAGCCCGCTATTGATAGCAATCGCCGCCTCCTCGATGGCCTTCGTCCGCACTTCCTGCTTCTCCAGTTCTTCCTGCTCGTCCTTATCGTTGAAGCGCATGTCCACGCCGCGCGGCAACACGCCGTAATTCTTGAAACTCTCCGAGATGGTCCGCATCACCACGCCAGGCCCCTTCCCGCTCTGCTTTCGATGCAGGATCATGCTCTGCGCGCTTGAACCGATGTTCCCGCCAGGCAACGGGGCAAATTCCTGATAGTCCACTCCAAACGCCAACGCCAGCCCGCTAATATACCAGCGCATCTCTTGGTCAAAGTCAAACCCATCAGGCAATGACGCCAGGTCAATACTTGCCGTCGAGACAGGTTTCTCAGGATCCAGCGAAGCCAGGATCGCAGGCATGATGAACCGCAACAGGCCAGAGTTATTCGCCTCTTCCTGCCCGCGCGTCATCTCATCCTTGATGTCCTGACGCGAAACGCCCGAAACGAAATGAATCTGCTTGTAGTGCCGGCCCGAAATCTTCTCATCCTTGAAAAGCAGCACACTCCGCATGATCTGCGCCACCCGCAGGGCACGCGTCACCGAACAATATCCCACGCCGTGCATGTTCTCGATGGGGGAGGGGTAGTCAGAATACGAGATGATCTGATACCACTTCATCTTGTGCTGCTGACCCTTCAAGTCCGTGTACAGCACAGGAATTTCAGGATTGCCCGTCCGAATGCACTGGTTGGAATCCAGATGGTTGATCCCCAGCACAGGCGCTCGTTCTTCCTTGAACTGTGAGTTGGCATCCATCCCAGGGTCACGGATCAACTCCGTGAACGCGCCGTTATCCTGCGTATACAAGTCCGCCGACCATTTCAGCATGTACGGCACCCACCCGAACTGGTCTCCCGCCATCGCCGCATTCAGCATGTCCGTCGCCGCCGCCACCACCTTGTCGGGGCCGCGTAACTCCCAGTCGAAGGTCGCGTTGCGGAAGCCGACGTTCGACACCGCGCCCGCCAGGTAGGTCTCCGTCGGCCAGAAATCCCGCAGTTGACGGTCGCGCACGCGCACGTTCCGTCCCCATGGCGTGATCGCATCCGCCGCCGAAGCGATGTTCCACGTAAACACAAAATTCCCACCCGCGCCTGCCAGCGCGTCGGGAAATTCCTGCTTCGTTCGCTTGTATGCCTCGTCTGGAAAATTACTCTCTGGCACCAGCGCTGGGGGTTTCGCCATGTTTCACCTGTTCCTGATAGAAAACGTAACCCAGCACCTTCCCTGTCTTCTTCCCAGTGCTGTCGATCTCGTTCACTGCCTGCGCCAACCCGTTCCGCTTCTCGATGGCCTTCCGAATCGGATTCTTCGCTCCCAGTCCGTGCGCGAACTTCGCCAGCGCCGAGAATGGAGGCGTCTCCACCATCATAATCGTCCCAGGACTGCAATCGTGCATGTGGACGAATCCATCCATGAACTTCACCATATTTCCCCCGCCGATCTGGTGACACTTCATGCACGCGATCTTGTCCCGCTTCGCCCGCTTCTCGGGCATGATGGTCTGCACCGCCTTCACCACGATCATCGTTCCGCATGGGGATACCTTGTCTGGGACGAGAAGGTGTGGCGGGTCACAGAATGGACACAGGATGGCAATCCCTGTCTTTTCCCTTTGAATCTTCGGATTGGCTTCCCGAAGTTTCATGTCGTATTGATGACTGGTCGTGTGTTTCATGCTTCCCATTTCCTTTCAGAATCAACAGAGTCTTCCTCGTGCTTAATTATAGCATCATTTCTCCCCTTGACATCCCGCACAATCGGTTGTACAATCGCCGCATCTAACGAAAGGAGAATAAAATGTTTTTTGCATGGTTAGTAGTCTTGGTCGTGTTCGGTTTCGTGTCTGGTTGGCAAAACATCCATCCATTGTTTTGGTGGCTTCTTTTTGTGTTCGGCGTTCAGGATGCGTATGACAGACGCAAAACTGGGCGGAAGATACCCTAAAATATATAGCCGCCAAAACGAAGCGTATCTGATTACCATCCAGCATTAAGCGCACCGTTGCTGTTGAATCGTGAGTTAGCCTGCTCTTGGAGAAACGATGGAAAAAAGACCTTACTACAATCAAGCACAAAAGTTTTGCGCGACATGCGGCGAGTGGAAGATACACACCCGCGGGCGCAAATATTACACCTGCCTTACTTGTGGGTTGCGTACCCTGAAGAAGCAGGCTAACCCACGCTTGCACGCTGACGGCGGGCAGGCTGGCGATCAGAGCGGACAAGAGACTTTGCCCGCCGCAGGTAAAGCGTAAACCGTTGGGCGGAAGCCCGAAGGAGAATGATGGCTAATTTTGGTGATATGGAAGTTAAACTTACAGAAGAATCAATTGCCGCCCTGAATGAGTTCAGCGCATCGCTAAATAAATTCTCGGAAGCGGCTGAAAAATGTGTAGTTGCGTTCCAAGAGTTTCAATCCGCCCAACAAAGCGTGCAGCGGATGTGCTTATGGGAGCGGCTAAAATGTTGGTGGTTGGCGCAAATCGCCCACCGCTAACGCCAGTCCG
>ERZ795060.1487-NODE-1487-length-27493-cov-6.162257_pt1 | contig 27493 bp, 24 predicted proteins | sample MGYA00375144_ERZ795060 | MGnify/ENA primary metagenome ERZ795060 (study PRJEB30189, sample SAMN05720157) | activated sludge metagenome | isolation source: anaerobic digester from wastewater treatment plant | place: Japan | collected 2015-05-15 ...
AGGTGCATCTCGACCTGGACGCGGCGGCGTTCTCCTACCGGATCGTGTTGAGGTAACGGGTGATGGCCGAACTGGCTGGGAGTGAAGATCGGATGGAGAGCCTGCAAGCCGCCGCGCGGGGGCGCATGCTTCGCGCGGGACAGCGACCGGCGCTCCCACCGCCGGAAGGCGTGGAGCTGCGTCGGAGCGTGGTGTATGGCCGGGCCGGTGGTCGGGAGCTCACGCTGGACCTCTTCTTACCGGACGAGGGCGCATGGCCCGCGCCGCGCCCAGCGATGCTTTTCTTCCACGGGGGCGCGTGGTCGAGTGGCACGCCGGGGCAGTTCTATCGGCAGGCAGGATCCCTCGCCGCCGTGGGGATCGCCTGCGCTAGCGTCTCCTACCGCCTCTCCGGGGAGGCGAAGTATCCGGCGGCGGTAGAAGACGCCAAGTGCGCCGTGCGCTGGGTGCGCGCCCACGCCGGGGAGTTGGGCGTGGACCCAGAGCGGATCGGCTGCGCCGGGGCCTCGGCGGGCGGGCATCTCGCCGCGATGCTCGCGACGACCGCCGGAATCCCCCGGTTTGAGGGGAGTAGCGGGCACGCGGACGCCTCAAGCCGGGTCTGCCTGGCCGTGCTGTTCAACCCGGTGCTCGATCTGGTGGCGCTGGCCGGGGAGGAGCGATGCGCGGAGTGGCTGATCTCCTTCCTGGGCGTGCCGTTCGAGGGGAATGAGGCGCTCTATCGGGACGCCTCGCCAATCACGCACGTTGGGCCAGAGACCCCGCCCTGCCTCCTTTTTCACGGCATGGCGGATAAGGCGGTGCCTTACGCGCAGGCGGAGCGCTTCCGCGATGTGCTGAGGCAAAACGGCGTTGCCGGAGAGCTGGTGAGCTACGAGGGCCGCGGCCACGGCTTCTTCAGCCGCAGCCCCTACTATGAGGAGACCTACACCCGCATGGAGGGCTGGCTGCTGGATCGCTTTGGCCAGGCGGCCGGGCGCGCCGGTGAATTGCGGTGAGCCCGAGGTATTCATCAGAATACTTCAAGCCGAAGCTGTGGCACTGCTGCACAACGTTATCTTTGACAAGAGCCTCACGCGTTCCCAGTCAACAGTTGGTCCCGATGGAGTGCCACTCTCTGCCATAGCACGGGATGCAGGCCCGCGCTCCATTGTGCACGAAACGTTTCATGCCCTTGCTGTCTGCGACCCATCCCTTCAGGAACAGGCGGAAGCCTTCCACAGTAGTCGAACTTCAGGTGAAGAACCTGTCTCCATGAAAGAGGCTTACAGGAAAGGTGACTACTTTCCGATCACCGGGCAGGGTGGCCTAGTTGATGACCTCCCCTACGAGGACAACGAGATGACGCGCCCAGACAACTACCCTACCCCCTATGCAGGGCGGGTGGCAGATGATGGGAGTGCAGCCGAGATCATCCCGGTTGGTGGCGAACTCCTCACCCACGACCCGGTTGGGTTTGCTATGAGCGACCCTGATTACTTCCACTTCACCGTAGACGCACTCCGAGGGAACACTAGAGACTAGAGACTTCCCTGGCCCTTGTGGTATAATGGGGCGAACTAGGAGGACCACTTTCAATGGCAGTTATCATCGAGATCGAAGGCGTTCCGGCCACCATAGATGGCTACACCTGGAGTTGCGAGGATTCCGAGATAGAGTCACTTCTGAACTCCTTTATTCCAGAAGAAGGACCCACAGGTTGGGACCCATATCCCGATCACAGCATGGCGATCTACGTTTGCTCCGTGCTAGGGTGCAAGATCACTCACGTTGACCCCGATACTCCACCTACAGCAGATGAACTGTCACAAAGATATGCGCCTATCTTCGAGGCGATGAAGGCTCAACCCGAACCGGATGTGGAGCCACCCGAAAACAATACTGAATGACAGGCGGTGTGAATGAATTGAAGAATACACACAGCGACATCGACAGCATCCTTATAGACTACTGGGATGCTCTTAACCGCATAGCACAAACCCACTCAAGCCAACAATCTCTCGAAGAAGCCCTCCAGCGCAACTCACAGGCCCTTGAAGACTCTCTTCTAGCCCTATTGGGGGCCACCTCTGACGAAGATCCGGTCGAGCGCGATGCCCTGTCTCAGATGACCCCAGGAATAGCCCGGGGCAACCCAATGACAGCAGGTGGCGGCGGGGATCCACACGTTCACTGGATCACGACAAAGACAGGCAAGCGCATCCCCATTCGCGACGGTGAAGCAGGCGGAGGCGGAATGCGCCCTGATGGGTCTGCAGCCGCAGGGGGTCCAGGTGGGCCACCAGCAGAGCCACAGTTCGAGAAAGCAAAGATCAAGGGCTGGGATGTTGACCTACCACCAATCCCCGAGCCGCTGATGAACGCCATAGGCCCTAAGAAGACTCTTGCCTGGTGGCACGCCGTTGCCGCCATAATCGCCCGGCGGCAGAGTGTTTTTCGGGAGCAGTGCCCACGAACCCGCGCCACGCTTGGCAAAGGGATTTTTCATTATTCTGATTGAACAATGCAGAGTGAGAGGAGCCCGGCGGGGACTGACGAAGCTATTGCCTGGCGATTCGCAACAGCGCGAGCGAAACGCCGGTTCATGCGTGTGCCACGCAATGATGGCGGATCTTGTGGCACCAGCGGGCCGTTGTGGAGGGGCGAACCTTTAGTGTTCGCCCTGTTTCCAGCAAGGGCAGGGCGAACAGTGAACATTCGCGCATGCAAATGTTCGGATCTGGCGGGCCGGCGTGTGCCTCGCGGGCGGGAATGAGGGAGCGCCGTGGCGTATCACAGGGAAGAGTTTGGGAGGGCGCTGCGCGAGCTCCTGCGCCGGCGCGGGCTCTCCTACCGGGAAGTCCAGAAGCGGACGGAGATCGCCTTCTCGCAAGTTGGGGACCTATGCAACGGCGTGATTCGCACCCGGGCGCAGATTGAGAAGCTGATCGCGGGGCTCGATCTCGACCCGGTGGAGTGGATGGTGAAGGCCGGGTTCGTTCCGGAGGGCGTAGAGGGCGATGCCCTGGTCCTCGCCCTGGAGGCGCTCGGCGAGGTGGCCGCGATCTCGCCGGAAAGGCTCGAGACGCCCGGCTACGACAGCGTGAGCGCCGGGCACGGCCTGCTGCCGTCCGAAACCCCCACGACCACCACGCGAGACGCGCTGGCGCCCTATGATTACACCGTGCGCGTGCGTGGCGATAGCATGAGCGGCGTCTTGGAGGATGGCGATATCGCCTTCATCAAGGCGCAGGAACACGCGCTCTCCGGCGATATCGTGATTGCGATGGTCCGCGGCGAGGTGGTCGTCAAACGCCTGCGCAAGACGAATGGCATGGTCACGCTGATCAGCGCGAACGAGCGCTACGAGGAGATCCCGACGTCCGAGGTGCGCATCCTCGGTGTGGTCACCGGGTTCTACCGCCGCCAGTAAGTAGTGATCCGAGCCGTCCATCGGGAGGGCGAGAGCCATTCCAACAAGGGGGCAAGATGGAGTTCCGATGGGTTCCATTCGCTGAGCTGCCGGTTCACGACACCACCTGGTCGCTGATCTCGGGACCGGACGGATGCGCCTATGCCGCCGCGTGCTGCGAGCACCTGGGGGGCGTGACCGCTGTCATCGTCCGCTACCGCGCCGATGGCCGCTGCGAGTACCTGGTCGATATGGGGGAGGCCACCGGGCAGCCGGGGGACAACGGCCGGGCGACCCAGTGCAAGATCCACTACAGCATGATCGTGGACGAATCGGGGACGCTCTACGCCGCGACGCACCTGAGCGGGCCCCCCCTGGGCCACGTGATCTACAACCCCTGGGGCAACTGGGGCGACCCCCATGTCAGCTTCGCCGGCGCCGGGCTCGTGGTCTACGATACCGAGGGCGACTGCATCCTCTGGACCGACTTTCTCTATCCCCAGGAGGGATGCCGCTGCCTGGCGCTGGATCGGGAGCGCCAGCTGCTCTACTCCTGCACCTACCCGCTGAACCACTTCCACCGCTACGATCTGGCGAGCAGGAGCGACCGCGATTTCGGGCGGATCGGCGCGGTGAACCCGCAGGCGATCTGGCTCGACTCGCGCGCGACCGCCTATACGACGGACGACTTCGGGCGGATCCTGCGCATGGAAGCTGGCTCGGACCGGCTGGAGACGACCGGGCTTAGCCTTCCGCATCCTCCCTTCCAGAACGGCTGGCACGACGTGGTGTATGACGTAACGCCTTGTCCCCAGCCTGATCGGGTGGTTGGCGTGGCCTGGAACGCCTGGCCCCACTTCTGGATCCACGACATGGCCGAGGGCCGGCTGCACGATCTGGGTCCGGTTCACCCGGGCCTGACCGGCCTGGAACCGAACCAGATCAACCAGAGCCACGTGGGCGGCCTGGCGTTTGGTCCGGATGGCCTCCTCTACTTCAGCGTGATGAGCGAGCACCACCCCGAGCGCGGCATGATCTCGCACCTGAAGCGGTTGGATACGCAGACAGGCAAGATGGAGGACCTGGGCCCGATTGTCGATCCCGAGGCCGGCGTCCATATCTGGTACATCTCGCGCGCCGTCTGGATCTCGAAGCGCGACCTGATTCTGGCGGTGGTGGGGCGCACGCCGACGGGGATCGTCCACGTGCGGTTTGGCGAAGGCGAGCTGGACGATGCCGGCGACTCTGGCTTCCCCCGGCTGAGGTACTGGGGCTGAGACGCGGTGGGTGGGCGCCAGACCGGCGGCGCCCGAAGGAGCAAACGATGCCTCTGGAGTTGAGCAACAGAACGTGGCCGCAGCGGGATCCGGTGCTGCAGGGCAAGCCGGAGACGGCGGAGCTGGTGAGGTCGGCGGCGCGCACCTTCGTGAGCGAGGGCGCGCTCGTGTGCAAGGAGATCAACTTCAACGGCCAGATGGCGCCGCTCCCGCGCGAGAGTTCCGCGATCACCAGTCTGGCGATGACCGACGGCTGCGTTTACGGCGCCACCAGCGGCGAGGAGTCGTGGCTCTTCCAATATGCGCTCCTCCCCTATTGCGAGGCGGCGCTGCCGCTGGCGCCGATTCCGGACGCGCGCGCCGTGACGCGCTCGCTCGTGGCGATGCCGGGCCACGTGCTGTATGGCGGCACGTGCGATCCCGAAGGCGGCCACCTCTTCAAGGCGACGGTGAGCGGCCTTCCAGGCGATGTCATTCAGGAGTGGGGCTTTCCCCGGGTGAGCTTCGAGCGCCTCGCCGCGCCGGTGCCGGGCGAAGGGATCCTCCGCCTGGTGGCCTCTCGCGACAGCGAGCGCCTCTTCGGGCTGACAAACCAGACCGGAACCATCTTTGCCTACGATCTGAGAGAGCGCCAGGCGCGCGTCCTGGGCCAGGTGGACCCGATTCACTTCTTCAGCCCCGTGCTCGTCGAGGATCGCGAGGGCGTGTGGTATGCCTTCGGCTCAGCGGGGCGCCTGATGCGTTTCTCCCCGTTCATGGAAACGATTGAGGCGACCGATTTGCGCGTGGAGTGCTTCCCGGGCCGCGGGCCCTACGCGAAGATCGCCGCGGCCGCGCTCGATGACGCCTCCCGCCGGCTCTACCTGGGCGATACCGAGGGCCTCCTCTCCTACGTGGATCTCGACGAGTGGCGCGTAGTGCCGCTGGGCAAGCCGGTGGCGCTCGGAGGGATCGACCACCTGGTTCTTTTGCCCGATGGCCGTCTCTATGGCACCGCCGGCAGCCGTGAGGGGATGGCCCACCTCTTCGTCTACCAGCCGCGGCCTGGGGCGCTACGCGACCTGGGCGTGCTGTGCGCCACCACGGAGAAGCCCTGGTACGGCTACCGGTATGGCGATATGGTGGCCACGCCCGAGGGCCGTATCGTTCTGGGTGAAGCCGATCACCTCGGTTGCCTCTTCAACTACTTCCCTCCTCTCCTCGCCGCGGGGAACCCCATCGAATAAGCCGGACCTGGCCAGGTTGAACCCGCATCCCACGGAGACGGGCGCGGAGGGGAAGACCCTGCCCGTGCCCGTCCCCAGGGAGGGCGATTGGCTGCCTGCCATGGCGAGGCCGCGCTCTGCCTGTGGCAAAGGGTGGCAAACGGCTCTCTTGCGCGCGGATGTGTAGAAGCCGGTCGATGTGGGTAACATGGACTGACACTGCGCCCGAACCGCGAAGAGGAGCAGGCCCGGGAGGGAAGACGTCCCAAGGCTTCCCACGCTATCCCACGCCGTACCCTTGCCTGCCACTGGCGGGCCGTTTCTCCCCACGGGCTCCCACAGTAGCGCGAAAAATGGCGCATTGCTCCCTGTAGAAAAGCAAGCAGTACGGGCGCTTGTGTGCCGGTGTGCCCGAGGGTGCGGTTGACATATCACGCTTTTTGGTGTACAATCGCGCTCACGTCGGACCGGCGGGATACCGCCGGTCTGGCAGGCACCGAACGCGGAAGGAGGAAAGGGCAGATGAGCCGTTTTCAGCACGTCGCTGCAAAGCTGCTTCTCCCCGTATGCGCGCTGTGCCTGCTGGGTCTGGATTTCGGCCGGGCCCAGGACGCAGGGAGTTCCCCCGCAAGACAGGGGGGGACTATCGCATCATCGGTGAACATTGAAGTGGATGGCCAGGTCCTGGCTGTTCATATGGCAGGAGGGGATGTCGCCGAGGCGCTGAAAGTAGCCGGAGTGGAGCTTGGCGAGGAAGATGAATGCTCGCCGGCGCCCGGCGAAGCGATTGCGCCGAACATGACGATCACCGTGCGCCGCGTGTGCACGCGCACGGTAGTGCAGCAAGAGCCGATTCGTGCGCGCACCCGGGTGATTCCGACGCGCCAGCTGCGCGCGGGGATTACCTGCATCAAACAGCACCCGGAGGATGGTCTGAAGGAGCTGACTTACCGCGTCACCTGGCGTGATGGCGAGGTGGCCTCACGCGAGCTGCTTGACGCGCGAGTGGTCCGGCCCGTGAAGGACAAACTCATCCTCGTGGGTGGGGGGGGCCAGAAGCTGCCCTCCCGCGGCGGCTACTTCAGTGGCCGGCGTGTCATGAGAATGGTGGCGACCGGCTACCCCGCCATGGTGACCGGCACGGGCCGCACCTACCTGGGCCTGAAAGCAGAGCGAGGTATTGTGGCGGTCGACCCGCGGGTGATCCCACTGGGTGCTCGCGTGCATGTAGAGGGCTATGGCGAGGCGCTCGCCGCCGATATCGGCAGCGCCATCAAGGGTAACCGGATCGACCTGTGCTTCCCGACCCATCGGGAGGCAAGCCGCTATGGCAGAAAGGTGGTGACGGTGCGCATCTTGACCCCGTAGCCACTCGCTGCGCGGCTGGGTTTGGAGACAGGGAAGCATGAGAAGAGAGATCCACCGTTCAAGGCGAACGCGCCTTCATAGGGGGCCCCTCCCCCCCAAGGCTCTCCCGTTTTCCTGTCTCCAAACGATGCATGCGGGCCACTGAAGCGATGAACCTCACTTCTCCCCACGTCGTGCGCGAGCTCCTGCGCCGGCACGGCGTCACCCTTCACCGGGCGCTAGGCCAGAACTTCCTCGTCGATGCCAACATCCTGCGGAAGATCCTCGATGCCGCGGAGCTGTCTCCTGAGACGGGCGTGCTGGAGATCGGAGCGGGGATCGGCACGCTGACGCGCGCCCTGGCGGAGCATGCCCGGCACGTGCTCGTCATCGAGCTGGATCGCTCGTTGCGGCCGATCTTGCGAGAGACTCTCGCCGGTGTGGAGAATGTGCATGTGGAGTACGGCGATTTCCTGAAGGTGAATCTGCCGGCGCTCCTGGATGCATACTGTGCGCCCCTGTGCCAGGTGGTGGCCAATATCCCCTACCAGATCACCTCTCCGCTCATCACGCGTTTGTTGGAGCACAAGGCGTCCTTCACCCGGATGGTGCTGATGATGCAGAAGGAGGTGGCCGAGCGCCTCCTGGCAAAGCCGGGCACTGGGGAGTACGGGTCGATGACCGTCTTTGTGCGCTACCATGCCGAGGTGCGCCTGGTGACGCACGTCTCGCGCAACTCTTTTCTCCCCCCGCCAAAGGTCGATTCCGCCGTGGTGCGCCTGGACCCACGCGCAGAGCCGCCGCTGCCGGTAAAAGATGAGAAGCGCTTCTTTGCCGTCGTCCACGCGGCGTTTGGCGCGCGCCGCAAGACGCTGCTGAACGCGCTTTCCGGGGGATTGGGTCAACCGCGCGAAGTGCTGGAGCCTGCACTAGAGCGCGCTGGCATTGATCCGAAGCGCCGCGGGGAGACGCTCTCGCTCGAGGAGTTCATCACCCTGAGCAATGAACTTCATGGCGATTTGATGGAGGCGTGACGCGATGAAGGTAGGCATCGTTTCGGATACCCACGACCACCTGGAGAACCTGGCGGAGGCGATCCGGTTGCTCAACGCCCGAGGCGTGGAGCTCGTGCTCCATCTGGGCGACTGGGTGGCGCCGTTCGTGCCGGTCTTCATGACGAAGACGGCGCCGGAGCCGCTGCGCTGCCCGGTAAAAGGGATCTTCGGGAATAACGATGGCGACCATTTCCTCTTTCTCCAGGTGATCGCCCGCGAGCAGACCGGGATCGAGATCCGCAAGACGCTCCTGCCGCTGGAGCTGGATGGCCGGAGGATCGTCTGCTACCATGGCACCGAGCCGGAGATCACCGAGGCGCTGGTGGCGAGCAAGCGATGGGACGTTGTCTTCGCCGGGCACACGCACGAGGCGGGGACGCGCGAAGTGGACGGCGTGTTGCACGTAAACCCCGGGTCGCTGAGCGGGATTCGGGGCGGAAAGCCAGGGGGGCCGGCTACCTTCGCCCTCTACGATACGGCCACTGGCGAGGCGGAGATCATCACGCTGGGCGAGTAGGCGCGCCTGCTGGGATACCTTCCGGATGTGCGAGGGACGCCAGGGAGAGAGTATGCTGGCGCCCGTGGAAAAACGAAGGGCCCGGCGCCAAGCGCCAGGCCCATCACGAGAAGGATGCGCTTCGGAGACTCACCCGCCGTTGTTACGGAAGGAGAGCACCTTCTTCACGTAGTCCTGCGTCTCACGGTAGGGTGGGATACCTCCGTGCCGCTTCACGGCGCCCGGCCCCGCGTTGTAGGCGGCGATTGCCAGGCGCTCGTTCTTGAACTGATCCAGCAGCGAGCGCAGGAAGCGCGTGCCGGCGCGGATGTTCTGAACCGGATCCCAGGCGTTGGTGACTCCGAGGGCGCGCGCCGTGGCCGGCATGAGCTGCATCAGGCCCATCGCGCCCACTCGGGAGAGTGCCCGGGGGTTGAACCCGGACTCCGCGCGCACCACGGCGCGCACCAGCGCCGGATCGACGCCGAACTCCTTGGCCGCTGCCTCGATGATGCGGTGGATGTTCTGGACCGTTCCGGATCCCCCGCGCGAGGCGAGCGGTTGCGCCGCCTTGGGCTGAGCCTTCGCGACAGCCTTCGGCTTCGCCGCGGTCTCTGGCTTCGCCTTTGTGACGGGCTTTGCCGCCGTCTTGGATTGTGCCTTCGCCGCCGTCTTAGCTGCCGGCTTAGGCTCCGCCTTTGCGACCGTCTTGGCTGCGGGCTTAGGATCCGCTTTTGCCGCCGTCTTGGCCGCGGGCTTAGGCGCCGCCTTCGCGACAGTCTTGGGCTTGGCCGCAGTCTTGGCTGTGGTCTTGGACTGTGCCGTTGTGGCTGGTTTGGCTGCGGTCTTGGATTGTGCCTTCGCCGTCGTCTTGGCCGCGGGTTTAGGTTCCGCCTTTGCGACCGCCTTGGCTGTGGTCTTGGGCTGTGCCGCAGTCTTAGGCTCCGCTTTCACCGTCGGCTTGTCCACCGACTGAGGTTCTGCCTTCGCGACAGTCTTGGGCTTCGCCGCTGGCGCAGGCTCTGCTTTCGCGACCGTCTTGGCTGCGGCCTCAGGCTTCGCCTTCGACGCGGTCTCGGGCTGAGTCTCCGCCACGGGCTTCGCTTCCGCCGCTGCTTGGGCGGTGGCGGTTTCCGGGTTCGGCGGCGAGTCCGCCGCGGCCTGCGTCTTTGTCTCAGCAGCGGCAGGCTGGATGGCCGGCTCCGCTTTCGCAGCGGTCTTTGCGACCGGCTTCGATTCAGTCGGCGTTCCAGCGGCCGGTGGTGCGCTCTCTGCCGCGACTTGTGGTGCCGGGGTATCATCTGCCGCTTTGGCTGCCACGGGATCCGGGTCTGGAGTGGCAGCCTGGACGGTCTCCGACGGATCGCCCGGCGGCGCGGTCGCGCGGGGCGCGGCACCCATCTCCGCTGCCTGCGTGGCCGCGGGCGGTTCCGGCTCGACGGAGGGCGCGGCCGCCGTGGGGGGCTGCACCGTCGGCTTGAGCGCGGGCGCCTCCGTGGCGGGCGCCGCCTCGGATGATGGCGCCGGCGTCTGTTCCTTATCCGTGGCCGGGGTTGACGGGTCGCGCTCAATCTTGATGCTCTTCGTGCCGGACGGCGGCTCTTTGATGGTCAGGCGCATCGCCTCGGGCGGCTTCACGATGGGAAAGGCATTTCCGCCTGCCCCAGGATGCGAGGGGTTGCCCCCGACCGAGAAGGTGAGCGGAACGCCTGCGATGAGCCCGGCATATCCTCGGAGCAGGCCGCCGCGCCGCAAAGAGAAGACACCCTGGGTGGTTCGGAGCCGCTGGTGGCTGCTTATGGCAGGCCCGCGCAGGCGGGCCAGCATCCGAATCAACAACGGTTCCCCTTTCCGGTAGGTCGCTCGAAGGGCACGCGCGGGGGCTGACCGATTCGAGCCCGCCACGGCGCCAATCGCAGAATCAAGAAGGGCGCTTTGCCGTGCCCCATGGGGCTTAGGACAGAGAAATGGGTGTTGAGGTTGCCTGCCGCTCTCCACACGGAATTCGCCTGGGCGCGACGGGCGACTATCGCTCCTGACCAGCTACGGGAATCGCGATTGCTCCGAATTCTGCGTGCCGGCATCCCCGCCGGGGGATCTCTCGGCCCACACGGGCGTGCGAGTGACGCGCTCTCCGGTGAACCACGGGCGCGGTGCAAGCGTCTTGCAATCCGAGGTATTCCACATGCAAGTGCTCCGCCTTCTCACCATCCTGTTGCCGGTCTTGATGATTCTTCCTGGCCGCGACCCGCTGGCGGCCGACCGTGCCCTGGTTCCAGCCCCGGCGCCGGCCACGCTTTCCACGCCGCAGGGGACCCCGGAGCCGAAGAGTATCACGGTGGATCCCCCGGCGCCTCGCGCCGCCCTGGTGCCCGCGCGGGGCGAGGTGGTCGTCGAGGGTGTCATCGATGCCGTGGTGAAGGATCACCGCGGGCTGCAGGTGAGCATCTTCCGTGTCGCTGCGCCGAGCGGTGCCGAGGAGCGCCCGAAACCGCTTCTTTCCGGCACGCTGCTCCTCGGGATAGCGTCTCTGATCACGCCGTTGGGGCCGGACGGCCAGCGTGTTCCTGCCGATGCGTTGCGGCCTGGCACGCTTTTCACCGCGGTGATTGAGTGGCCGGCGTCGCCCTCCCCGCCCGTTCTCGCGGTGCGCCGGCTCACGGTCAATGTACCGGAGGCGTCGACCGGCGCCGCCCCGGCCTCCGGTGAGAATTCACTGGGAGCAATCGCGCCGGACCGGATCAGCGACGCGCCCGTGATCGTGCCGATGGTCTTCCCCGTGGTCGGCCCGGTTTCGTGGCAGGACACTTTCCTCGCCTCGCGGGGCGGGGGCACGTGCCGGCACCGCGGCCAGGATATTCTGGCCCCGAAGATGACGCCGGTGGTGGCGGCGTTCGATGGGACCGTTCGCCCGCGCGCCCGCAACGGGCACTACCTCCTCACGCTGGTTGGCGATCACGGCTGGTCGGCTGAGTACATGCATCTGAACAACGATACGCCCGGAACGGACGACGGCCAAGGGGGCGAGCTGCATGCCTTCGCGCCCGGCATCTATCCGGGCGTCCGGGTGGTGGCCGGCCAGCTCTTGGGGTGGGTGGGCGATAGCGGCAACGCCGAGGGGACGGTCCCGCACCTTCATTTCGAGCTGGTCCATCAGGCGACGGGCGTGGCGGTGAACGCTGCCCCCTCCCTGCGCCTGGCGCGAAGGATTGCCGCGCCCCGGTTGCCCGAACTGCTCCCGGATCTGAAGCCGGGGCCTGGCGAGGTCCGCTGGAACGGCTTTGCGCGCGCTGTCGACACCGGACGGGGAAGCATCGACCTGCACGTGAGCGCGCGCGCGGAGCGACACGAACCGTTGACCGCGCTGACACGCCCGCAAGTATGCACCGTTCACTGTGGGGAAGGCACGTCGCTCGCGGTTCTAGGGGCAGGCGAGGCACGCCTCTCCCTGTCGGAGATCACACCTGGCGCGCAGCTGGTCGTAGTTGGCCGAAAAGTGGACGGTGAGATCGTGGCCCGCGCCATTTACGCCGAGGCAGCCGGTCTCGTGCCCGGCAAGCCCCTCCTCGCCGCTCTCGCGGCGCTTGTGCCGGCCGGGCCGGCGGTTGCTGCCACCCCGGCGCTCGGGCCGGCCGGGCCGGCGGTTGCTACCACCCCCGCTGTCCCCTCGCGCCGGGAAGATCCAAAGAGGTCGAACACGGCGGCTGCGGTCGCGCCGGTGCAATCTGCGGAGGGCCTCCTATGGGTGCATGGCTACGTCCTCACGGATCTGAGCGATGGGAAAATGAAGATTCGTATGGATGTGGTGCGCCTGCCCGGAAGCCTGGAGATGATCCGGCTCCGTCGCGCCCTGGTGAAGGAGGTCATCGTTGGCACCCGAACCCGCTTGCGTGACCCCAGGGGCAAGCCGATTCGCCCGGAGGCGTTGGTCGCGAATGCCGAAGTGGAGATCCTGGGCGAGGAGGAGGGGAAGACGGCTCCACTGCACGCCGCGACGCTCATCCTGCGGGCCGCGCCACGGAAGTAGGCGGGAAGCGCCGGCTGCCCTCCCTTGAAGCTTTGGGAAGGAGCAAAGGGGCAAGCCAGGTGCGGGAATTGGGCGCATGCTCGCCGAACTCTGGCACAGGGCGATGGTCTCTTGCCGGCACGCTTCTCTTGGGCCTGGACAAAGGAGCATCCCATTCAGGACACGGCTGGTGAGGAGCGAGCGACCCGCCTCATAGGTGGACATGACGCGCCCGATAGGAACCACTCGGGCTGGCGTAAAGGAGAGTTATCGATGCAGAAGGCGACCGGTCGGGTGAGCCGGCGGTTCGCGCCGGTGTCGTTTACGGATGTCGCGATAGAGGACCGCTTTTGGGCGCCTCGGATCCGGGTGAACCGCGAGAAAACGCTCGCGCACCAGTACGCGCAATGCAAGGAGACGGGCCGGATCGATGCCTTCCGGCTCGATTGGAAGCCGGGCCAGGAGCCGGTGCCCCACATCTACTGGGACTCCGACGTGGCCAAGTGGATCGAGGCGGCGAGCTACTCCCTCGCTACCCATCCAGACCGGGAGCTGGACGCGCTCCTTGATGAGGTGGTGAGCCTGATCGCTTCCGCGCAGCAACCGGATGGCTACCTGAACCCGCACTTCACTGTGGTGGAGCCGGAGAAGCGGTGGACGAACCTGCGCGACTGTCACGAGCTCTACTGCGCCGGCCACTTGATGGAGGCGGCAGTCGCCCATTTCCAGGCGACGGGGAAGCGCACGCTGCTCGACGCCCTCTGCCGTTACGCCGATTACATCGGCACCGTCTTCGGCACCGAGCCTGGGAAGAAGCGGGGCTACTGCGGGCACGAGGAGATCGAGCTAGCGCTAGTGAAGCTCTACCACGCCACGGGCGAGCGCCGCTATCTGGAGCTGGCCTGCTACTTCGTGGATGAGCGTGGGCGGCAGCCCTACTACTTCGATGAGGAGGCAAGGGCCCGGGGCGAGGACCCCTCGCGCTATCGCTCCGGCAACTACGACTACTGCCAGGCGCACCTGCCGGTGCGCGAGCAGACCGAGGTGGTGGGCCACGCCGTGCGCGCGATGTACCTCTACAGCGCCATGGCGGACCTGGCGGGCGAGACGGGCGATGCCACGCTCCTGGCCGCGTGCGAGCGCCTCTGGGATAATCTGACGCTGCGCCGGATGTACCTGACCGGCGGAATCGGACCGACGCGCGCGAACGAAGGCTTCACCTGCGATTATGACCTGCCCAACGAGACCGCCTACGCCGAGACGTGCGCGGCGATTGGCCTCGTCTTCTGGGCACACCGGATGCTCCAGCTCGATTGCGACTCGCGTTATGCCGACGTGATGGAGCGGGCGCTCTATAACGGCGTGATCAGCGGCGTCTCGCTCGATGGCGAGCGATTCTTCTATGAAAACCCCCTTGCCAGCCTGGGGCATCACCACCGCCAGCCGTGGTTTGGGTGCGCGTGTTGCCCGCCCAACATCGCCCGCCTCCTCGCCTCGTTGGGACAGTATGTCTACTCCATGGGCGAAGGCGGCGTGGCCGTGCACCTCTACATCGCCGGGAGCGCGCGCCTGCGATTGAATGGTGCGCTGGTCACGCTCCGACAGGAGACGGAGTACCCCTGGACTGGGCGCGTGGTGCTCCGCCTGGAGATGGAGCAGCCGGCGCGGTTCACATTGCGCCTCCGCATTCCCGGATGGTGCCGGGGCACGGCGGCGCGCGTCAACGGCGAGGCGGTCGACCTTTCAGGCAAAGTGGTGAAAGGCTATGCCTGCCTGGAGCGCGAGTGGCGAAACGGCGACCGTGTCGAGCTGGAGCTACCGATGCCGGTGGAGCGCGTCTACGCCCATCCCGAGGCGCGCCAGGATATCGGGCGCGTGGCGCTGCAGCGCGGTCCCCTCGTCTACTGCCTGGAGGACGTGGATAACCCCGTCCCGATACACCGGGTGATGCTGCCGGCCGATGCCGAGTTGACCGCCCGCTTCGAGGAAGGCGTGCTGGGCGGGGTGGTGATGCTCGCTGGCCAGGCCGTAGCGGTCTCGGATGAGGGATGGGAGAGCGCCCTCTACCGGACCCAACCCCCGGTGCGCGTGCCGGTCACCATCCGCGCCGTGCCGTATTGCGTTTGGGACAACCGTGCCCCAGGGCGCATGGCCGTCTGGCTTCCCGAGTGCGCGTGAGTCGTTCGGGCATGCGGCTCACGCCCTGCCCCACTCCACTCCGGCCTCGATGAACGCCAGGTAGTTCTCGACCACCTTAGGTTCCAGGGTGGGGGTGAAAGGCGAGGCAGTGGGGCACAGGATGAAGCCGCCGCCCGGCGCGCCATCGTCGATCGCGTGCCGGACCAGCTCCCGAATCTCAGGCGGAGTGAGCGAGTAGAGGTCACCGATCTGGACGTTCCCCTCCAGACAAACGCGGTCGCCGATGCGGCGTTTCGCGTCCGCGAGGGGCACATCGCCGAGGGGAGGCGCTTCGATTGGGTGGAGGCAATCGCACCCGATGGCAGGGAACTCCTCCAGGATGGCATCCATCGGGCCGTGGCAGTGGATGTGCATCAGGCAGCCATACCGGTGCAGGAGCTCCGCGATCGGCTGCTCCAGGCACGTGCCCCACTCCCGGAAGTCTCGGGGCGACTGGAGCGGCGGGCCGATATACTCCTCTCCCGTGAAGCCGAAAACGCCGCGGACGCCGGCTTCCAGGAGGGCGCGCACCAGGTCGTACACGCGCTCGGCGAAGAGGCCCATCACCCGGGAGATGAGCGCGCGCTCCTCAATGCTCCAGATTGCCAGCCGCTCGGATCCCAGAAGCATGTGCGTATAGGTGGCGGGGTTGTTCAGGCCGGTGATGACGAGAGCGCGCTCGCCAAGCTGACGTTCCAGCTCGAAGAAGGGGGTTGCATCCACCTTCACGGGCTCGTAGGGAAGCGAGAGGAAGCGCTCGACATCTTCGAGCGTTTCGATCCAGAAGCGCGTGGTAAGCCCGGGCATCCCCGAGCGGCTGATATGGCGCTCGCGGGTGAGCGGGCCCAGGGGCGTCTCCACGGTGATCTGCTCGATCTCCCAATCGCCCGCGGGAATGCGCGTCGTTTCGGTCTCCAGAGGGGCCGCGGAGAGGAAGAAGCCCTGCGGGGGCGACCAGGTGGCGACGAGATCGCCATGCCTTGCGACCGCCTCGATAACGGGGGCATAGGAGGGGTGGCGGGTGCGCACCCACTCCTCGTTCCAGGCGGGCACGCCGCGGACGTGGATGGGAACGCGGTCGGGCTGTTCGCGGCGCATCGCGGCGAGCAGCCGCTGGCGCGATGTCATCTCTGGCATGGCCTGAACCTCCGCGGAGAAGTTCGCTGGCGATGGGCGTGCCTCCTTGCTCGGGGTGCTGGGAATGCCCATGCAGGCCGGGACCGGCGGTCCAGGAGAGTTGGTCGAGAGCGAGCAGTTCGCGCGGGGCTGCCCGTGCGAGGCATTGCTGATGCCGGCAGACGGTCAAGATAGGAGAGAGAAGATGCCCGAGGAGCGAGCGTATTTGCGCGAATTGGCCCGGCGCGTGGCGGAGATCGCCGCGAGCCCGGAGAACGAGGCGATCTGCCGGCGCTGGCGGGACGTGAACGCGATGCGCCGGCCGGACCGCGCGCCGGTGTGGTGCCGTCCGGTGGGTGCCTGGGCGGAACTCCTTCCGTCCGAGGCGCTCGTCTGCCAGGATCCCTGGATGCGCATGGTCGAACGCGAGTTGCGCATGACGCTGATCAAGCACGACATCGGCGATGACACCCCGGTGGAGGGCACCTTTGCCGTGCCGGCGATCCTGGAGCGCGATCCCCTCAACACCTGGGGCGTGGAGATGAACCGCATTCCTCCATCGCGTCCGGGGGGCGCCTGGGTCTACGATCCGCCGCTGAAGCGCCTGGAGGATATCGAGCGCCTGCGCCTGCCATCCGTGCGCCTGAGCAAAGAGCAGACCGAGGCCGCGCTTGCCCGCGCCCATGACCTCCTCGGCGATCTCCTGCCGGTCCGGCTTACCTGCGAGCCGCCTCTGAACGCGACGATCTGCACGGTGGCCGCAGCCCTGCGTGGCCTGACCCAGTTGATGATCGACATGATCGAGAGCCCGGATTGGGTCCACCGCCTCATGGCGCATCTGCGCGATGGCGTCCTTCAGACGATGGATCAGGTGGAGGCGATGGGGCTGCTCTCGCCCAACAACGTGGGCGGGATGTTCTGCAGCGACCCGATCGGTCCCGACCCAGACGGCGGGCCCCTCACCTACGCGAACCTCTGGGGGTGCGCCAACAGCCAGGAGTTCGACCCCGTTTCCCCGGCGATGTGGGAGGAATTCCTCCTCCAGTACCAGAAGCCGATCCTGGAGCGGTTTGGCCTGACGGCCTACGGCTGTTGCGAGAACCTGACGGAGAAGATCGACGGGGTGCTCTCGATTCCGAACCTGCGCCTCTTCGTCTGTAGCGCGTGGACCGATCTCGGCCGGGTGATCGAGCGCGTCGCCGGGCGGTATGTTATCATGTGGCGGCAGAAGGCGAGCGCGGTGGTCTTCACGGACGATCCGGAGGAGCTGCGGCGCGATTTGGAAGAGGGAATGCGCCAGTTGCAGGGATGCCACTATCAGGTGGTCCTCCGCGAGTTGCAGACGCTCGCCGGCCATCCGGACCGCCTCCACGTCTGGAGCCGGCTTGCCATCGAGACGGCTGAGAAGTATGCTTGAGTGTGCGGGTGAAGTGTGTCCCCGGAGGGCGTGAAGGCGTGATGGGAGAGGGAGCCGGCGCGAGCGGGCTTGCTGTTCTTTACGGTTTCCTGGCCTTCAGGGGGAAGCGAGAGAGAGTATAAAGGAGTGTAGAGATGCCAAAGGTCACCTTGATCGGCGCGGGGAGCGTCGTCTTTGCAAAGAACCTGTTGTCCGACTGCTTGTCTTATCCGGAGCTGAGCGAGGGCACGTATGTGCTCTACGACATCGACCAGGAGCGCCTGCGCACGGCGGAGAAGATGGCGCACCAGGTCGCCAAGGCGTGGAACGCGAAGCCGACAATCGTCGCTACCACCAACCCGGTGGAAGCGCTGGAGGACGCCGACTACGCGATCAACATGATCCAGGTGGGTGGCTACGAGCCGTGCACCGTCACCGACTTCGAGATCCCGAAGAAGTACGGGCTGCGCCAGACGATTGGCGATACGCTTGGGATCGGGGGCATCTTCCGGGCGTTGCGCACCATCCCCGTGATGCTCGAATACGCCGATATCATGGAGGAGGTCTGCCCCGACGTCACCTTCCTCAACTACGTCAACCCGATGGCGATGAACACGTGGGCGATGCTCGAGGCGACCCACATCAACACCATCGGCCTTTGCCACAGCGTGCAGAGCAGCTACCGCCACCTTTGCCATGCCATTGGCGTCAACCCGGATGAGGTGAACTACACCTGCGCCGGCATCAACCACATGGCGTTCTACCTGACGCTGGAGCATAACGGCGAGGATCTCTACCCGCGCATCTTCGAGAAGGTGGCCAGCCGCGAATACTATCCGGACTGGGACCGCGTCCGCCTCGATATGATGCTGCGCATCGGCTATTACATCACCGAGTCGAGCGAGCACTTCAGCGAGTACACCCCGTGGCACATCAAGCGCGACCGTCCGGATCTGATCGAGCAGTACAACATACCGCTGGATGAGTACCCGCGCCGGTGCATCAACCAGAACGCGAGCTGGGCGAAGATGGCGGCGGACCTGGAAGCCGGCAAGGGGTTCGAATCGCTGCGCCGCACCTCGGAGTATGGCTCGCGAATCATCCACGCCATGGAGACGGGCGAGCCGACGGTGATCCACGGCAACGTGCTCAACTACGGCCTGATCGACAACCTTCCCGAGGGGTGCTGCGTGGAGGTGCCGTGCCTGATCGACAAGAATGGCATCCAGCCCATGAGGGTGGGCGAGCTGCCTCCGCACCTGGCGGCAATGAACCGCACGAACATCAACGTGCAAGAGCTGACCGTGCGCGCCGCCCTGGAGGAGTGCAAGACGTATGTCTACCACGCCGCCATGCTGGACCCGCACACCGGCGCCGAGCTGAGCCTCGACCAGATCTGGGCGCTCGTGGATGAGATGTTCGAAGCCCACGGCGACTGGATTCCCCTCTTCAAGGACGACTGCGAGTGTGGCTACGAGTGCGACGGCGACTGCGACCACGACTGCCACCACGGGTAAGCTCCACCGTTTGGGGGTTCAGGGCGGGTGCCCTGAACCCCACCCCCTTCCCCATCCATAGCATCCCAGGTGCCCCACCATTTTCCGCCGGTGTTTCCTCACTTTGGCCTCCCAGGGCAGGCAATCCGCCGCAGTGCATGGAACCAAGAGAGCGGGAGTGCGCGCTGCGCACTGACCGGAGGAGCGGAGTGCATTACCTCACGATTGCTGAAGCAGCGGAAGCGCTGCACCTGAGTGTTCCCACCATCAAGCGCTACATCTACGAAGGGAAGCTGAGATCGACGAAGCTGCCGGGCGGGCAGCATCGGATCCCGCAGTCGGAGATCGACCGCATCCTCTCGCCAGAGGCCGCGCCTGGCGCCCGCATGGAAGAGGCCGCCCCCCCTTCCCTCGCGGAACGCATCGCGGTGCTGGAACGGTGGGTGACCGAGCTGGAGTCGGAGGTCGAGCGGCTCACGGCCGCGCTGGAAGTGGTCTCACGCTACTGCGCCCTCCACGTGGGGGACGCGCCTCACGCCGATGAGAAGGCTGCGCGCTCGCCAAGCCACCACCGCCTGCTGGTGTTAGGGCCCGGCTGTCGGCGGTGTGATACGCTCTACGACCTGGTTCAGCGCGCCCTGCTGGCGGGGGGCTACCGGAATGTGAGCGTGGAACGGGTGAAGGATCTGGACGGCATCGCCGGCTTCGGCCCGGTGCTTACCCCGGCGCTGGTGATGGATGGCACGGTCATCGTGGCCGGCCGGATCCCGAGCGGGCACGACCTGCAGGGGATCCTCGAACGCCACCTAGGCCCTCCCAACCCACCGGAGGCATAGCGGAGAGGGGCGCCGGTGTCGGTTGCCCGCGCGTGCAGGTTGGCTTAGCCCGGCAGGGCTTCGCTCACAAGCAGCGCGGAGATTGATCTCTGCGCGATACACGAGGGGGCGGGGCAACACGCGCGCGCGGAGCTGGAAGCTCCGCGCTGCTTCTCGGCAAAGCCCCTTGCGGGGCTCCCCCTCCCAGGCCGCGCCCTGGGATTCCGCCGGATCTATCCCATCCCAGCCCCTGCCTGCCTGGGTTGCCCGCGCGTGCAGGTTGGCTTAGCCCGGCAGGGCTTCGCTCACAAGCAGCGCGGAGATTGATCTCTGCGCGATACACGAGGGGGCGGGGCAACACGCGCGCGCGGAGCTGGAAGCTCCGCGCTGCTTCTCGGCAAAGCCCCTTGCGGGGCTCCCCCTCCCTGTTGCCCGCTACCGAGCCGCCCGCGAGCCGTAAGGGCGAATGTTCACTGTTTGCTCTGCTTCCGTATGGGCCGGGTGGGCGCTCAGGGTTGCGCCGGCCATGCGGGGGCGCGGACGAGAGGCGCCGGGGCCTCCAGGGTGGACTGGGGGAGGCCCCGGGCGTTTGCCTATTGCTCCAGAAGGCGAGATCAGCCGAGGATCTCGGTACGAAGCCGCTGGAGCAGGCCGATGGCCTCGGCGATATCCTTCTTCTGCTGCTCGCCGGAGATCTCGCGCTCGATGGTGAGCGGGCCGAAGTAACCGATCTCCTTGAGCGTGCGCAGGAAGAGCTCCATGTTGACGTCGCCCTGGCCCAAAGCTACTTCCACGCCGGCCCAGCCGCCGCCCACGTCCGGCTTCCGCTTCGCGTCCTTGCAGTGGACGCTCTTGACGTAGCGGCCCACGGAGCGCAGCGCCGGGATCGGCTCGTCCGTTCCGTAGAGAATCAGGTTGGCCGGGTCGAAGTTGATTGCCAGGTTGTCGCGGCCGACGTCGTTGAAGAAGCGGAGGAGGACATCCGCCTTCTCCTGGCCGGTCTCCAGGTGGAAGCGCTGCCCGTTCTGCTTGCAGTAGTCACAGACCTCCTGGGCCGCCTTCACAACCCCCGCGTAGTTGGGGTCGGAAGCATCTTCCGGCACGAAGCCGATGTGCATCCCGAGGGCATCGCAACCCAGGGCGTGCGCGAAGTCCGAGATCGCCTTCGTCTCCTTCAGGCGCTCGGCGCGCGGTCCCGGCGGCACCAGGCCGATGGTCTTCTGGACGGTGGGAATGTCGGCGTAGCTCTCGCCGGGGAAGCCGGCGAAAACCACGGTCACTTGGATCCCCGCGTCTGCGAACTGCTGGCGGAACTGCGCTACGCGATCCGGGGCGCGGTCCGGCTCATGGGGGGCATGAACCTGCACGGTATGCACGCCCAGCGACTTGACAGTATCTAGCCCGGCTCCCAGTCCGGCGCCGACCGAGGTGAAAATGCCGATAGGCCACTTCTCCATAGGAGGCTCCCTTCGGAATTGCAGTGTGCGGATCGCGGGGTGGCCAGGCCTGTGCGCAAAGCGGGCGCCAGCCCTCGCGACCTGCCGTTCCAACTCTCCCTATTGAAGAACTCTTCGCGATAGGCGGGGCTTCTCCTTGCGCGTGTCCAGTAAGCGCTTGCCAAAGGCAGGCACGGCGGGCAGCAAGCGCGAAGGGGATGGATGCGAAATGGATGAAAGGGGCAGCAGATGAGCTTGATCCTGGGTGTTTCGGGAAGTCCGCGCCGCGACGGGAACACCGACCTGCTGGTGCGAGAGGGGCTCCGTCTTCTGGAGGAGCGCGCAGGAGCGAGCACGGAGTTCGTGCGCGTGGCCGATCTGCGGATCGAGCGTTGCCGCGGGTGTCGGGCGTGCATGCGCCTGGGTAGGTGCGCCATCCAGGGGGATGATTTCGAGGATCTGATGGCGCGCTTCTTCCAGGCGGATCTCTATCTCCTCGGGGCTCCCATCTACTGGCTCGGCCCTCCCGGGTGCATGAAAGATTTCATCGACCGGACCCACGGCTACTACACGGACCATTCGATCCTGCGCGGGAAGCGCGCGGCGCTGATCACCGTGGGCGCAGACAGCGGCTTTGAGCCGCACGAGGCGGTGATGGAGTCGTGGCTGCGCGTGTACGGTGCGCACGTTGTGGGGAAGGCCCGCGTCTTCGCCCGAGAGAAGGGAGAGGTGCTCGAGCAGCCCCAGGCGTTTGAGAGCGTGCGCCGGCTGGTGGAAGATCTCTGCTGAGGACAGGCCGCGCTACCGGCCGCGCGTGTTGACCAGGATGACTCCGGCGAGAGCGATGGCGCCGCCGACCAGGGAGAGGGGCGCCGGCACTTGGCCCAGCCAAACCCAGGCGATGACGAGCGCCAGAGGTGTTGAGAGGTAGAGGAAGCTGGAGACGATGGCGGCCGGGGCGCGCGAGAGCGCGTAGCTCCAGCCGGCGTAACCGATTGCCAGGGGGAAGAGACCCAGGTAAATGATCGCCAGCGTGGCACTGAGCGGCGCCGTGGCTATGGCCGTCGCAAGGCCTGGCAGGAAGACCAGCATCGGCAGGGTGCCCAGACAGAGGGCGTAGGTAGCGACATCGAGGGCCCGGTAGCGCCTCAGATACGGCTTCTGGAGGACGTTGAAGAGGCTCGTTGTGAAGGCGGAGAGGAGGATGAGGAGTGCTCCCGGCGCGAAGCGCATTCCGCCGCTTTTTCCGAACGCGATGAGCGCCGCGCCCGTGAAGCTGATCGCGATGCCCGCCCACCCCAGCGGCTTCAGGCGCTCGCGCAGGAGGATCCTGGCGACGAGCGCAGTGAGCGCGGGTGAGGTGGCGATCAGGAGCGCGGTGGTGCCGGCGTCCACCGTCACCTGCCCGTAGACGAGGGCGATATGATAGATGGTGAAGCCCAGGAATCCGACAAGGAAGAGCCCGGGTAGGTCTCGGCCTCTGGGCAGGGGAATACGCGCCGGCACGGCGTAGAGGAGCAGCGCGCTGGCGGCGACGAGGAAGCGGAAGAGGACCAGATGCCCGGGCGAATAGGCCCGCAACCCTGCGCCGATGCCGGCGAACGCCGAGGACCACGAGAGCAGGGTGACCCCCAGCACCGCGAGAGTCTTCGCGTCCAGCCGGCCCTCTCTACGCTGGGTCGGCTCCGCATCGCCGGTGACGGTGGGTGTATCGGTTTCTCCCGCCGGCGCGGGCGAAGACGCCGCAGCGGTCGTGTCTCTCATGGATCTATCGCTCTCAATCTCGGTCCGCGCCCACGTTCCCGAGGGGTGCTTCAGGGCTTGCTCAGTGCGTAGATGATGAAGTTTGGCACGCGAAGCTCGTCGTCTAGCTCTGGATACCGCTCCAGCTCATCCGCGGTCACCGTCGGTTCCACGAGCCGTTCGAGACGGAAGCCGGCAGCGTGGAAGCTATCCAGGTAGGTGGCGAGTGTGCGATGGAAATTGGTGAAGTTGACGCCTAACATCGTCCAATGGCGCTCGCCCTCGTCGAAGTAACGGTCGAGGATCACATGCAGCTTCTTGCCCTCGCTGTCGCGATGCCAGAAACCGGACGCGGAGCGCATCGGGTGCAGATTGGCGATGATGAAGCGGCCTCCCGGCCGAAGGATGCGAAACACCTCGCGGTTGTTGGCATCGATGTTCGGCAGGTCGCACTGGTTCAGGTAAGACACGGCGAGATCAACGGTTTCGTCCGCGAGGAAGCTCAACTCCTGAACGTCAGCCACGCGGTACTCTTCGTTGTCCGACTGCAGCTCCCGTGCTGCGGCGATCATTGCTTCGCACAGGTCCAGCCCCAACACGTGCGCGGCGCCGCGAGCGGCGAGCATCCGGCAGAACCTTCCCTCGCCGCATCCGCAATCAACCACCCGCAGCCCGGCCACATCGCCGCACAAGTCGAGCATCAGCTTGTCCAGCAGCCCGGCGCGCACTGCGTTCCTCCCAAACCGCACTTCATCGATCCATGGTTTCGATAGCGCGTGCCATTCGCGTTGGAGGTCGGCTCTATCCATCACGATCCTTTCAGCAACTCGCAGCGGTCGCCGGCGTCGCCCGCGCCCGGATGACGGGCCTGTTTTCCGGGCTGATGCCTATCCCTCGCCAATGCGGAGCACGCTCATGAAGGCTTCCTGGGGCACTTCGACGCTACCGATCTGCTTCATGCGCTTCTTGCCCTCTTTCTGCCTTTCGAGTAGCTTGCGCTTGCGGGTGATGTCGCCGCCATAGCACTTGGCGATGACGTTCTTGCGCAGGGCGCTGATCCGCTCGGCCGCGATCACTTTGTTGCCAATGGATGCCTGGATGCGGATTTCGAACTGCTGGCGGGGCAGGATCGACTTCAGGCGTTCCACGAGGGCCTTCCCGCGCGGGTAGGCGCGCTCGCGGTGCGTGATGAAGGAGAGCGCATCTACCGGGTCGCCATTCAGGCAGATGTCCAGCTTCACCAGGCTCGACTCTTCATAGCCCTTGAACTCGTAGTCGAAGGATGCGTAGCCCTTCGTCCGGCTCTTCAGCTGGTCGAAGAAGTCCATCAAGATCTCTGAGAGCGGCAGGTCATACCGGATCAACGCCCGGTTCGGGGCGGGATACTCCAGCGCGCGGTAGACGCCGCGGCGGTCCTGGCATAGCTCCATGCACGGCCCGATGAAATCTGAGGGCGCGATGATCGTCGCCTGGACGTAGGGCTCCTCGATCTTCTCGATCTTGGTGGGCGGAGGAAGCGCCGCCGGGTTATCCACGTTCACCACGGCGCCATCCGTGGTGGTGACGCGGTAGACCACGCTCGGGGCGGTGGCAACCAAATCGAGCTCGAACTCGCGCTCCAGGCGTTCCTGGATGATCTCCATGTGCAGGAGCCCGAGGAAGCCGCAGCGGTAGCCAAACCCGAGGGCCGCGGAGGACTCCGGCTCGAAGGTGAGCGCGGCGTCGTTGAGCTGCAGCTTGGCCAGCGCGTCCTTCAACTCCGGGTAGTCGCGGCTGTCCACCGGATAGAGGCCGCAAAAGACCATCGGCTTGGCACGCTTGTAGCCCGGGAGCGGGGTGGCAGCAGGCCTCTTGGCGTCGGTGATCGTATCGCCCACTTGGCAGTCGCTCACCGACTTGATGCTGGCGGTGAGGAAGCCCACCTCGCCAGCGCGCAGCTCCGAGACTCGTTCCATGCGTGGCCGGAAGATGCCGACGGTGCTCACCTCGAACAGCTTGCCATTGGACATCATCCGGATCGGCTGTCCAGGGCGGATGCAACCATCCACAACGCGGACATAGGCCACCACGCCCAGGTAGGCATCAAAGTGCGAGTCGAAGATGAGCGCGCGCAGTGGCGCGTCGGGATCGCCCGACGGCGGCGGAATGCGCTGGACAACGGCTTCGAGAATCTCCTCGGTGCCGATCCCCTCCCGCGCACTCGCGAGGATCGCGCCGGAAGCATCCAGGACGAGGGCCTCCTCAATCTCGTGCTTCACGCGCTCCGGGTCGGCCGCGGGGAGGTCAATCTTGTTGATGACTGGGATCAGCTCCAGGTTATTGTTGAGCGCCAGGTTCACATTGGCGAGGGTTTGCGCCTCCACTCCCTGAGCCGCATCTACGACGAGCAGGGCGCCCTCGCACGCTGCGAGCGAGCGCGAGACTTCATAAGTGAAGTCGACGTGCCCGGGGGTGTCGATCAGGTTGAGTGTGTACTCCTCGCCGTCGCTGGCGCGATAGGTGAGGCGGACCGCGGTCATCTTGATTGTGATCCCGCGCTCGCGCTCCAGATCCATCGTATCGAGCACCTGATCCTGCATATCCCGATCCGAGATGGCGCCGGTGAACTGCAGGATGCGGTCGGCCAGAGTCGACTTACCGTGATCAATATGGGCAATAATGCAGAAGTTTCTTATATGTCGCTGACTATTATCCATGGGCGTATGAGTCCAAAAGAGATTCTAACAGACCCGGGCAGGAGTGTCAACGAACCAAACGCTTGAACCCTCTCGCGGGTGCGCTGGCGGCGCTTCCGCGCCGGCCCCAAATGCGCTGAACAGAAGGCACCGCTGGCGGAAAGTGTGGGCTATCGCGCCATTCGGCAAGGCGATGGCGTGTGAGCGTGTCCGATTTACCGGGGATGAGCAGGGTGCGGGGGGCGCGGCGGGTCTCGGAAAGCGGAGCGAGGCATACGGGGCGATCCAGAGCGCCACATGTCATATTCGCCCAGGATCACCTTGAGATCGCCCTCGGGGGGATAGTTGGCCCTGGTGAGCGAGCGCCAGGGAAGGGTGCGCCCCCCATCGTCGGTGCCATCAGGCCCCAGGCTGTAGGCGTGAGGCTCGGGGCGGGGCTCGTAGCGCATTGGACCGCCCTCTCCATAAGGATCCAGTGGAACCGAGGGAAGATAGCGCGGGACGAGATCTTCCAGGGAATCAGGAGAGCGGCCCTGTTCCAGGCGATAGGCGCGGAGCGCCAGCGCAGTCTGTAGGAGGCGCGAGCGGGCGCGCAGAATGGTCTCTCCCTCGAGTGCGAAGTGGAGGCGATCCACCAGATCCAGCCGTTCGAGGAGGGGCGAAGTGGCTGGGGTGAGAGGAGCACGCTGGCCAGCCGGCAACGCCGAAAGCCGGGCGGCCTCATCTGCGCGCTGCACCAACTGATCGTGGGCGCCGCGCAGATTGATAAGGTAGAGCAGCCGCGGGCCCGAGGACCAACGCCGGCGCAGAAAGGTATCGAGCGCGTAGATGGCATCCGGCTGGCGGCACGACAGACGCCAGAGGAACTCGCGAAGCAGGTCTCGCTCGCGGTGGATCGCCTCGGTGAGCGGCGGGCGCCGCGCTTCTAGCTCACGGAGGCGATGCAGCACCTTCCGGCATTGCTGCGCGTCCAGCTCCTTGCCCACGACGGCCAGCTGGGCCAGGCCTCTCTGCTCGATGGCGCGACCCACCTGGACGTGGGTGAGAAGCCCGCCGCGCGAGATATCGATACCCAGGCGGATCAGGAGAAGGGCGGACTCCAGGGCGCCCTCGACGTCATCGATGGCGAGGGATGCACGGCTTTCGGCCCAGAGGAGGTACCCCAGGCGCTCGAAGCTCTCTAGATAGGGGAAGCGGTACGCGAGCGCCTGCGGATCCGGTGGCGGGGTGAGAAAAGAATAGCGCAGGCCGGCGCGAAACGTGGCGAGTGCCGGCTTGTTCGCTTCGACAACGAGCGCCAGGTATTCCGGGGAGGTTGATGGGCTTTGCACCAGCGGATAGCCGCGGAGGGAGTCGAGAGCATCGCCGGCGCTGAGGTAGTAATCGAACGCATTGGGCTGGGGAAGCGCGGGCCGGGGCATGGCATATCGGGGCACGGTGTTGATGTGCCGCCACCAGAGGAGAGCCAGACCGGCCACGACGCAGGCGCCAGCCAGGAGGAGCCATCGCGCGCGGCGCTTTTTCGGATGGATGCAGATGCACTCTTCGACCTCGGCCATGCGGAGCCCTTCCGCGCTCTCTGTTCCACCGCCAAGGGCCGAATCCCTCCCAAATCGCGGCCTAGATCCAACGTGAAAGGGGAAGGCAGGTGGCGGAAAGGAACGCGCCTGCCTGGCGTCGTATGCTATCACTATACAGGGCGTTGAGGGCTTCCGGCTGTGATCGGGCGAAACGCAGGGTACACCTGCTCCCCCGAGCAGGTAGCGCGGGGTGCTGAGGAGTTCCGGCCGGGATCTTCAGGAGGGAGTTTCATGAAAGAGCGACCTGGTGCAAAGGGCTTCACGCTCATTGAGTTGCTCGT
>ERZ795060.1490-NODE-1490-length-27466-cov-4.630915_pt1 | contig 27466 bp, 16 predicted proteins | sample MGYA00375144_ERZ795060 | MGnify/ENA primary metagenome ERZ795060 (study PRJEB30189, sample SAMN05720157) | activated sludge metagenome | isolation source: anaerobic digester from wastewater treatment plant | place: Japan | collected 2015-05-15 ...
GGATTAACCTTTCCATGTGCATCATCCGGCTCAAATGTTTCGAGCGAGAGGAAGAGATGATGTGGCGTCACTTCACGATATGCTGTACCATGAACCGCTGCCCGGATCGCATCAGCCGATGAAAGATGACAAAAATAGAGCTGTGATCCCGGTGTATTCAGATTCAGAACATCCTGCACTGCCTGAACTTCGCCAGTGACCGGTCGCAGGCGATCATGTTCCACAAGGGTAGAATCATCGCCCTCACTCACCTGTTCGGCATGGATGGTAAGAAGACCATTCCACCGTGCCACCTGTTCCATAGCCTGTACGAGCACATCTCCTGATACTGCCTCTCCATAACTTGACGGACCGGCGAACGTCTCTCCAAAGGCAAAGATCCCTGCCTCCCACATCCCCGCAAGATCCGCATCAGACGTTACCCCCCCATTTATCGCAAATCGTACGTACGATTGCGATTCAGCACGGATGACCCGTTCCTGCACCCGTTCTGGAGTGGTCAGAGGTGGGATGGTATTTGGCTGATCCACAACAACCGTTACCCCGCCGGCGAGAGCACTCTGTGATCCACTCTTCCAGGTCTCCTTCTCCTGTTGCACTCCGTCTCTCATATGAACATGGAGATCGGTCCCGGCGGGGAGCACCATCTTCCCCCTGCATGCGATCTCCACATCACCCGTTCCTGCTGCTCCAGCATGCATAACCAGGCCGTTTGAGATGGTAATATCAGCAATTCTTCCGCCTGGAATGAGCACATCCCGAAGTACCAGTATCTCATGTCCCTGAACCATCCGGATCATAGTGGTGTGCTGTTCACTGATTATTCTGCCTTGTTCTTCTTCCACCGCTGGTACACAAAGTATCCCGCCCCACCCAGAAGAATGAGCGGAAGCAGTGTCAGAATAGCAACAAAGAGCCAGACCACGGTATAGACAAATCCGGCAATCCCGTCACTGATAACACCCGGCAGTGAGTATCCTCCCGGAGTCTCGACCTGAGCAGGTTCACTGAGACTGACAGTAATCGTAGAGAGGGCTATCCGGTTATCAAGATATTTCATCCGGCCAACAATCCGGTCAAGCTGGACCTGGACACGTTCTATCTCTTTTTGAACCTCAAGTATCTCTGACACATTTGATCCCTTTTCGAGCAGCCGGTTGTACTGGGTCAGTTGATTGGTCAGAGAATCACGCTGGGCAACCAGGTCAACATACTCTTCGGTGACATCGTCTGCGTTTATTGAACTGGATAGTACCTTTCCAAGACTCATAATATCAGCAAGTGCCTGGTCAAAATATTGTGCAGGGATACGGATGGTCACCGTTCCTGAATATCTGTTCTGACTTCCGGCGGAGACGGATGATGACTGGATAAGACCTTTATACCGTTTTGCAACCTCCTGTACCTGCTCAGCTGATACCGAGACATTCCTTACTTCGATTCTGATTTCCGCTGTTCTGATTATCTTCTGTTCAGGAATTGATGAACCGGTCGCTGACGAGGGTTCATATCCGGCAGCTGATGTAGCCTTTGCCATAGGGGCAGGTGCATAGGCATACCCGTCAGTTTCATATGTCCCCTTTGAACGGGAGAATGACTCCTCTGATATGCTCATCGGTTGTGTTTTCTCAAATCCGGTACATCCTGCGGTTACCATCATCCCAATTAGGAGGAGGAGCACCAGTACGGATAGGTTCTTCATGCATTATAATCGATGAACCAGGATAAAAGAGAAGTGGTAACTTTAGAAAATTCTGAGGTCTTTTTTGTTATCTGACAACCACAGTGGTCACTTTTGCATGCGTCATGATATAGGTACTCACACTACCAAGCAGAATCCTGGCGCCAAGACCTTTTCCCGTTGATCCGACTGCGATAAGATCGGCACCGACCTCTTCCGCGGTTTGTAAAATCTCGCTTCGTGGATCGCCGGTCCGGACGATGATTTCCACATCAACATTCCGGTCATGGGCCAGTTCTTTTATCCTGTTTATCACCTGTTCCTTCTCCTCCTGAACCATTTTTTCCCGTAGTTCATGAAGGGTAGAAATTCCTTCATATCCGGCAGCCCCCTCAATCGCTGCATATTTAGCAGGAGAGATCACATACAGGGCACATGCCCGTCCTTCCTCTTTGATATGTTCCAAAACCCAGATAAGAGCGTTGTATCCCTCAGGTGATCCGTCCACTGCAACAAGCATTGTCCCAGACATATCTGGTAGCGTATAGACTCAAAGAGATATCAGTATGCCGGATGGTAAAAAGGGTAAAAGAGATGACATATGTAAAATGTCAGTTTGTCATTCCGTGATGATAATGTGACGATATCCAGTAATTATAATTAGAAGGCTACCTGAGTACTCAGGAGATCCTTATGGATGTCGGGTTTCTCTCGTCAGATCTGTATACCTTTGGAGTTATCCCGGTACTTATCTTCTGTGCACGGATATGTGATGTATCAATCGGTACCATCCGTTATATCATGATATCCAGGGGTTTTAAATTTATAGCCCCCATATTTGGTTTTTTTGAAGTGACCATCTGGCTGCTTGCCATCGGACAGGTCATGGCAAATATCACCAATCCCATCTGTTATATCGCATATGGTGCGGGATTTGCATCAGGAACCTACATCGGGATGGAGATAGAAGAGCGGATGAAACTGGGGATGGCAATTGTCAGACTCATTACTCCGCTTCCAACCGGGGAATTTATAAGCCGTCTGCGACAGTATGGCTATGGAGTAACCAATATTACCGCAGAGGGAGCAAATGGCGAGGTAACCATCATCTTTATGGTCGTAAAAAGGTCAAAGATACCCCATCTCATCCCCCTGATTCGGGATTTTAATCCCCATGCGTTTTATACCATTGAGGATGTCAGATCCGCAAGCGAAGGAGTTTATCCAATAGAAGTGAAAAATAATCCGTTTTCATTCTTCAAGCGTCCATTTTTATTTATCGGAAAGAGAAAATGAGAACCAGTTATCTGGCCATCCATATTTTGGTATTCTGAATCGGCCGATTCGCTCCATCCGGGAATTGTTCGATGAGTTCCATGATCTCATCAGGAGTATAATGATATGGACAGGGGAGTGTCGGATCATCCTGCTCCCACCGCGTAAGTCTCTCCCCATATAATGCTTCATTGTGGAGGGTACAGAATTCTTCAAGAGGGTTAAAAAAAATGCACTCTTCACAGGGCCGGATTTGTCGTATTTGAATCGGGGGAATCATATGTTGAGTTTCCTTGTACTACAGTCAGCCTTATCACTATGAATATATTCATATTTGGATACTGGTATTGCTTTCTCTGATAGTATAATGGATACCTGTTCATAGGAGGACAAGTTTTATCTTCTGTAATTTGTCAGATATGTGTGGTGGAGTGTATGTCAGGGTCAGGCTCTCCCTATCAGATTCTCTGCGTTGATGATGAGGAATTCCTGCTTGATCTCTGTCGGTTGTTCCTTGAAAGGGGTGGGATGCTGCAGGTTGACACGGCCCTTTCTGCAGCTGAAGCTCTTGAAAAAATCACCACAAAAGAGTATGATGCCATCATCTCTGATTATGAGATGCCTGGTATGAACGGCGTTGAGTTATTAAAAAAAATTCGTTCTTGTGGGAATAAGATCCCGTTTATTATCTTTACCGGGCGGGGAAGAGAGGAGGTTGTCATAGAGGCCCTGAATAATGGGGCTGATTTTTACCTCCAGAAGGGAGGGGATCCAAAATCCCAGTTTGCCGAGCTTGAGTCAAAAGTGCATCATGCAATAAAACAGAAATATGCTGAATTTAGCCTTCAGCAGGAACGCGAACAGCTGCTCTCCATATTTGACAGTCTTGATCAGTTCGTGTATGTGTCTGATCCAAACACCTATGAAATCCTGTATGCGAATAAATATTTTCAGAATTTCCTTGGTCGTGACGTGATTGGAAAGATCTGTTATGAAGAGTTTCAAAACCTGAAAAAACCCTGTGATTTTTGTACAAATAATATTATCCTTGCCCAAAAACCCTTGCCATACTCATGGGAGCATTATAATTCAGCATTTGATCGGTATTTTTCAATCATCGACCGAATAATCCGGTGGCCGGATGGTCGTGATGTCAGGCTTGAGGTGGCAACCGATATAACTGAAGAAAAAAGGGCTCTTGAAGAGCTGAATGCTGCATACGAGGAGATAGCAAGCTCTGAGGATGAACTCCGGCACCAGTTCCAGGAACTAAATGAGAACCGTGAGCGTTTGAAAGAGAGCGAGGAGCGGTATCGTTCGGTTGTTGAAAACACCCAGGATGTCTTTTACCGGAGTGATGCACAGGGAAATCTTATCATGGCAAGTCCGAGTATTCTGAAATTATTAGGGTATGATTCGCTTGATGAGATCCTGGGAAAAAACATTGCAGAGACATTTTATCAAAATCCTATGGACCAGGAAAAATTGATGACAATTCTCAATAAAAAAGGGTCTGTCTATAATTATGAGATGCTCCTGGTCAGGAAAGATAAGACGCCGGTATGGGTTTCTACCAATACCCATGTCTATTATGACAAAGATGGAAATATTGCAGGCGTTGAAGGGAATATTCGGGACATTACTGAGATAAAAAAGGCATCAACTGCACTTCGTGAAAGTGAAGAGCTATACCGGTTTTTGGTTGAGCATATCGAAGACGGGGTTTTCATTGTTCAGCATGATCTTCTGGTCTTTTGTAATACAACCTTTGCCCGTATTATCGGATATGAACGGGACGAGATACTGGGAACACCCATGTTTGAGTATGTCTTACCGGAATACCGGGATGAACTCATCTGGAAATGTCATAATTCAAAGGATTATGGAGTTATTTTGGAGTCATATGAGGCAGAATTACTCCATAAGGATGGGAAGACACGGATCTCTGTTTTTATCTCACTTCGAATTGGTGAATATAAAGGAACAAGTGCCTGTATCGGAACCATCCACTATGTTGCCGGGCTGTGTGAACAGGTTGAGCATTCTCTTCGGGAAAGCATGTCTATGCTCAATGCCATCCTGCAGGAGTCCCCGATCCCGCAGTTTGTTATTGACAAAAATCACAGGGTGATGTATTGGAACCAGGCGCTCTCGGTATATAGCGGCATATCTTCCAGTGAAATGATAGGGACTTCTGATCACTGGAAGGCATTTTACCCGCATCCCCGGCCCTGTATTGTCGATCTGCTCCTTGATGGGAGGACCGGGGAGATGGATCAGTGGTATCATGGAGAGGCGAAACAATCAAATCTGGTTCCGGATGCCTGGTCATCCATTGGATTCTTCCCGGATATTGGTGAACATGGGATATGGCTGTATTTTACCGGAGCATTACTTCGCGATTCACAAGGAGAAGTCTGGGGTGCACTTGAGACACTTGAGGATATCACCGAGCAGAAGATGAATGAAGAAGGGCTTCGCGAAGCCAATAAAAAATTAAATCTGCTCTCCGAGACTACCCGTCATGACATTCTCAATACGCTGACGGTTCTGAGTGGTGCCATGGACCTGATTCGTGATGAGATCAGTGACCATGCATCCCAATACCTGGAGCCAGTGGATAAAGCACTTGACACGATATACCGTCAGATTCTTTTTACCAGAGATTATCAGAACCTTGGTGTTACAAGTCCAATCTGGCAGTCCCTGCCAGCCATTATCGAAGAGACCATCATCCATGTGCTCCCTCCGGAGATAGAATTTTATCAGGATCATACTGATTATGAGATCTACGCCGATGCCATGCTTGGGAGGGTTTTTGCAAATCTGGTTGACAATACTCTCCGGCATGCTGGAAGGGTGACCAGGATCACTGTTGGAGTGGAGGAGAAGAACGGTACACTTTTCATACGGTATACGGATAATGGAATAGGGATCGATGATTCGATTAAGGAACAGATATTTACCCGTGGTTTTGGGTCTCATACCGGGTATGGTCTCTTTCTTATCCGGGAAATCCTCTCAATTACCCATATGACTATCAGGGAGATTGGAACCGCCGGAGAGGGAGTAATCTTTGAGATAACCGTTCCTTCGCGCTTTTACAGAAAAATTCAGTCCTGATGTTCTTCTGTATCGGGAGATGAGTCAAAAAAGATATCCTGAAGTGATTTCAGATCCCGGATTGAGAGGAGTGTCGGGATATTCACCCCGATAGAATAAGAGGGATAAAGACCAAGCATCTCTCTCCGGTTATATGCATACAGGCGGCTCTCCAGAAGGAGGTTTTTCAGTCTCTTCTCATCCATATTCATTCTTTTTTCTGATGATACTATCTTGTTCAGTTTTATAATAAAGTCAGAGATCATATTCAGCGCCACATGTCTGCTCAGACAACTCTGAAGATACTGCATAATTACAAACTGGGATACGAGCACAAAAAGAATACTCATATTTCTTCCGGCATTAAAAAAAGCGAGCATATCAATATATCTGGAGAGGGTAAATGCCGGCATAACCATTGCTATGATCATAAGCAGAACCAGAATGGTCGAGATACCGATAAGGACCGATCCAAGGATAGTATAGACGATTATCCGCCTGTACGGGATCATCCTGGTTTTCAGGCGGAGATGGGTTTTATAGAGTAATCTTCCTCTGAAAGTAAAGATCTCTGCATAAAAGATAATGATTCCAAGGCACTGCACAAGGAGCAACAGGGCGGTACTGGTAAAAATATTACTTGTATATGCAATAATCAGGGTAAAGATGACTGATATACCGTATATACAGAATACCCCATAGGTTATCGGGATCATGCTGAGCAGAAAGAACCGAAGAAAGAGCTGATATCCAACCCGTTTATTTGAGAATATCTTCAGATTTTTTGCCCACTGAAGCAGAGAGGCATCATGGGTTTTGCGTGGTGCCTGCCCGGTCATCTTCTGGTATGCCAGTCTGAAGGGAAAGAGGGCAAGAGGAAGCATCGGATAAAAGAGATAAAAATACAGGCTTGATGCAACCCAGAGAAAGAGGTATGTGGACTGATAGTACCACATCAGAAGAATATTACACAGAATGATTCCGATAAGAACGGCTCCGGATCTGCGTTTCATCGTTTCATGGGTTATTGTGTCGCGAAGGAAAACAAGGCGGTTTATCTCTTCCAAAGCTGCCTCGTTCAGGGAACTGGATAGCATATCCGGACTCCAGGTGGTATCTGATGGGTTCATTTCCACGTCTTGATACATTACGGCGAAACGATATAAATGGATCGAATTATGTGCAGGTTTTTCCAGAGAAATGGGATAGGTAACTGCACTTGTGTGTTTAGGTATCTGTATGGAACCGACATAAATCGATCATGTCCGGGGTCTGTCATGAGTCCTTCTCTTCCAGACAAACCGGTGATTTTTCATCAGATGAGGACTCATATACAAGTGCGTTGATAAGACCGGTTCATATGGGTAAGAGGTATGTCTGATATTTATGAATATTTGTCAGCTCTTCATCAGGGCATCTTTGAAGTGGTCATCCCAAAAAGTCTGGTGACAGATCCGCTGGGGCCTGAATGGAAGTTCTCACCGATTAATGTCCCCTCACCTGAAACCATAGCAAGCTATCGGAATGGTCAGTATCACCTTCATGAAACAGAATCTGAATACCGGGTTCACCTTGATCGGTATGATCCGGAAAAGAACCCGTTCCTCCATCTGATCGATGATGCTCCCCTTATCCTGATGCTTTTTGAGACGTTACATACGATTTATTTAACCGCCAGGGATGCGAAAAAGAATTCCGATCCTGATTTTATCAAGGATCAACGATTGACCTGGCAATTCAGGATATTGCTCGGCGTAATTCTCCTTTCTGTCAGTTATATGCTGAGTATGATTGTTCTGAACAAAGATGAACGGTTATTTTCAATGCTTCTCCCAACGGTTGTATTTTTCACTGGAGCACTCATTCTCGTTCATGGGCTGCATATGAGCAGGAGAAAGGAACATTCAAAAAAGGATGTAATAAATGGGTTTCTCATTATGATTGGAGGAGTTATAATGGTACTCCTCTGGGAGCTGTACCTGCTTATCATTCTCCTCATACTTGCGATCTGGTTTTTTGGGAGTGCCTTTGTGGCTCTACACCGGGTTATCAGGGATCATAAGAAGATACCACAGGGACTGTGGCTTTCACTCGGGATGGGGATTGGCTCTCTTGTATGTGGTGTTTTGACCATCTTTGTCCCTGATATTCTCCTTGAGATACTCGTTGGCATCCTTGCAGTCATCGTTGGTATTATCGGATTCGGATTCATCCTTGACGGGTATGGGCTTCGAAATGTTGAACATATGATGGAGATGCAGGCAGGATAATCTGAAAAAAGAAGAGGAAACGAGCAGCAAAGGATTCATGATAGCCATGATCAGGCAGAAAAAGAAAACCTTATGATAAAGATCATATCTGTTATCTTTTCCCTATGATACGGAATATCGATATGCTCCATGAGGAACGAGGATCTCAAATCTGGCCCCTTCCCCAAAAATCCCGCACTCCCGAATGGAAAGCCCGGTAATTGAGAGGATCTCCCGAATCAGAAATAAACCGAACCCGGTGTTTTTCCCATATCCCCGTTGAAAAATATTTTCTTTCTCTGATTCCGGGATCCCGACGCCGTCGTCCTCATAGATAATGGTCAGATCCTGACCGTCCCGCCGGGGGTGAAGAAAAATATGCTGAACCTTTTCTCCATGCATCAGGCTGTTCTGAATCAGGTTTTCAAAGACCAATCCAAGCATTTGATCTGCAAATACCTCAAGACCATCGAGTTCATGAACGACTGCTATCTTCTCGGTTTTTATTCCATTCATTAAATCAGAAATAGTTTGCCATTGTGGACTTTCAGCACCGATATTCTGGTATGTGCTGGTAAAAATAATCTTACGTTCAATGTCATTTGTTATGGATACGATTCGGGCGAGCAGCTCCTTGGCACTCTCTTTATCAATTTCTTCTGCCATCAGGTAGAGATATCCCTTCAAAGCAGTCAGACTGTTTTTTACGTCATGACGGGTGATACTGGTCATAAGAGAGAGTTTTTTATTTACCATGGTAAGCGCGTGAGACATCAGTCTCTGCTCCCCGATATCCAGAAATGAGATGACGGATCCATATCCCTTCAGATTGAGTGGTGATGCTGTTGCCATTATCCATGACATCTCACCGTGGGGGTTTTGTATTCCGATCTCAACCTGATGAATATTCTCTCCTTTCTTTAATAATTCAAGAGGGGGATACTGCTCAGTCGGGGAGACTGGTGTCCCATCAGGTTTGAAAAACGTCCAGGTGGGACGTGATATACCATTTTCAATCAGTTCCTCTCTGGTTACATGCAAAATTCGTGCTGCATGCTGATTTACCTCTATTATGGAACCCTGTTCATCTGTTACCACAATACCGGAAGGAATACCTGAGAAAAGCGCCTCATACTTCTTCATTGCTTCCAAAATGTTCTCTTCGCTGGTCTTTCGTTCGGAAATATCAGTAACTACTCCCTGTAAAGCAATAATTTGTCCATGTTCATCATAAAATGGTGAGTTTCTCTGATTTACCCATTTCAGATGACCGGACTTTGTCACAATCTGAAACTCATACTCGTCAGGCACAATGCCTGCAAGGAGGTCCTGATATGCCGTATCAAAAAATTCAAGACTATTTGGCGCTATAATTGAACGTAAAAGATTTGGGTTTTTATAAATATCTTCCTGAGTATATCCGGTCAGCAACGTGATTGAAGGGCTGATATATTCATAGAATCCCTCAGGAATCCTCATTAGATATATGAGATCCCGTGATTTTTCCGCTAAAATCCGATATTTTTCCTCACTTTCAAGAAGAGCATTCTCCATCCGTTTCCGGTCTGTAATGTCAATATGGGAACCAACCATGCGGGACGGGTTTCCTTCTAAATCCCATGCGACAACTTTTCCTCTTCCGTGTATATACCTATAATCGCCGTTCTTTGTCCTGATACGAAATTCAACATCAAATCCTCTGTCCTTTTGAGAAATTGCATTTTGAATCTCTGTCTCTGTCTTTCGGATATCATCCGGATGGACAAGTGAGCGCCAGTTTTCGTAATTCGCTTCAAACTCTCCTGGTTCATACCCGAGCATCCGGTAATACCAGTCACTGAAGTACGCCTTATTGGTCTTCAGATTCCAGTCCCAGATCCCGTCACTGGTCGCCTCCATCACAAGACGGTATCGCTCTTCACTCTCCCGTATCTTCTCGGTCTGGTTTGCCAGTTCATCCAGACTCTGTCTGAGTTCTTCTTCGGCGGATGTAAGTTCCTCATTAAGAGAAGCGAGCTCATCATTCTTCTTCTCAATTTCGGTGATTGCCCGTGCGTGATTGACCGCACGTTCTATCATATTGATTAATTCAATAAAAAGAGCGGCAGGATCCCCGTCTTTTTGTAAATAAAATGATGCACCGGAATTAAGCGCCTCTATTGCAACATCTTCCCGTCCTCGTCCGGTGAAAATGATAAAGGGAATGATCTCATCGATTTGCCGGACTTTTTTTAAGAACTGCAGACCGTTCATTTCAGGCATCTCATAATCAGAGATAATAACGTCAAATGGCTGGATCTGCATTACTTCTAAAGCTTTCATCGCTGAGAGAGCGGTAGTAATCCGGATAATACCGGAATGCTCAAGAAACATCTTTCCTATTTTTAGAAAGGACGGGTCATCATCTACATACAGCGCTTGTATCATGGCATGGTTATATGGGAATTAGACCCCTGAACATTTAAGAGTGCCCATCATCAGATCTGTTCGGTTATCAGAAATAGTTCCGACACCAACCTTTCACCTGCATGTCCGGTCAGAACGTTCTTATCCGTGCAGTCCCTGGTACGGGTCTCTCTGATTCAGTGAATAATTTTATTTCGCACCTGAAAGGCGATCCCTTTGGAACATGGTTTATTCTCCCGACACGCCGGCTGATTCGAACCGTTCAGGATACGCTTACCAGGGAGAAAATCTCCTTTGTACAGGATCATATCTGCACTCTGGATGAGTTTTGTTCATATCTCGTTGATCGGTACGGAGACAAAACCACTCGTATTACCTCAGATACATCCCGGCTGCTGCTTGTGGATCTCTTACAGCGGTTTCAGGACGATTTCAGTCTGTTTTTTACCCAGAAGAGTCCGTCACCACGGGCAGTGCAGGATCTTCAAATCCTCATACAGGTCATTATCAGACGGGAGATTGATTACCCCTCCTGCCTGGGCCACCTTCAGTCAGAAAAAAGCGATCAGATCTCCCGTCTCATATCCCTGTACCAGCAGACCTTACAGGAAAAAAATCTCGTCGATACTGATACCCTGCTTTTATGGACGATTGACCTCCTGAAACAAGATCGACCGGAAATTCGGTATATCATCCGTCATGTCCATATATATGGGTATTTTGAACCAATGCCACTTGAGAAACGGCTTATCTGTATGATTGGTGCGGTAAGTGAAACCATGCACTATACACTTCCGGACGGGAGGGATCCAGAGGTATTTTCTGACACTGGAAACTGGCTCTCATATGATCGGGAGGAGATCATCTCATCCACGTCAATGCACCAGGAGATGACGCGGATATTCTGCCATGATCCATCAATCGCACAGCATCAGCTCTGGTTTCCTCATCTTAGTGGTATGGGTTTTACCGATCCGGCGACAGAGATGCGGGAAGTGGCACGTGAGATAACCCGTCTTATACAATCCGGTGTCGCGTATGAAGATATTGCCATTGCAACTCCTGATTTTCGCAGCACCCGTAACTATGCCCTTGAGGCATGTGCAGATTATGGTATCCCCCTGCACCCGTCACAAGGTCCTCTGCTTTATACCTGTCCCATTGTTGCATATTATCTCTCTCTCTGTGAATTTATAGAAAAGGGGATGCGGTATGAGGAACTCGTCCGGATAATTCAAAGCCCGTACTGCAGATTCAGATGGGAAGCCCGGGGAGAGGGAGAGCATGCTGAAGATGATGCCACCGGGAAAGACAAACATTTTTGTATCCGTTCTCTCTCATATAAAAATTTTGATCTGCTCTGCCGGACGTACGGACTTGATGGGGGCTATATTGATTGGGAACGACGGCTTTCTGATATCCGACACCTGTGTGATGAACCGGATGAGGAATTAGGGGCATCAGATACAGACGATATGGACCAAGGGAAAAAAAAGGGCAGATATAGTCCCAGAAGACCGCTTCCCAGACAGGATATTGCCGACACCATTGAAGGAATTATCAGGTTCGTCAATATTTTAAAAGGCCTTCGGGATAAACGGACTATTCGCGATCACATCCGGTATGTAAAAAATGTATTAAAAGAGATAGGATCCCCGGTTCCCGGTCTTGTACATGCACATCACTTGAATGCATGGCTTTCTGATGAGGAGTATCTGCATCTTACCTCTTTTGAGGCATTGCTGAATAATCTGCAGAATCTCTCCGGATCTGGTGTTATTCCCAACCTGAATCCGGCTGAACCGGTTTCGTTTCTGGATTTTATTTCAGCCCTCCGACATGTCCTGCAGGAGAAGACCAGTACTGAACCTTCAGATAAAAGTGGTGTCCTTCTAGCCGGACTTCGTGAGATTGCTCATCAGCAGTTCCCGTATGTCTTTCTGGTCTCACTCAATGAAGGTCTGATTCCCCGTCTTACGACACGACTGCCATTTACAAACTCCAGTGAAAACAGCCGGATGGATACCAGGACTCTTTCAGATATTTTACGACAGGAGAAATACCAGTTTATTGCAGCTCTGGCGTCAGGAACAGAGCGGGTATATCTAAGCTGGTATGATCACAAAGATGATCGGACAGTATTATCTTCTGTTTTTATCGATTATCTGAAAACCTCAACCCTCTTACCTGAATGGAATAACCGGCCGGATGAAGATATAACCAATCTGGAAAATCAGGAGGCATATGTTCTTTCTGGAGAGATGGAAGCATCTTTTAAAGCAGGAGTATATATTCAGCATGAGCAATGGGATAAATCACTTCCACTGATTCCTGAAACAATCTCCCTGGCTTCACTGGTTGAACGAATAACCATTGAACGGTCGTATCGATTCAGATTAAACCGGTCAGAATATGATGGAATCATCGGGGATGATGACCGTATCAGGGCTGATCTTTTAATAAAATTCGGACCACAGTATTCCTGGTCGGCGTCGATGTTTGAGACCTATGCAAAATGCCCTTTCCGGTTCTATCTTGAGCGGGTCCTCCATATCCGACCACTTCCCGATATCGGAAGCGATATCCCTCCCGAGACAAAGGGAAATCTTATTCATGTTATTATGAGCCGGTTTAAACGGACCATGCATACACAGCATATGCTCCCCCTGAGAATGGCTGATTTGGCGTCAGCACTCTCCTGTATCAAGGAGATTGCACAGGAGGAATGTGATAAAGTCCCCTATACAACTCCGCTCTGGTTTGCGAAAAGAAAACAGATAATGGGAGGAGAGGATATCGGAGTTGGTATTCTTGAACGGTTTATTACCACTGAGATTGACCGCCTGAGTCCTGATACTGACGGACGGATTCCCCATCTGTACACACCCTGTCTTTTTGAATATTCGTTTGGTGCAGTACCTGGCCCGGACGATGATCCGACATCCCGGCGGGATCCGGTTGATCTGATAACAATCATGAAAGAATGGAAACGTGAGAAGAACCCGTGTGTGGATCTCTCACAAACTGATGATTCTGAAGCGCCCATCTGGTTTAATGGGAAGATTGACCGGGTAGATATGACACCTGACGGGCTGTTTGGAATCATTGATTACAAGACTGGAAAGAATATTCCAGGATCAATAGATCTGATCAGACTGACAGCTCTTCAGCTTCCGCTGTATCTCCTGGCATTTCAGCATATCTCAAAGAAAAAACCGGTATTTGGTTCGTATATCCAGCTTCAGAGGAAAATTGTTCACAAAATCCCTCTGTATGATCCTTCCCTCAAACAAACTCTTCCTAAAGGAGATTTCCCACGTTCTGAGCCACGGTGGCATGAAATACTGGAGGGTGCACTGGATAGGTCTGTCTCGTATGTTCATGACATCAGAGATGGTATGTTTCAGATTCAGGCAACAACAGAGTGCAAATCGGACTGGTATTGTCCGTATAAGACAATATGCAGGTTCCAGCCTGATCGGGGATCCCAACTGGGAGAATGGTACCGGTATCCTGCCGGCGTTCAGGAATCAGCGCGATCAGAGGAGGGTGAGGCATAATGGCAGCAACTCCCCGTCAGATGGAGGCAATATCCCGTCATGATGTCAGCATGGTGGTTACTGCCGGAGCCGGAACCGGTAAGACCTTCGTACTGGTGGAAAAGTACCTGAATCTTATTCAGGATCAGGGGTATCGTATTCGTGATATTCTGGCACTCACTTTCACTGACAAGGCTGCGGCAGAGATGAAGGAGCGGGTGAGAGAGACCATTGCTGAACGACTGAGGTGTGATCCGGAAAATCCCATATGGAAGCAGGCACATGAGGAACTTGTCATCGCCCCGGTCATGACTTTCCATTCCTTTTGTTCCCAGATACTTCGGGAATTTGCCATCGAAGCAGGTCTTGATCCCGGATTTGTGATCCTTGATGAAGGACAGGCACTTGCACTGCAGCGGGAGGCATTTGAAACCCTTATCAGACGACCTCCAGATGAGATCCATGACTCATTGATTCGTCTTCTTGCCCAGATCGAGAAGTACCAGGTACATCAGATATTGACAATATTGTCTCAGAATACCGATGCATTCGAACAATTTGCTGAGGAACTGGAACGTGATCCGGATAGTATTATCAATACCTGGGAGGTTTTTCTGGAGGAAGTGCGAACCCCGGTAATCCGGCAGTTTTTTGCTGACCCAGATATACATGATGCGATCTCGGATTTCATCAGATTTTGTGATATCTATACTGATGAGAATGATCGTGCGGTTCGGTACCTCCGTGAAGTCTGTCCATATCTGCATGAATTAACTCCGGATGCCCCGCCTGATATTTTACATGCTGCTGCACAGGCTTTTTTACAAGTCCGTCCGACGGGAAAACTGGGATCGAAAAAATTCTGGGATGAGGATGATCTGGACCAGTTTCGACGCGCAAAGAAATGCCTGACAGATGGCCTTGAATATATAGTACCCTATTTATCGCTGTATATCGTAAAAGGTTCCGGATTTACTGCATCAACGATTCTGTTTTTTCAGGATTTGGCACAGGTTGCAGGACAGTATTTTGAGATCCTGCGGAATCTGAAACGACAGGTAAACGGGGTGGATTTTAATGATCTTATCCAATTGACCAGGGAATTTTTAAAATCACATCAGGATATTGTTGCCCGGCATATCAGACCAAGGTATCAGTATATTCTGGTAGACGAATTTCAGGATACCGATCCTGCACAGTTTGAGATAATTACCGCCATCATTGGCGAATTAAAACCCGGAACACGAAGTTTATTCATCGTTGGGGATCCCAAACAGTCAATTTATCTCTTTCGAAACGCCGATGTGACACGGTTTAAGGAGGCACAAAATCGGATTCTTTCTGACTGCCGGGGAGAGCTTATCAATCTGGATACGAGTTTTCGAAGTTGCCGTGAAGTAATCGGGTGCGTCAACTACCTCTTCTCCCGGATCTTTGCATCTACTGAAAAGCCCTGGGAATTTGGATATGAACCAATTCAGGTTTGTGATGAACGGAAAAAGACAGCCGGTTCAGTCACGGTGCTCCTGCCTGGAAAAGCACCAAAAGGAAGTGCCCGCTCAGAGACCAAAGAGATTGAGGCAGGGATGGTTGCAGATCTCGTCCACCGGATCGTTTCATGCGGGACTTTTCAGATAACCGACCGTGACGGGCTTATTCGTCCTGCCGGGTATGGAGACATCGCAATTCTTATTGAGCGACGAACACATTTATCACATTATACCACAGCCCTTTCTCGAAAAGAAACTCCTTTTTATGTGCATGGCGGTATTGGGTTTTATTCCCGGCAGGAGATTTATGATCTATATTCTGTCCTGTCATTTCTAATACGGCCTTATGATTCTGCTGCCCTGTTTGGTGTCCTCCGTTCTCCGTATTTCAGCCTGTCAGATCCCCTCTTATATCATATCCTTCATATTTCAGGGGCAAAACGGGGCTGGAGCCTATATGACAAATTACAGGCATGTGCAGAGCGACTGAGGACCTCTCTTCCCCTTCCAGATGAAGAGGTCTTTTCCTGTTCTCTCTCTGACCGTGAGAAGATTCTTCGTGCATCAGTCCTTCTGGAATCCTGGAGAAGATGTGCCGGGAGAGAGCCGGTGGTTGAACTGGTCCTGATAATTATTCGCGAGTCAGGTATTCTGACCATATATGGTGCACTAGAGCAGGGTGAGCAACAGGCTGCGAATCTGACAAAACTGGTGGGAATTATTAGGGGACGGTCAGAGGGAGGATATTATAGTTTATTTGATCTGGTCAACGATTTGACGATATCTATTGCTGATGAGGAACGGGAGGGTGAAGCAGCACGTGACACCCTCTCAAAGACGTCGGTGAATATTATGACGGTTCATGCGGCCAAGGGACTGGAGTTTCCAATTGTTATCCTGCCTGACATGGGTTCGTCCAGAGAGGGAAAATCCGGGGCTATTCTGTCCGGAGATCACCCGCACCTATATGGTGTCAAAATCCCTGATCCGGATCAGGAGTATGAAATTCGTGAGACCCCGGTATATACTGCTTTATCCCTCATTCAGAAAGAAAAGGAGGCTGCGGAAAAAAAACGACTCTTTTATGTCGGAACAACCCGGGCCCGTGATCATCTGATTCTCTGCGGAAAAAAGCCTGATACATTCCATGAATCAATTGAAAAGAGTAATAACCGGATTGACTGGATATGCACCCTCTTTGGGATAACACAGGATATCGCTGAAGAAGGTGGCATAATCACAATTGACCCCGGAGATGGAGAGGGACCAATAGAGGTTACTGTTCTGACAGATCCGGATCAGCTGACCCGTATGTGGGCTCATGAAGAGAATCCGCCTCTTCTTCTTCCTGATACCTATGCATCCTCATATGGGACAAGAAAACAAACCGTTGCTGGTACGAACCCGATCGCCAGGATCCTTCAACCGATACCGGTAACTGATATCCGGATGACCGGAAAAAGGAGTGAATCAGATGAACCTCTTCATCAGGTAGTAATTCCTGGTGCCTCTCATCTGCATCCTGATGAAGTGGGAACTCTTCTTCATCAGATCTTCTCAGGAAAGGATCCAAAACTGATTCTCGCCTTCTATGGGATTGAAGGGTCTGCTGCTGAATCGTTCTGCAGATCCCTGTATGAGCAGTTCAGGTCTGTCCCCCTTGTTCGTGATGCGGTCCAAACACTACAAGAAGTGTCATTTGTCACCCATGTCGGTGAATATCCGGTAACCGGCCGGATTGATCGGCTTATTTGTGACCACCAACATGAATGGGCAGTGATTGATTATAAATCAGGAGAGATGGATGGAGCAGAACTGCAACTTAATCTCTATCGGATAGCCGCAGAATCGCTAACCGGCCAACAGGTGAGGATGTATCTGTATTCCATGAAGAGTGGAGAACTCTATGAACCACGATATCTCTCCAGGGAAGAAGTGGAAGAACAGGTCAGGAGGTATGTCTCCTCTTCCTGATTTCATCGCCCGTATATGACGGTATATTCACGAAGTTTTTGTGCACGATCAGATTCGTGGTAATCGTTATTCAGTCTCCATCTCCAGTTCCCTTCTTTCGTCCCCGGTATATTCATCCGTGCAGTGTGATCACATCCGAGAATATCCTGCATCGGAATGATGGCGGTATTCGCACCACTCATCATTGCAAGACGAATGAAAATGTCTGAAATTTCATGACTTTCCGGTTTTCGTCCAAGATATGCGAATAATCGTTCTTTCTCCGCCGGTGTTGCATCCTGGTCATACCATCCTCGCACGGGAGTGTTATCATGGGTTCCGGTATAGACGATGCAGTTTTTTGGAATGTTGTGCAGGATGTATGGATTATCACCGGTTGGAGAGCTGAATGCAAAGACAAGGACTTTCATGCCTGGAATATCAAACTCTCGCATAATTTCCCTGACATCCGGTGTGATAATACCCAAGTCTTCAGCAATAATCGGAAGACAGGGAAATTCTTTTATCAGCGTCCGGATGAGATCCCATACCGGGGCATTAACCCATCGACCGTCAATTGCTGTCTCTGATCCTGCTTTAATCTCCCAGAAACCGACAAGCCCTCTGAAATGGTCAATGCGGATATAATCTGCCAGTACACACTCTCTTCGAAGGCGCTGTATCCACCAGGAGAAACCGGTTTCCTTGAAAACATTCCAGTCATAAAGCGGGTTATTCCATACCTGACCGGTTGCACTGAAATAATCAGGCGGAACACCAGAGACGACCCGTGGCTTTCTCTCATCATCCAGCTGAAAAAGATGGGGGAAGGTCCATACATCTGCACTGTCATAATCAAGATAAATGGGAATATCACCGATGATACGAATTCCAGCTTTTTTACATCGTGCCCTGAGTGCTTCCCATTGCATGGAGAAGATATACTGGAGAAATTGTTCCCGTTCGATAACGGATGCATGGCTCTTTTGAAATGTGATCAGAGCCTTTTGGTCCCGGTTCTTTAATTCAACCGGCCATTCAGACCAGAGGGAATCAGGATATTGTTTTCGTATCGCGACAAACAGTGCGTAATCATCCAGCCACCAGGCCTGATCAGTGCAAAATTCAGAAAATTTTGAGTCTGATCCAAAGTAGGCAAACCGGTTGTATGCAATATCACAGAGCCGTTCTTTGTATGCGATAACCGATGCAAAATCAACATGTTCATCTGAAAATGCACTGATCGGTTCAATATCTGATTGATCAAGATATCCGTCTTCAACAAGCAGTTCCGGACTTAACAGGAGTGGATTTCCGGCAAAGGCAGAGATAGCATGGTACGGCGAGTTATCATACCTGATATCGGTCGGATGCACCGGAAGAATCTGCCAGTACCGCTGTCCTGCTGTCTGCAAAAAATCAATAAACCGGTATGCTTCAGGACCAAGATCACCGATACCATACCGGCCTGGAAGGCATGTAATATGAAGTAGAATACCACTACCGCGAGTTTTCATTCAGATTCTCCTGATATTTATTATAGTTATGTGCAATCAGGGTTACTGACACCTGACTTTCAGATAATCTCCAAGGAGTGAATATTCCCGTACCCACTCTTGAGCATGTTCATCACCATCCCTGAGTTTTTCTCTCATCGTATGGCACATGCTCTCTCCAATACGGTAATAGGTATTCTGACATGACCAGAGATCCATGGTAAGGGAGAGTGGAGAGAGAAGATGAAATAACCGGTTCGTATTTGCAATAGATACAATATTCAGGGGATCTCTGGCGATGGTGTTAAGTAATCTGGAAATTGCCTGTGTCGCATGAACTGCAAGAAGTTTTGTATCAGTATCGAAATTTCCTCTGTTCATATCATTTAAAATCCTCTCAATATTATCATTATCAATTATCTGTTCATCAAGAGCAGCAATAAGTTCCCTGTTTAAGGTGTATTGAATCGGAAATTCAAGGGCTTTCGGAGTTGGAATATTCAGTTCCTTCATAGCAGTGATAAAGGGGAAATATCTGCGGTAGATCTGTTTATATGCATATTCAACATCCTGGAGTGCATCGTTGAGAAGTGTATACATAACGTTTCGTTTTCCGTCAGGAAAGAGATGCCACAGTGAGTATGAATGGAGGTCAAAATGCCTGTCTATAGACAGAATCATCCCGGGAAGATCACTTTTGGTAAATGCTGTCCAGATCCTCTCTTTTATTGTTTCAAACTCATCTTCAGTGGTATATGTCCCAACTCCGCCGATACAGTTATGATCGCCCATGTGCAGAGCAATAAACATCATGATTGACTCTTTTAAGGTACTTTTAGATCTGAAAAGGGCATGACCCATCGCCAGTTTCAGATTACCTGTTTCCGCCCGTTCATATGATTTACAGAAGATATCATAGAGCCTGAGCGGTGATTCTCCCGGCTTTCCTTCAATCAGGGATGTGATGGCATACTGAAAAGCTACGCGGGTAATATCAAAAACAGCAGTTTTTACATATTTCTTATAGATATCTCCGCCATTTCCAAGATTAGGCATATTTGACGATGCTCTCTCGAGTATCCTGATAAATTCCGGTTCAAAATCAGTACCGGTTACGTCCCGTGCAAGCTGCATCGCCCGGCATGCATACATCATGACCTGAACCGTCTCAATACCGGCAATATCATCGAAAAACCATCCGCAGGAGGTCTGCATGAACAGGGCATTCTTCTGCATCTCAAGCAGTTTCAGACAACGTGTCACCTCCTGTGCTGTAGGGGTTCGTTTGGCATATGCAGAGAAGAACGCTGCTATTCCCTCTTGTGTCCGGTGAATTACAAGATCCCCATAGATATCCCTCACCTGCCAGGGATCATGAAAGAGTCCTTCCATCTCCCGTTCATACAGGATGGCAAGTTCATTGACAAGCCATGAGATAGCATCCCGAAGCGGACGTCGCCATCGCTGGTTCCAGGGCTTGATATTATAGGGGGATACTGCAGAGGTAAAAGAAGCCGGGTAACAGACCGAGGTATCAGATATCAGACATGCATAGAGGGCACGACATCCACAGTCATCCTCCCATCTTTTTACCCCATGCGAACAGCTCCATGAGGTGTTCTCGGCGATTACAACTTCATACCGGGGAGGATATTTGTCAAGATACTCTCCATACACAGTAATATGAGCAAGTTTTTTTGATTCTATTTTATGAAGCGTATAGGCGAGTGCCATGTCGGCAAATCGGTGATGATGTCCGTATGTCTCTCCATCGGTTGCAATCGAGATGAGATGGGGATCTGTTGTCGTATTGGGAAATGCGTCGATGAGTCGGTTTACGAACTGATCACCATTATCGAGGAGATTCCCAAATGCAACCTCACCGGCAATAGCAGCTTCGTAAAAAAATATGGCAATGGATCGTCCTGAGGGAAGGAAACACTGATATGGATGGGTGATATCAAGGTTATTTTTTATATCAGTCCACGTATCATCTCCGATCCGTCTGATCCGTAAGGCCTGATGGGGTGCAAGGATGGTAAATCGGATACCATGCAGGGCAAGAAGTTCAAGGGTCTCGGTATCAACCGCTGTTTCAGAAAGCCACATCCCTTCAGGCATCCTGCCAAACCGGTATACAAAATCTTTGACCCCCCAGAGTACTTCGGTCTGTTTATCCCGGCTGTTTGCAAGAGGCATGATAAGATGGCTGTAGATCTGTGCGATTGCTGAGCCATGACCTGAAAATGCCTTTATGCTCGTCTTATCGGCCTCAAGGATTGCCTGGTAGACCTCCTGATTATGGATTTCCAGCCATGAAAGAAGGGTAGGCCCAAAATTAAAACTGATTTTTGAGTAATTATTGACAATATCAATAATCTGTCGTTCGGGGCCAAGGATTCGTGATGCTGCATTCGGTGCATAACATTCATTTGTCACCCGTTCATTCCAGTCATGAAACGGGAATGCAGATTCCTCAATCTCGATCTCTTCCAGCCAGGGATTTTCCCGTGGGGGCTGGTAAAAATGCCCATGAATGCAGATATATCGGTTCATATGCTCACCCTGCCATGGTTCAGACGAACATGTACTTTATGAAATCGTACAGTTTCATCTTGTATGAAACGTCTCATGGTTTGATAGTTTTGTTTTCATACCGGTGTTCCGGGGCAGGATTACTCTGCGAGGGAAAATTGAGGTGGTCCATTAAAAAAGTGAGATCTCCATCCTTTTTTTCCTGATGGAGCCAAAAAACATATATATCTATGCCAGTACTCTTTTAATTGGATGTATGAACCCAGATACACGTAATAACCAGGTTCAGACGATCATGGCTACTATCTCCTCGTTCATGGCAAGCAGGAGGAGTGAAGATAAACTTCGTGCAGTTTCCTTACTAAATCAGTATAAGAATGTCCTTCCGCCCCCGTTTTTCTCCCGGATACTTGAAGAACTTAAAAAAGACACACATTCGGAGATTCAGGAGGCATTACACCCCCTCCTTACGACTGAAGAGGAAGAGATGGTATCTGTTCCGGTTTCAAACAAGGAGATTGTAGCAAGGTACTCAGGATCTCTTGAATATGCCCTGAAAAAGGCACTGGAAATAGCAAATATCTTTGACCTCTCTCATGTAACGGCAAAGGCACTTCGTCAGCAGCTGACAGAGGGGCGGAATGGATCAGATAATGGGGTGTATTCTGATTTTATTCGGCAAAAATCAAAGATATCCTCAGATTTAACACTTTTTCCTCAGATTTCCCTCACCGTCTCTCCGATAGGGGCCTTATCCGAAGTCATCAGAATCATTCCTGAGTTGTCTAAAAAAATGAAAAAGGACGAGTTAAATCAGACCTAAAGGCAATTGAGGCAAAATTGGATGAGATTTTGGAGAGTGATCAGGAGATCTCCTTTAACATTGCCGGATATGAACTGCTGTATACTCTTGAACGGATGATGCGGGACCTTATCCAGCAACGGATAATGAAACCACACATGGATAATCTACAGACGAAAATTCCTGCAGATGTTCTGGAGGGAATGAAGAAACGAAAGGATGCTGAAGAGAATAATCCGATATCGATCGGAACCTATGAATTGATAGAGTACTGCGATTTTACAGATCTGAAAAAAATTCTTGAAAAGGGTCGAAATCATGAATTTTTTTCAGATATCTTCTCCTTTGAGGAGATAAAAACCGTCTATAGTAAACTTGGCGAGCTGGATCCGATCAGAAAGAAAATTGCTCATTCCCGTCCCCTGACAAGAAAAGAGTTTGAAAGACTCAGATTATATGCCACCGATATCCTGGATAGGATTCGGAAATAATTCTTCTCAATTAAGTGGTTCAAGCATTCTTTCATTATCTTTATATATCACTCTGATATATTCCTGCTATGAACGACAGGACGCCAGGGTTGTCACGAATTGGGATTCTTACCTCCGGTGGTGACGCTCCTGGGATGAATGCAGCAATCAGGGCTGTATATCGTGCTGCACATGAACTTGGGATCGAGGTGGTCGGGATCAGGAGGGGGTTTTCAGGATTGATTGAAGGGGATTTTTTCCTGATGGATCGATCGCATGTTGCAAATATTATCCATCAGGGAGGAACGGTTCTTGGAACCTCACGTTCAGAAGAGTTTAAAACCCCCGCCGGCCGGCAAACAGCTGCTGAAAATCTGAAGAACGCAGGTATTGATGCAATTCTTGTTATCGGAGGAGAGGGTTCTTTTCGCGGAGCTGACCTGCTCAATGACGAGACCGGTATTCCGGCAATTGGTATTCCCGGTTCTATAGATAATGATATACCTGGCACAGATTTTTCAATCGGGTTTGATACAGCAATCAATACCGCCCTTGAAGCAATTGATAAGATCCGGGATACTGCAATCTCACACGGGCGGCTGTTTTTTGTAGAGGTGATGGGCCGGTCATCGGATCTGATTGCCGTTGAGAGTGGGATAGCCGGCGGGGCCGAATACCTTGTTCTGCCGGGGGATCAGAATGCGATTGATGATCTCTGTATCCGGCTTACAGATGCTTTTTCTGCAGGAAAGCGATATGCGATTGTTGTAGTTGCTGAAGGTGAACGGCCGGGGTACAGCTTTCATATAGCACAAAAAGTGTCAGAACAGATAGACATCGAATCACGGGTGGTAGTCCTTGGCCATATTCAGCGTGGTGGAAGCCCCACTGCCCGTGATCGGGTTCTTGCAGCAAAACTCGGCGTTAGTGCCGTGTATGCCTATACGAAAGGCCATGCAGGGGTGATGGTTGGAGAAGTAAAAAGGAGCGTTGTTCTGACTCCTTTTGATAAAGTCATAATCGGGAGGCAGAAACCTGAACCGAATATTATCCGGCTGGCACAGATCCTGACAAAATAGTTTCTCTGTTCAGAGGTGCCCTGATTGCCATCCGGTACCCGCAGATAACCTGTATGGTGTCTCCAAATACTGCATTCATCTCCGGGTTTCCGGTATCGATATAGAGACTTTTGGTATTTTTTAATTTTTCTTCTGTTGCAATCACAATCAGGGCATCTCTTCCGGTTCGTGCAAGGACCCGGTGACTTATCTGCTGGTTTCCTCTTCCCAGAATAAAGCCCTGAGCCCCGATAGGACTGAGGATAATCTTTACCCGTTCATAAGAATCAAGAAGTCGGAGGATTTGTGATTCATTCAGATCACTCCCGACAACTCTTTCCTGAAATATTGCATCAATACCAAGAAGAGTATGGCTGATTCCAAGGCGTTCTGCGACTGCTCCGGTAGTAGTCCCGGCTCCAAGCAGATAGAGGGTATCATCCCGCATAATCTCTGTAATAAAAGATGCAATCTCTTCAAGTGCCCGTCCGGTATCACCACCGGATATCTGTTTACAGGACTGGCAGGGAATCGGTGCTGAAGGGATTTTTGCATATCCAAAGAGATTTGTATTCAGATGTCCTCTTCTGTACTCTTCTTCATCTACATCCATGACCTCACCGTCCGTACTGGAGGTTTTATCCCATTGAGAGAGAAGACGTGCAGCAGATTCAGGAGATGTTGCAAATACCCCAGAGTAGATCTTTACTCCGGTGGGGATGCCAAGAATAAGCGTATCACGACCGGTACATGAAAACACATCCCGGGCAGTTCCATCTCCCCCACAAAAAATGATAATATCACATTGATTACGGATACATTCCCTGCATGTATGCAAGGTATCGTCAGCAGTGGTTCGTTTCCCTGTGCCAGACGGATATTGAGGATGATATACACAGGTATAGGAAAATCCGGCATCCTTTAGTTCAACTTCTCCCATCTCACCCGCAGCTGTAAAAAAGTGGATATCTTTCCTGGTTATACCGGATAAAAACCGGGTTGCTTTCGCAGGTGATTCCTTGACAGCACCTCTGGAAATTGCTTCATCAATCTTTCCATCAGTCCCTTTCAGGCCTACCGCTCCTCCCATTCCGGCGTAGGGATTGACGATAAACCCGATCTTCATCATGACAGAGCAGGGAGGTTTTTTAGGGACTGTGCGATGAGCTCTGCAGGATATTCATAATCCACGAGTGATCCTGCGAAGTACCCTTCGTAGCTTGAGAGATCAAAGTGACCATGCCCGCTGTTGTTAAAGACGATGGTCTTTGCCTCACCGCTCTTTTTACATTCCAATGCTTTGTTGATGGCGATCCGGATGGCATGCGCAGACTCTGGTGCAGGAATAATTCCTTCCGCACGAGCAAACAGTACCGCTGCATCAAATACCTCATTCTGGTAGACAGACGTTGAATCTATCAGCTTATCCGCGTGGAGGTGTGATACCAGGGGTGCCATACCATGGTACCGGAGGCCTCCGGCATGAATCGACGGCGGAATAAAGTCATGACCCAGCGTGAACATCTTCAGAAGAGGGGTCAATCCGGCTACATCCCCATAATCATAGGCATACATTCCTTTCGTCAGGGATGGACATGCGGCCGGCTCAGCCGCGATGATCTCAACATCAGGGTTCTTCCCGTCAATCTTATCCTTTACAAAAGGAAAAGAAAGGCCGGCAAGGTTTGATCCTCCTCCGGCTGATGCAATCACGACATCTGCGGTTTCATCCACCATCTCAAGCTGCTTTTGTGTCTCAAGTCCGATAATCGTCTGGTGCAGGCAGACATGATTGAGGACACTTCCAAGTGAGTAGTTAGTATTGTCATGGGTTGCTGCATCCTCAACCGCTTCAGATATTGCAATGCCAAGACTACCCGGGGTATCAGGGTCCTTTGCAAGAATGGCACGTCCGGAGTTTGTATCTGGGGAGGGTGACGGCACACAGGTGGCACCCCAGGTCTGCATCATCATCTTTCGGTATGGCTTTTGATCATAACTGCCTCTTACCATGTAGACCTTGCACTCCAACCCAAAGAGCTGGGTTGCAAAGGCAAGAGATGAACCCCATTGTCCTGCACCGGTCTCGGTTGCGATCCGCTCAATCCCTTCTTTCATATTGTAATATGCCTGGGCAATGGCGGTGTTTGGTTTATGCGACCCGGGCGGGCTTACCCCTTCATACTTGTAATAAATCTTCGCCGGTGTCTTCAGTACTTTCTCCAACCGGAACGCCCGATAGAGAGGGGATGGTCTCCAGAGGGTATAGATATCCCGAACCTCACCTGGAATATCAATGTACCGATCCTGGCACATCTCCTGTTTTATAAGTTCTTTTGGAAAGATTAGCTCAAGATCCGACGGCCTGACCGGTTTTTTGGTCTGGGGGTGCATTGGCGGATCAAGGGGTGTTTTCAGGTCTGCCTGAATATTATACCATTTTTTTGGCATTTCGTTCTCATCGAGAATGATCTTGGTATCCATGTATACTTTAGTTTATCAATGAACATATTTATACATTGGTGTTCGAATGTGCGAAGGTCGTTCAGTTAGAATCCGTGGGATGTGATGGAAGAGAAGATCTCCGTTTTCTGATATACATTATCCAGAGACCGATTAGAATAACCGGCCAGATCATCGCCCATCCGGTAAAACAGAAAATAATCCCGGTGAGTATCAGGGAGATCGCACTGACCAGACTTCCTGCAGGACTATCTTTCATAAGGACAAGTCCGGCTGCACATCCTGCAAAATAAGTGAGAATAAATGTCGAATTGGGTATCTGAATGAGCACATCAAGCGTGATTATTCCACTGATGTATACTCCCAAAATACTGCAGAAACAGCAGAACAGGAAGATAAGCCCTCCCACCGGGGTCTGATATATCGTATGGAGGACTGAGAACTGGCGGGGGGCATATCCTGCCTGGGAAATAGCATAGGAGAGACGGGCAGCTGCACCGGTATAGGCAATTGCAGGGGCGGTTGTAATAAATAATGTAATAATTCCTGCGATAAGAACACCAGAGGTACCATAGGAGAGTTGTATCAGGTGTATCAGGGAGACTTCTGATATACCTGGTCCAAAACTGCCTGTTCCAATGACGGCACAGGCGGTTGCAAGATACAGAATACTGATGATAACCGAGGCGATGATGGTCCCTCTGACAACATCCCGTCCGGGATCTGCAAACTCCTCGGTTACATGAGAGATGGCTTCCCAACCGAGGAAACACCAGAAAATAAGGGTTGCTGCATGACCCACACGTGTCCATCCGTATGGCATGAAGGGAGTGAAGTGTGCAGGGTCGATGGCATGTATGCTCCCTGCAACCGCCCCGACAAGAATTGCTATGGTTGCACCAACCACCGCCATCTGAATCCCACCGGTTAGTCGCATCCCGAAAAAA
>ERZ795060.1491-NODE-1491-length-27444-cov-5.192230_pt1 | contig 27444 bp, 21 predicted proteins | sample MGYA00375144_ERZ795060 | MGnify/ENA primary metagenome ERZ795060 (study PRJEB30189, sample SAMN05720157) | activated sludge metagenome | isolation source: anaerobic digester from wastewater treatment plant | place: Japan | collected 2015-05-15 ...
TTATCCTTATAAAGCGCTCCCAATTGCTTTGCATCGATAAGTCTTTTGAATACTTCCACCAGCGGAAAAACAATCTTTTCTTCTGGGAAAAAATCAAAAACAGATTTATTAAAAATGGCGATTCCAGAGTATGTAAATAATTTGTTATTAGTATTTCCACAATACCCCTTTATTCCTGTTACTCTGCAGTCCGAAACAGAAATTTTATTATCATCTCCATTTACAAGCAGTAGGGACCCGCATAATTTGCTTTTCAGGTGGAAATCTATCAGTTCTGTTAATTTTACAGATGAAATTATGTCTCCATTGTGAAGAATAAAAAAATCTCTTTTTGTCAGAAAATCCTTACATTTTAAAATAGCTCCACCGGTCCCAAGAATTTTTTTCTCAAAAGAAAAATAGATTTTATCTTTAATTTCTTTTCTTATTGTTTTTACTATTTTATCACTCTTGTAGTGTAGATTTATTGCTATACTCTCTGTTCCAGACATGAGCATTTTTTCAATAATTCCACTTAATAATGTTTTTCCGCAGATTGGCGCTAAAGGTTTTGGTATAAAATCCGTAAAAGGTTTCATCCGTACGCCTAAACCGGCAGACAGGATAATTCCTCTGAATTTCATTGAAGTTCTACTTTGATTTATCGGCATTAGCAGTATATTTTGTTTAAAAATCTAACTCTTTGAGGGGGAAAATATATGCCTTTATGGGCAAAAGTCTATATAATTATCTTTCTTTTATTTACAATCTCAAATATGGGATATAGTATTTATTTGAGGAATAGGATATTACTTGTATTCTATGACTTCTTTTCCAATATATTTTTTATATTTATAATGCTTTCATATTGGAGACCTGTAGTTAAGGCGTATATATCTCCTGTTGTCGCTTTGATTTTCTTCTTTATGTTAGGACTTGAAATATATTTTACATCAATGGGAGGTTATGAGAAATTAGGGCTTAGAATTCCAGAAGGTATCACAAAAGAGGAAATTGAAAAAGCTGTTGCTATTTCCCTCGTATTTTCTGCCCCTGCATACATAATAGGCGCTTTATCAATGCTTAATGTCTTAACAGGAAAATAATAAAAAAAGGAGTAAAGATGCAAAAATTTTCATGGGATGAAAATTTGAACGTTGGAATTCAAATAATTGATGAAGAACATAAGACACTTATACAAAAAATTAATGAATTATCCAGCGCAATAGATAAAGGAATTGGAGAAACTGAGATTACAAAAACAATCGGCTTTCTAAAAAATTACTCGCTTGAACATTTTGCAAATGAAGAAAAGATTATGCAGGAAAAAAACTATCCCCAAATAAATGAACATAAACAAATGCATAAATTGTTCATTTCTACTATAAATGATATTGAACAAGACTATCGCGAAGAAGGAGCAAATAAAGCATTGGTTAACACTATCAATAACCTGCTGCTAAATTGGCTTAAAAATCACATAAGAGAAGTAGACATAAGATTAGCCGATTTCATTAAAAATGACAAAAAAAATCAATAATAGCCCACTTTATGTATGCGAATTTCGCATAAAATCTCCATCTGAAGACCTTGCGTTTGAACTTTTTTCAGCAATTTCAGATGATTTTTACCTGCAAAAAAGAAATAATTCAGATACACTACTTGTTAAATTTCATTCAGAAAATTATGATAGCATCTTTTCAATTAAAAAAAGTATTAAAGAACAGTCTTCATTATTGAAAGAGGCAAAAATTGAGATATTAAAATCACGCATTTTTCAACTTAAAAAGGAAGATTGGACTGAAAAGTGGAAAAAATTTTTTAAACTACAAAAAATCGGAAAAAAATTAGTCATAAAACCATCATGGATTGACTATATAGCAAAAAAAGATGAAATTTTAATTGAAATTGACCCTGGAATGAGCTTCGGAACAGGAAAACATGAAACAACAAGATTCTGTCTTGTTGAAATTGAACGCCTGAGAGGGCAAGGCGAAAAATCATTTCTTGATGCCGGAACAGGTTCCGGGATATTATCAATCGCTGCGTCAAAACTTGGTTATTCCCGCATTAGTGCATTTGATAATGATATTGAGGCCGTAAATGTAGCAAGAGAAAATTTTAAAAAAAATTCTATTCCTCCTGGAAAAATAGAACTCCTGTATTTAAAGCTTGAAGAAGCCTACAAGATTAAAAGCCGTTTTGATGTAATTGCAGCAAACATAATTTCATCGGAATTAATCAAAAATTCAAAAATTCTAAAAGCACTTTGTTCACCTTCAGGGAAAATTATACTTGCAGGGATACCTGATCTCGATGCAAAAGATGTAATTAATGCATTTAGCGAGTTTAAAATAGTGCTTACAAAATCACGTTGTGGATGGACTGGGCTTACTTTATCAGCAATCTGATTTTTATTTTTTTTAATTTCTGATTATGAATATAGAGGAAAAAATTAGAAATCTTCCGCATTCTCCGGGAGTCTACATTTTCAGAGCAGTCTCTGGAAAAGTAATATATGTAGGAAAAGCATTAAATCTGAAAAAAAGAGTTCAGCAATATTTCCGCAAATCCTCTGCTAATTTTGCAGATCCTAAATTTCGTTCGCTTGTAAATAGTATAGAGGATATAGAATTTTTTCAAACCAGGAGCGAAAATGAAGCCCTTTTACTCGAAACAAGATTGATCAAGGAGTATTCCCCCCAATTTAATGTCTTGATGAGGGATGACAAAAGATTTTTTATGATAAAAATAGATTTAAAAGAAAAAATTCCAGCGCTTAATCTCGTCAGACTCAAAAAAAATGATGGGGCTTTATACTTCGGCCCATTTCCGCATGGCAACGCATTGCGGGAAACTGCTGAATTTATATCTGTATATTTTGGTTTGAGAGTATGTAAAAATCCTGACCCTGATATTAATGATTATAATCATTGCGTGGCAGGTTCCACAGAGAGATGTTGTGCTCCCTGTATTGGAAAAACTTCGGAGGAAAATTACCGAACAAGAATTAATGAAGCTATAAACCTGTTAAATGGCAACACAAGTGAGATAGAAAAAGAAATCAAAGAAAAAATGAAAATTGAAGCTGAAAAAGGCAACTACGAAAAGGCCGCAAAATACAGGGATATAGCAATGAATTTAAGAAGCCTTTTTAAACCGGAAAGAAAATTCTTAAACGCATACATAAGGAAAAATTTAAACACAGATTCTTTGGCAGAACTGCAAAAAGTCCTTAAGCTTAGCAAGTTACCTCGTCGGATAGAAGCATTCGATATCTCAAATATAGCGGGCGCTTTAGCCGTGGCAAGTATGGTAGTCTTTTCTGACGGGAAACCAGACAAAAAAAACTATCGTAGGTTCAGGATAAAGACTAAAAACAGTCCTGATGATTTTGCAATGATGGAGGAAGTTATAGAGAGGAGAATAAAGAGACTGATTAGTGAAAAAAGAGAATTGCCCAATTTAATTTTGATAGACGGAGGAAAAGGGCAATTGAGTGCTGCTGAAAAAGCTATAAAAAAAATCACAGAAGAAAAAATCCCGGTGGCAGGGCTTGCAAAAAGACAGGAAGAAATATTTTTACCAGGTGAGGAGGGCATTATACTTTCCCGGCATTCTCCTGCTTTAAAATTATTGCAGGCGATACGAGATGAAGCGCACAGATTTGCCATTGCATATCATCGGGAGTTACGAGATAAACGCATAGAAGATTCTATCCTGGATGACATTCCCGGAGTAGGAAAAAAAAGAAAAATCCTCCTGTTAAGAGAATTTTCTTCAGTTGAAAACCTGAGAAAATATACTCCAGAAGAAATACACAAAAGAGTCCCTCAGATCAATATTAAACTGCTAAAATTAATATGTGATTTCTTAAAGAAATAATTTTTCCTCCCTGCCTCAGCAAAATTTAGTCTAATATTAGGCTTGAAACGATATCTTTTCTAATTTGAATTGTTTTTCTTTTAATATAAGTTACTTTTAAAGTGGAGTAGAAAAATGAAAACACACAAAAGTATTCTTGCTACAAGTTTCAAAGCCTGGATAGGGACAATAATAATTCTAACAATATTTTTCACAACATTCCTTATATATCAAAGGGTCATTCTATATAAAGAAAGAGTGTCCCAGTTAAAACGTTATAACGATGATTCAACTCTAATTCTTTTGAAACAAAGTGTGAAAAATGTGGTAGAAATTATTGACTATATGATTAATGAACATTCGAAACCTTTACCTTCAGATGGTACACCGCAAAATCTAATACAAACCAAAGAATTTCACACCAAAGTCCTGGATATATTGGATAAGATAAAATCAGGCAGTAAAAGTAAAATAGCAATCACAATTATTAATTCTGATGGCGATATTCTACTGCATCCTACCAATATATTATTTACAGGAAATAATGTTTTTTTCTTAACTGATAAACAGGGAGCAGATAAATTTAAATACCTTGTCTCAGAGTGTAATAAACCAGGAGGGAAAGCAATATTTAAAACAGATGAAAATATGATTTATGCTGAATCTTTTAAACCTTTTGGTTGGATTATATGCGCTGAACCTGCAGGATTTAATAGACTCACCAGTTACTCCGTAAACAAGGCAAATCTGAAAATAGAATTAATACTTGACTGTGCAATGGTTATATTGATTTCTGCAGCAATGATGATTATAGTAATAATTTTCTCATATAGTTTTTCAAAAGGCATAAAAAGAGAAATAAATGCAATCTTGAAGTATTTTACAGATTACGCAGAACGAAAAGAACCATTTCTGGATGAGGAAAAAATACAGTACGCCGAACTTAACTTTATCGGAAGGTCCGCAAAAAGCATGGTATCGCAAATCGAAGAACTTATACAAACTGTAAAACAACTGGCAATTGATGCGGAAATCGCAAATCAATCAAAAAGTGCCTTTCTCGCAAGTATGAGTCATGAGCTTAGAACACCTATGACAGGTATTTCCGGAATGACGGAATTATTACTCGAAAGTAAACTTGATGAAAAACAAAAAGAATATCTACAAGTTATTTCTGATTGTGAAAAGAGGCTTGTAAAAATCCTTGATGAGATAGCAGAATTTAATCAGATGGAAAATAAAGGCCTTCAAATCATTAAAAAACCATCGGATCTCGAAGATGAGATTCGAACAACTGCGGATTTATTATCTCAAAAAGCAACAGAAAAAGGCATTTCACTTTTAGCAAAAATCACTTCAATGCCAAAATACTTGCTTTGTGACTCGAAACGCATAAAACAACTTATCAATATATTGGTAAATAATGCTATCAGATTTACAGAAAAAGGTTCTATCGAGCTTGAAGTCTCAGCTAATTCAAACGACAATAAAAATTATGAACTTTCTATAAAAGTATCAGATCAAGGACCAGGTATATCAGAAGAAAAACTTTCCAAACTTTTTGATTTCACAAAAGAAAAAAGTTCAGTAACTAAAAAATTCGGAGCTGTAAATCTTTCTTTGGCTGTATGCAAATATCTCACTAATAAAATGAATGGTTCCATAACCGTATCAAGTAAAAAAAATGAAGGAACAGTGTTCTCTATCAGAATCCCTCTCCAGATCCCAACACCTGACCAAATGCAAGAAGTTCAACCCCAAAAAATAGATAAAAAAGATAGCAAAACAATCAACTATAGCCACGTAAAAACCTTACTCGCCGAAGATGATTCCATAAATAGAAAAATGGCTGTCCTATTCCTCGAAAAAATTGGAATTAAACCTGTCGTAGTTGCTAATGGCAAGGAAGCTCTCGAAAAGGTGAAAAATGAAAATTTCGATATTATCTTTATGGATTGTGAAATGCCGGTTATGGATGGGCTTGAAGCTTCACGCGAAATTCGCAAACTTGAAAATGGAAAAACCATACCAATCATCGCTGTAACAGCAAATGCACTCGAAGCCGATAGACAGGATTGCTTTGACGCCGGTATGACAGATCATATAGCAAAACCTTTTAAAACAGAATCTTTAAAAAGAATTTTAGAAAAATACATTAGATGACAATCGAACATAATATCATTATTTTGGTAATTGCGAATTTCGCAGCACTAATTCTGCTATTATTAATCCTTGCAAGATTAAAGAAGAACGAAAAATATTATATTATCGAAGATGAAAGAAATAAACAATTCATCTCAATAATAGAACGTCTTGAAAGAACAATTAAAGACGAATCCTTACGCAATAGAGATGAACTGAATTCAAATTTTAAGTCATTTCGAGAAGAACTCAATAATCTCTTCAAAAATTTCTCAGAAACTATAATTCAAAATTCAAACACTATGTCCAATATGCAAAAGGGACAGTTTGAAACATTTTCAAGGGAATTAAGTAATAATATAAAAATTTTTGAAGAGGCATTATCAAAAAATATTGGAGATTTCACTATTTCTCAAAAACAAAAAATGGATGATTTTGAAAATAGACTATTAAAAACAAAATCAGATATTGATACGCTCCTCGAAAAAGTTTGTCAAACAATGGAAAAAAATCTAAGAGAAATTAATGAGGAAAATAGTAAAAAACTTGAAGAAATGCGTAAAACGGTTGATGAAAAATTACACGAAAACCTGGAAAAACGATTAAGCCAATCTTTTATGCAAGTAAGTGATCGGCTTAAACAAGTATATGAAGGACTCGGAGAAATGAAAAATCTCGCAACCGGTGTTGGCGACCTTAAAAAAGTCTTATCAAATGTGAAAACAAGAGGAATTATGGGGGAAATTCAACTCGAAGCCATCCTCCAAAATATTTTAAGTCCTTCTCAATATGAGAAAAATATATCACTCAAAAATTCAAAAGAAGCCGTGGAATTTGCACTGAAAATGCCTGGCAATAATACAGATGAACCAGTTTATATCCCGATTGATTCTAAATTTCCAGCTGAACGATATGAAAATTTGATAAAATCTTATGAAAATGGAGATAAAGCAAAAATTGAACAGGAACTTTCAAATTTAGAAAAAGAAATAAAACGTTGCGCAAAGGAGATAAGTGAAAAGTATATAAATCCTCCCACAACAACAGATTTTGCAATAATGTTCTTGCCATTTGAAGGATTATATGCTGAAGTTGTGAGAAACAGCCGCCTCGTTGAAGATATTCAAAAACAATTCAGGGTATCTGTTACAGGCCCTTCAACGTTAGCCGCATTTCTCAATTGCATTCAAATGGGTTTTAGATCTTTTGCAATAAGACAACGCACGACAGAAGTCTGGAAAATACTTTCCGCAGTCAAAACGGAATTTAAAAAATTTGCTGATACACTTGATGAGGCAAGAAAAAAAATCCAGGCAGCTGATGATAAAATAGGAGAACTTGTCGGAAAAAGAACTAAAAAGATCCAGTTAAAACTGAGAGAAGTAGAAGCACTTCCGGAAAATGAAAATCCCGCTGAATTATTAGGTTTGCAAGAACAAGATGAAGAACAGAAAGAAAATCTCTTAACGTGAATTTCTTTCATCTTCGCACAGTTGAGTAGAGAAGCCGGATGGGCACACATCCTTGTGCGAGTTTTCAAAAAATTCTACAGCAAAATGCGACTTCCCCCCCCCAAGCATCAAGAGCAAGCAGACCCTACTCCTTTCTTAAATACCAAATGTTTTTTTTAGGTTCATAAATTTTTGTATCTAACTGTTTTCTTTTTTCTGTAAACTAATAGGAGATTTTTAGTGTATAGATATCTATCTCCATAAACCGCTGATGATTGAATTCGCAAGAGATGGGCAATTGTGTGGCGCGTATGCTTGCTAAGAAAGGACATTGATGTTCAGCACAAACCTGGAGTCTATCCTGTCAATGAGAGAAAATTACACACCAGCATATCCTTCTCTACCTTGCTTTACTACACTAACCAAAGGTAAAATGCAGGTCAAAATTGAGAAAATTATCAAAAGAAACTTGCAAAATAAAAAATATATAATATAATAAAGCATAATAAAGGTTTAATAATCAAATGAGTAAGTGTCTAAAAAGAGATTTCTTCCAAATTGATCAGAATTCTCCCTATCCATTTTATGTCCAGATAAAAAACTTCCTTGCTTCTGAGATTCGTAAGGGAGTCTATAAGAAAGGAGATTTTTTGCCCTCTATCGCTGAGGTTGAGAAGATGACGTCCTGTGGTAGGGTAACAGTTGTTCGTGCGATGAGGGAATTGGTAAAAGAAGCTTTTGTATTGGCATTGAATGGAAAAGGTTACTATGTAACCGAAAAAGGAGAAACCGCTTTAGTTGGGCTTGTTTTGCCTCTTCATTCATCTTATTTTCCAATATACGCGAATCTTGTGTCTGCTTTTCAGGTGGAATGCGCCGGATTGGGGCTTTCGTGTATCTTTGCGTCGAGTGATGAGACTTTTTTCGGTTTTGAACGGGCAATTAATGAGCTTGTCCATTTCCGAGGATGCCGAGTTTTACTCCTTGTTCCACCTCTCGCTACTGACAATTTTCCTTGTAGAAGGTCGCTTTCGGTCATAAAACACGTTTGCAAGGTAGGTGGGGTGAAGGCTGCAATTATTGACAGATTAACGGATCTAGAGTTACCTCATTTTTTGCAGGATTACGACGCTGGGATTTTTGAATTGTTCTCACATTGTCGTGCACTTGGTTTGAATAGGGTTATTTTTGACTCAGCTTTTTTTCGAAAAGAATTCTTTTGTAGAGTCATAGAAGAAAGAGTTTTTGCCAAGATTAAATTTTCATTTGCGGACTTTGCAAAACTTCTAAAATCAGGGAAGTGTTTTCGTCACATTTCGTGTGATGCGATATTTTGCGAAGATATGACAGCGAGACGTATCACGCAGATATTTGGAGAAAAACCACCGTTCAGGATTTTCGGATGGAATGGAACTGCTATAGCGTACGCAGTTAGACCTTTCATTGACACACTTGATCCTGGTTTTCCAGGAGCCGTAAGGCCTGCCCTGGACCTGCTTCTTTCCGAAGAAAAAAAGCAAAAGAGGCTTATTATAAAATTGAAGCCTTCATTACGATTATCAAACAATGGGAAAAAGAGGCATTTCGCCCAAAAATAAAAAAAAAAGGAGTACAACATGAACTGCGAACTTCGCAAGGCTATCATCGAATCAGCTAAAAATGACTGTATGGATCTAGTCGGATTTGCGCCTGGTTCGCGTTTCGACAATGTTCATTACAGAATGCATCCAAAAGCACACCTAGAAGATGCAAAAACCGTCATCTGCATTGCTATCCGATACCCAATCGCAATGTATGAAAATGCCGGAAGGACGAAGGCTGAGTCATATATGTCTTTGGATTCTTATGAGGGAAATGCGATGATTTCCGCTATTCAGGGTGCCGCAATGAACATAACCAGAATAATAGAGGACTTCGGTTTCAAAGCCGTCCCGATAAGTCTGGGTAAATACCGGGTTCAACCATATAAAGACATCAGCGAACCGTGGTCTCAGGATTTTCGAAATGATGTCGCTGCGGTAGCGGCAGGACTCGGTGAAATCGGGTTGAACGGAGTGGTTATTACACCTGAATTCGGTACTCGGCAAATGATAACATCCGTAGTTACAAACGCTGAACTCCAGGCAAGTCCCCTGTATTCAGGGCCGGCACTATGTGATAAATGCGGGAAATGTGTTAAGGCATGCAAAATGAGAGCTTTCAATACAGAAAAAACAATTAAAATCAAAATTGCCGAAAAAAGTTTTGAGGTGTTTGAAAAAGACCAATGGCGTTGTATGTGGTCTAAAAAGTTCATGCTCAACGCCGAAATGGGACCAAAACTGCACGGCCTCAATGTGACTATAGAGCCTCCGGAAAGACAAATAAACGAGGAGGATGTCAGAAAAGCATTGTCTGAAAAAGGTGCGAAAGGTGGATTACAAACATGGTATACTTACTCAATGAGAGAGTGCGAACGCGAATGTGTTCCTCCTCACCTCAGGGGAAAGGATCTGGTCAAAGTTCACTCCGAAAGGGTGCAAAGTCAAAAACGCAGGGAGGTGCAAATATGAAAACGCTGACTGAGACTATAAAACGCGTTGCTATTGAAAATAAAATGGATCTCATTGGAATCGCTCCAGTGGAAAGATATAAGTACGCTCCGGAACTTGTGCACCCTTGCGCGCATCTTCCTGAGGCAAAATCGGTTATCGCAATGGCCATACGCTATCCGGACGCAATGTTTGTAAATGCAGGTTCAGGAGATGCTGAAAGCATATTTTCAATAGAAGTTTACCAAAATAAAATCATCGGGAATTTCCTTTATAATGCGGCTTTGCGAATTTCGCGAATATTGGAGGACAAAGGATATAAAACCATACCGATGACAGTTTCTGGCAGATGGCGGGTCCACCCATATAAGAGCATACTGACAAACTGGTGCGCCGATTTTTCGAACAGACATGCGGCGGTAGCGGCAGGTTTGGGCGAGTTTGGATTACATTCCTTGTGTATAACGGAAAAATTCGGTATGCGCCAAAGATTCATATCCGTGATAACTGAAGCTGAACTGGAAGCTGACCCCATGTATTCCGGACCGCCATTATGCGATAAGTGCATGCTATGTGTCAAATCATGTCCAGTGAAAGCCATATCCAAACTGAAGACAGAGAAGTTACAAATAGGAGAAAGGACTTTCGTGTATCTGAAAGTCGATCACTGGCGTTGTGGTTGGTCGGAACAAATAAATAATGTTCCTGAGGAAGGTCCATTGTTTGCTGGACAAGATCAAGGCATATTGCCACCTGAGGAAGGGGAAATCACGGACGAAATGTTCCTATCGGCATTTTATCAAAAGAATTCCATCGTTGGCCTTCAGGCGACCATGACCCACGCTATGGGTAACTGTATGAGGATGTGCATTCCACCAACATTACGTGGCAAGCAAAAATACCCTAAAAATTACTGTCTGCAGATGATGAAGAACAGAAACTTCACCTCGGATAATAGTAAAAATAAGCCATCTCTGTACAGAGTAAACCCCTTAGCCTAATGCTGTTCATATAATGCTTTTTAACCTATATTTTGTGTTTAATCAGTATGTATAGTGCAGTTACGAAGAATCAAGGCGATAGTGTAGTAACTATTCCGAGTTGGTGGGACGAAGCAGATATGTCGTAATAAGCAAACTTTTGCGGAATCAATCATCACAAAACAAAATGAATAATTTCGTGAACTTTAATGCAGTTCATAACATATTTATTATCAACAGCTCAAACTCTTGTCGGCTGAGTGAACCACAAAAAATTTAGGTTTAATATTGTCAGCAGATCCAATAATTCTTCTATGTAAGAAATATAAGGAGATATATATAGGTGCATGGGAGAAAAATGAAATACCCTGCTCATTTTATAAAGATAAGACTTGCTAATTTTTATTGTTTTCGAGATGAGATTTTTAAATTTATCCGATTAAGATGCTTGTAATTTGATGATATTGACACTCCCCTCCTATTATTGACTTTGTCAGGGGCAGTTCTTTTTTGGAACTATTTTGAAGCGAAGATTAATTCAATGTATTAGATGGATAGCCCCACTTTAATTTTCTGCCTTTTTGATAATAGAAAAAATCAGATTGAAGATCATCTTTTGATATGTTACTTTGTGTCGTTGGAAATTTCCTGTTTTTGTATTTTTGTAAATAATAATAATATGTTTAAAATATTTGTTAGTCTATTTCCCGAACTTTTTATGAAAAATTTATGTGAATTGTGTTTTGGAGCTTGAGTCCTTCAGATGAATTTTATGAAATGTTTCATGTCAGTGACTATCTGCAGATTCACTGTAATATTTGGCTATGCTGATTCCCGAATATTCTCCAATTTTATTTCCCAGTGAAGTTGTTTTTAATTCAATATCCTTCATCATTTGAGTCCATGCGAAGCGTGGTAGTAGTTTTTTCAGAGGTTCTATAAGAAGATTTCCCGCTGCAACTGCAATGGTTCCCATTATAATCATTTCCGGGTTAAAAATGTTAATGAAAATTCCTATGGCTTGCGAATTTCGCAAACATATTTCGTCCCACAAGCTCAAAGCATAGCCATTTTTTAGTTTTACTGCTTCTATGAGAGCGGGATATCCTATTTTGCTTTTATCATTGGCTGCGATTTTCATTATAGGGTGGTCTGGTTGTCCACTTAAGTCAGATAATATTCTTTGAGAGATGGCCTTTCCGCCGCAATAAGCCTCATAACAGCCTCTTAATCCACAATTACAGGCAGGTCCTTTGGGGTTTAATACCACGTGACCGAGTTCTCCGGCGAGGAGATTTCTTCCGCGTAGAAGAACTCCTTCAGAGATTATTCCTCCTCCAATGCCAGTGCTCATTGTAAGATAGATGATATTTTTTCTGCCCTGTCCGACGCCAAAAAGCCATTCGGCTAATGCACCTGCGTTTGCGTCATTATCGAAGTATACTTTACTTTTAAAATTTTCACTGATGATATCTTTTAAATGGATATTATCCCATTTTTTCATATTGGGAGAAGCAAGTAATATTCCTTTTTGGAGATCTGCGGGGCCTGGTGCACCTATCCCTATGGCGGAGATATCTGATTCGGAAATAGAGCAATCACACAGCATATTTTTTGCGGAGTTTATCATATCTTTGATTACATCTTCAGGGTTTCTATCTGAGTTTACTACTCGATCAGATGCTAAGATGTTTCCTTTATCGTCACCAATACAAATAGCGATTTTTGTTCCGCCGATATCAAATCCGAGATATTTTTTTTCTTTTTTCATATTTATACCTCTTTTTTCATAGTCTTATTTATTAAATTTTTTTGTTTTTTTAATTCGAAAACTTTTTGGGATAATTTTATTTTTTCATCTTCATCTTTTTCTAAAGTTATTTTATGCATTAAGGTGGAGATTTCTCTTGAAATGTGGAAGTTTTTAATTACCATGATGCAGTCTTCATAAGCTTTTTTTGCAGATTCTTCATTGAAGTTACTTTCAGATACTAATATTTTGCCTAAAATTGGGTCATTGCTTTCATTTAATTTTTCTGAGAGTACTGGCACTACTCTTTCCCATTCACCGTTTAATGTCATTGAGACAGCAGTTTCAATAGCCCTACCTACTGGTGTTGAGCTTATCATATCTTCAGGTAAATCTTCTGCTAATTTTCTGCAAAAAGTTCCGTGGAATAAGCAAAGTTCAAGGAGTATTTCTTCGGCTTTTCTCATTTGTGATTCGAGAGAAGAGGAGAGGGGATTATTGTTTTGCTCTTTTTGTGTAGAATGATTCTGTTTTTTTCTCAGCTCATCGAGAATAAGGGACTCAGGTGTATTCATTTTTATTGCGAGTGTACTTATGAAGGAATTTCTAAGTACCGGGTTATTAATTTTTGCAATAAGTTCTGTTACATTCAAAGAGGCCTCTTTTTTTTCGAAAGGAGAGAGGGTTTTATCTTTTGGGAAAACTTCATTCATTAAAAAATCAAAGAAAAATAATCTGGAATCTATAATTTCTTTTAATTTTTCGGGACCTTCATTTTTGAGAATAGAATCGGGGTCATCATCTGGAGGCAATACAATTACATAAGTTTCCATATCGAGGGAAAGTAATATTTCTATTGCGCGGAATATGGCTTTTTTTCCGGCTTCATCTCCGTCAAAGCAAATATAGACTTTATTAGAATATCTTTTCAAGAGGGCTGCCTGTTCATTTGTGAAGGAAGTTCCCTGTGGTGCTACAGCGTTTGTTATGCCAGCACAGTGCATAGCAATTACGTCAAGTTGACCTTCACATATTATAGAAAAATCCTTTTTTCTTATGGATTCTTTTGCGAGGTGTAGAGCATAAAGGAGTTTTCCTTTTTTGAATATTGGTGTTTCGGGGCTATTTACGTATTTGGCTTCCTTCTCATTGTTGTCTATGCTTCTTGCGCTGAATCCTACTGTTCTTCCTATTTCATCTTTGATGGGAAAAATCAATCTATTTCTAAATCTATCGTAGATTTTCCCATTTTCATGATTTCTAAGTATTATTCCCGCTTCAAGCATTTCATTCTGAGAATATTCCTTCATAGATAGGAATTTGAGAGCCTCGTCCCATGAATCGGAAGATGCTCCCAACTCGAATTTTTCTATAATTTCATCTGTTATTCCGCGTTTTTTAGCATATTCGAATACTTTTAAATTTTTTCTCTCCACTAAATTTTTATGGTACAAAGAAAGAACATCCTGATGTAATTTAAAGAGTCTTTCCTTCTGGTCTTTTGTATGACTTTGTGCTTTTAAATATGATTTTTCGGGGATATTAATGCCAGCTCTGTCCGCAAGGATTTTTATTGCAGTAATATAATCTACATTTTCTTTTTCCATTATGAATTTCACTACATCTCCACCTTTTCCACAACCAAAGCAATAATACATTTGCCTTGATGGGCTGACGGTAAAGGAGGGAGTTTTTTCATTGTGAAAAGGGCAGAGAGCTTTGAACGAAGTACCGGCTCTTTTTAATGGAAAGTAAGTCTGAATAACATCAATGATGTCACTTTTTGCTTTGATATCTTCTATTATGTTATCAGGTATGAAGGGCATAAACTTTAAACTTAAAATTCGCTTTTTGCTTTTCTGGTCATGAGGTCTATAAGACAACTTCTTGGATCCTTATTATCGTATAGTCCGGAATAAACCTCATTTATTATAGGAGTATCTACATTATATTTTTTAGCGAGATTGAATGCGCTGTTAGTTGTTTTTACTCCTTCTGCCACAACATTTCCCATAGAGGCAAGGATATCATTTAACTTTCTACCTTTTCCGAGTTCTTCTCCTACGAATCTATTTCTGCTGTGTTTGCTCATACATGTTACAATGATATCTCCTGTTCCGCTTAATCCAGAAAAAGTTTCTTGTTTTCCTCCGAGAATTTTACCGAGTCTTGCAAGTTCGGCAATAGCCCTTGTAATAAGAGCGGCCTTGGCGTTGTCTCCCAATTTCATTCCGTCTGATATTCCTGCAGCTATGGCATATATATTTTTTAATGCACCTCCGAGTTCAACGCCAATGACATCGTTTGAGGTATAGACGCGAAAATTTTTATTCATAAAGATTTTTTGAATTAAGATAGCATATTCTTTACTTTTTGAAGCTACAACTACTGCTGTGGGTTGATTTACGGATACTTCTTCTGCGTGACTTGGTCCTGATAGGACAGCGTATGCCTTTGATTTTTTTACTTCCTCAGAGAAGACTTCACTTACTCTTTTGAGGGTATTATTTTCTATTCCCTTGGCCAGATTTAGAATCATTTTATCTTTGAAAAGCTCTACATTTAAATTTCGTAAAACTGAACGCAGAAATTGTGATGGAATTGCAAGAACAACTAATTCAGATTTTTTAATAGCTTCATTTCCATCTTCAAATAAGCCAATTTCTTCTGGAATTCTTATTCCTGGCAAGAAGCGTGAGTTTTCTCTTGTTTTGCGAATTTCGCAAATATTTTCAGGGAAGGCTCCCCACAATGACACTTTATGTCCATTTAAGTGGAGCAGCAATGCTATTGCTGTTCCCCATGCGCCATCGCCTAAAACTGTTGCGTTAATTTTCATTTTTCCTTCTGTCAAACCGTATTTCTGTTCCATTTAGTAATCTTTTTATATTAGAATGGTGTTTTATGATGCTAAGAAGAGATACCAAAAAAAAAGATATGAAAATAATTGAAGAGAAATTATCCGCTAAAAGTTTTGTATAAATTCCATAGAATACTGGCAAAAAAGCTGAGGCAACTATGCTGGCAAGAGAGACAAATCTCGATAATGAAAATACGGCGAACCAGATAATTAGTGAGCAGATGACAGAAATTGGGGAAATTGCGAAAATCGCACCTGCCGCTGTTGCTACACCTTTTCCTCCTTTAAAATTCAGGAAAATGGTCCATACATGACCGGAAAATGTTCCTGCGAATGCGGCGCATTTTATAAAGTCTGGATTTATATTCTGAGTTTTTTTTGCAATGGCTCCTGCGATTATAACTGGAATAAAGCCTTTCAAAAAATCAAGAATGAAACAAATATAACCATATTTTTTGCCAAATATGCGTAAGACATTTGTAGCTCCGATATTTCCGCTGCCATGTTTTCTTATATCAATGCCTTTAATTTTTCCGATAAGGAAGCCAAAGGGGATAGAGCCTATTATGTACGATGCAATAACAATTGAAAATATTATAAAAAATTTTTTTTCCATTTTATTTTATAGATTTTGTTAGGGCGTTCTATTTTTGAGCAGTTTCGTAGATTTTTATTCCTTTTATAATTTCTATTGCACGTTCAAGCTGAATGTCAGTAGTGGTGTTATGTCCTTCTGGTTTTACGATTCCCGGATATGCCAGCCTCTGGTTATAAATTTGTTCCATTTGTTTTCTTGACAGAGGAACACTTATATCGGGTTCTATTCCATGTTCATGAATTTGCAATTTATTTGGAGTAAAGTATTTTGCTGTTGTTAGGCGTATTGCTCCGCCGTCATCATCTGGTAATGGAATAATAGTCTGAACAGAGCCTTTTCCAAATGTTTTTGTACCGATTAGAACTGCTCTTTTATAATCTTTCATGCATCCTGCAAAAATTTCTGATGCACTGGCAGAATTTTGATCAACGAGTATTACCATAGGGAAGTTATTATCGCCGGAATCGAGATATTTTTTACAATTTAATGCGTAATATTTTTTTTCATATTCTTGATTTCTCCCAACGGTGCTTACGACTAATTTGCCTGTTTCAATGAATCTACTGCAAACTTCGATAGCTGAATTTAGAAGTCCACCCGGATTTCCACGCAGGTCTATGATGATTGCATTCATTCCTTTTTCTTTGAGTTTCAATAATTCTTCATCGAGTTTTGCGGCAGTTGGAATAGTGAATTGGGTTATTCGCAAATACGCAATACCATCTTCAATAATTTTTGCCGCTTTCACTGTTGACAACTCAATGTTTTCACGAACTAAAGTAAGAGAAAAACTTTGCTCCATATCTTCTCTTAAAATTTCGAGCTCTACCTTTGTGCCCGGTTCTCCTTTGAGCATTTTTACGCATTCGTCGAGGTTCATATTCGAAGTTTGCTTGCCATCTATTTCAAGGATTATATCTCCGGGTTTGATACCAGCTTTAAATGCAGGACTATCGTCCAATGGCGCAATAACAACAAGGGTACCATCTTTGTAAGAGACTATCATACCAACTCCGCCAAACTCTTTTCCTTCATTTTCTTCGACCATATTTTTGACCGTTTGAGGTTCCATGTATGAACAGAAAGGATCTAATTCGCGAAGGATTCCCTTGAGGGCTCCTTTTACTATATTTTTGTAACTTACCTTATCTGCATCAACATAGTTTTTTCGTACAGTGTTTATTACAGACATTAGTCTATATATATAGCTATATCCATCTTCCTCTGGAATATCATTTTTTGCAGAGGAGTAAACTCTATATCCAAAAAAGAGGTTTATAATAAGGACAAAACTTATAAGGTAAAATATAATTTTTCTACTTGTTTGCTGATTAATCATTACAACTCCTTATATTTAGTATTTCATTAATTTTTTTTATAATATCGAGGGGTTCTGACATTCTTCCTTCACCATCTTCTCCACAAGCCATTCTGCCTTTTTCAGGGCCGATAAAAATGATGCCACGTTTTTTAAGTTTATGGCAATTTTCCTTCAGCGCTGGATTATTCCACATTCTTGAATTCATTGCTGGAGCAATTAATATTTTTCCATTATGTGAGAGTGCATAAGTTGAAAGAGGGTCATCAGCAATGCCGTTTGCGATTTTCGCAATTATATTTGCTGTTGCAGGGGCGATCACGAGAAGGGAACAGTTTTTTGCTAATTCTATGTGTCCCGGTTGCCATTCTGGTAAGTCCCATAAATCAGTGATTACTTTATTTCTCGATAATGTAAAGAATGTTCTTTCACAGACAAGTCTTTGAGCGGCTTCTGTCATAATTACAGTCACATTAAATCCATTTGCAGTTAATTTACTTGTTAGGTCAGCTGCTTTATACGCGGCTATTGAACCTGTAACGCCAAGTACTATGTTTTTGTTTTTAGTCATAGAATCCTGAATCTTTTAGTCTAGATGTTTTCTTATGTAATATATCCAATAAACAGGAAATATCACTGATTGCTTTATTAAGTTCCTTATTTATTATCAGATAATCATATTTTTTCCAGAAATTTAATTCTTTTTTTGCATTATGGAGGCGTTTTTCGATGATATCTTTATTCTCGGTTGCTCTTGATTTCAGACGTCTTTCTAATTCAGCGAAGCTGGGAGGTCCGATAAAGACCATTTCCAGACATCTCCTGAGGAGAGCATCTTTTCTGGATTTATTTTTAATTTTCATAGCGCCCTGCACATCTATATCCAGAAGAACATCTACTCCTGATTTAAGTTTAGCTATGACTTCGCTCTTTAATGTGCCATAAAAATTTGAATAGACTTTTGCATATTCCAGAAAGGCATGTTGCTTTATTTTTTTTCTGAACTCATCTTTTGAAATAAAATAATAATCTTTGCCATTTTCTTCTCCCGGACGAGGTGCACGAGTTGTGCATGAAACGGAAAAATGCAAATTAGGATATTTTTTTAATAATTCCCTGCATATAGTTGATTTTCCGGTGCCACTCGGCCCTGAAACTATCATTAAAACACCAAATTTTTCTGGACGCATAAAAAGAGAAAAACTATATTAAGAAAATTTCTGATTAAAATAATGAAGACTGAAATTAACATAAAAATCAAAAAAATCAACTTTTATAAGAGATGTTTATTCATATTGTATTAGATAGACTTCGTAGTGCATATAATACCGGGAATATCTTTAGAATTGCAGAGGCGGCAGGAAACTCCGAAATAATATGTTGCGGTTATACACCATTTCCTCCACATCCTAAACTTGCAAAAACTGCTATGGGGGCAGACAAATTGGTCCCATTCAGGCATTTTAAGGAAACAAAAGATGCCGTAATTGCTTTGAAAAACGAAGGAGTAGAGCAAATATTTGTTGTTGAATCTCTTTACGAATCTGGAAAATGTCCATGGAGAGTAAATTTTCCAGATAATGTAGCTTTTATTTTTGGTAATGAAGCTTTTGGTGTTTCTCATGAGATTATAAATATCTGTGATGGAATTATTACTCTGCCGCTCTTTGGAAAAAAAACCTCTATTAATGTTGCGAACTGCGCAGCCGTTGTAATATATTCATTTCTCGCATCAAAAAGATAAATTATTTTTTGTCTATCTATTAGGAATATTTAATTGATTTTTAAATAGTTATGAAAATAATTTTATTCAATATTTGCAAAAAAAAAATACCGAGATTTATTATATACACTTCTAACCACAAATTATAGTGGGAAACCATTAAAAAAAGGAGATGAAAAATGAAAAAAATAATGGCTGTAATTGCACTCGCAATGGGAATCGTCGGATTTGGACTGATTGCAGATGAAGGATGTGAAGTAAAGGAAAAGAAAGAAAAAGCTATTGCTGAAATGAGCGTTGAAGAGTTGAAAGCTGCTCTTGCTAAGAAGGAAGCTGCCCTTGCATCTGAAGAAGATGATGCAAAAAAAGAAGCTCTCCAGAAAGAAATAGCAGAAATTAAAAAAGCAATTGAAGCAAAAACAGAAAAAGCAGAATAAATATAATCAGAGAGCTGTTTTTTAATTACCCCGCTTATGTTAAAAAAAGCGGGGTTTTTTGTATTCTGTTTTTTTACATCAAAAGGCTTTTGTATTTTCTACGGAGATCTTGGATATGCCCATTGTTTACAAAAATTGAATGTGTATATTTCCAAAGTAGAAAATATAAATTTATCACTCTCTATACGTTGTACAATTTTAATAAAGTTCTTTTAGTGGGAATCTATTTATTGATAATAAGTTAATTAGTTGGAATCGAAGATAATTATTAAAATTAAGGCTTCACAAGATTACAATTTGTGTTTGGTGTTTAGGATTTTTTCTGCACTCATTATTACTCTATGATTGCAGATTAAAGCTAAACCTCTTTTTAATTTCTTTTCTTGTCGTTATTGTACAATAAATGCATAAAAATCAATAATAATGCTCCCGAAAATTTTTCATATAAAGAATAGCTATATTAAAGGAAACTAAAGATAATTTTATTTTATCTAAAAAAAAAGAACGCCTGAAAAATTTCAGGCGTTCTTAGCATAATATTTTTATTCTATGATAAGTCCTGTTGTATCGGTAGAACTACCTCCTCCCGTACCAGATCCTCCTCCAGTTGTTACTGGACCACTCACAACTTTAAATGTTGGTAAATACCTGTAATAAACTTCAAGCATGAGGCAGCAAAGTGCAGTAGAATAAATATCTAAATCTATGGGAGTTTTATCAAAAGTTTCGACGTTTTCACCGTGTCCTGTTTTGCCGTCTTTTGAATATTTCTCACGTGGTCCTGTCCAATGCCCATCACTGTATTGTTCTTTAAGAAGGGCGTTCTGGAATTCTTTATTCCATGTTCTCCAGAGGTTACCTGAACCGTCAGTATACTGGAAGATTGCTTGAGTTTCATAGTACCACAAATACAGAGGCCAGCTTTTTGCCTTTCCATCTTTATAGCTGTCGATACCTTTCCATTCACATTTTAAAAGTTCTCCGCCATTTTGTTCTTGAATCCACTTCATAGCAGAACCGACTTCATGACTTTTCCCTTCCCCCATAAGTTGCAAGCAGAGAGCACCAACAGAAGTCATAGTAGATCCACCGGCATTTTGTTTTCCTCCCTCGCTTGAATATGCAAAAGCTCCACTTCCTTTCATGAACATTACTTCTTTCATTCCTTTTATTGCTTTTTCTATTGCTTGTTCAATTCCAGGAACCGTAGAGCCTGCGGCATATCCCGCCTTGAGAGCCTGATAGTGCCAACCACTTACTGACAGGTCATATCTTCCGGCTGAATTGTTATGTCCATAATTGTAACCTCCCTGTGCACTTTGCCCCTTTACGAGAGTTTCCATCATTGTATTCATAGCAGTTTCAACCATTGGAATTCTTGTAAGGGCAAAGGCCTCAGAAAGGGCATATGCTACAGCTGCGTGTCCATAGGAATTTCTATCTTCTTTTACAAGGCCGTTTCCACCTCTTGAATTTACCATATCAATGAGACATTTGATAGCTTTAAGAACACATGCGCCGAATTCCTGAGATGATGGAGTTTCATTATGTCCAAGAAAAGCGAGAAGAGCGACTCCAGTCAGGAAAGCTTTAGTGTTTTTGCCTTCTCCCCAACTACCATCTGGATTCTGATGGTCTCTTAACCAGCGGAGCCCTTTGTTAACAGCGGTTTCTGTTTTTCCGGAACCTCCATATTTTTTAATTGCGGCTTTTCTCCCGGAACCTGATCGGAGAGACATAACACCGGGTAGGACGAGGGCTGAATTTGATGGGGCTATTGCCAGGACATTAGGTACTACTACGTCCTGAGGCGCATCAACCATAGGAGCATCTTCGACTTCTACCTGAACATCGCTTACTACATCAGGGCGCTCAATTTCTATTTGCTCTACTTCGACTTCTTCAGTAGGTGGTGGTTCTGGAGGTTTTTGAATTTCCTTAATTTCCACTTCTGTCACTTCTACTTCGATTTGTTTTTTTTCGTCTGGTGGGTTAAAAATAATTATTGACCCGAAGAAAGAAATTGCTATTGCGTGAAATATCAGAGACACTACAGGCCCAGTCATATGCTCTTTTATATCCTGAATTGTAATCTTTTTAGCCGCTTCTATCTCGTGATATGAAGGATAGACCGGCTGTTGAAATTGTTGATTTTGATTTGGAGTTTGTTCATTCATTTTTTTATTCCTCCATAAAAATAATTAAGAATTTTTTTATTTCTAATGATACATTATTACAATTTCCAAAAAAAAGCAAATAAAAAAAATGCAAAAACTTTAAAATTAACAAAAAATACTAATAAATATTAGAATATTTATATTTTTCTTTGAAAGAATACCTTTATTAAATTGAGGAATTCAAATAATCTTATTTTATCTGAGAAAAAAAAGAACGGCTGAAATTCAGACGTTTTTAGCATAATATTTTTATTCTATGATAAGTCCTGTTGTATCGGTTGAATTACCTCCTCCCGTACCAGATCTTCCTCCAGTTGTTACTGGACCACTCACAACTTTAAATGTTGGTAAATACCTGTAATAAACTTCAAGCATGAGGCAGCAAAGTGCAGTAGAATAAATATCTAAATCTATGGGAGTTTTATCAAAAGTTTCGACGTTTTCACCGTGTCCTGTTTTGCCGTCTTTTGAATATTTCTCACGTGGTCCTGTCCAATGCCCATCACTGTATTGTTCTTTAAGAAGGGCGTTCTGGAATTCTTTATTCCATGTTCTCCAGAGGTTACCTGAACCGTCAGTATACTGGAAGATTGCTTGAGTTTCATAGTACCACAAATACAGAGGCCAGCTTTTTGCCTTTCCATCTTTATAGCTGTCGATACCTTTCCATTCACATTTTAAAAGTTCTCCGCCATTTTGTTCTTGAATCCACTTCATAGCAGAACCGACTTCATGACTTTTCCCTTCCCCCATAAGTTGCAAGCAGAGAGCACCAACAGAAGTCATAGTAGATCCACCGGCATTTTGTTTTCCTCCCTCGCTTGAATATGCAAAAGCTCCACTTCCTTTCATGAACATTACTTCTTTCATTCCTTTTATTGCTTTTTCTATTGCTTGTTCAATTCCAGGAACCGTAGAGCCTGCGGCATATCCCGCCTTGAGAGCCTGATAGTGCCAACCACTTACTGACAGGTCATATCTTCCGGCTGAATTGTTATGTCCATAATTGTAACCTCCCTGTGCACTTTGCCCCTTTACGAGAGTTTCCATCATTGTATTCATAGCAGTTTCAACCATTGGAATTCTTGTAAGGGCAAAGGCCTCAGAAAGGGCATATGCTACAGCTGCGTGTCCATAGGAATTTCTATCTTCTTTTACAAGGCCGTTTCCACCTCTTGAATTTACCATATCAATGAGACATTTGATAGCTTTAAGAACACATGCGCCGAATTCCTGAGATGATGGAGTTTCATTATGTCCAAGAAAAGCGAGAAGAGCGACTCCAGTCAGGAAAGCTTTAGTGTTTTTGCCTTCTCCCCAACTACCATCTGGATTCTGATGGTCTCTTAACCAGCGGAGCCCTTTGTTAACAGCGGTTTCTGTTTTTCCGGAACCTCCATATTTTTTAATTGCGGCTTTTCTCCCGGAACCTGATCGGAGAGACATAACACCGGGTAGGACGAGGGCTGAATTTGATGGGGCTATTGCCAGGACATTAGGTACTACTACGTCCTGAGGCGCATCAACCATAGGAGCATCTTCGACTTCTACCTGAACATCGCTTACTACATCAGGGCGCTCAATTTCTATTTGCTCTACTTCGACTTCTTCAGTAGGTGGTGGTTCTGGAGGTTTTTGAATTTCCTTAATTTCCACTTCTGTCACTTCTACTTCGATTTGTTTTTTTTCGTCTGGTGGGTTAAAAATAATTATTGACCCGAAGAAAGAAATTGCTATTGCGTGAAATATCAGAGACACTACAGGCCCAGTCATATGCTCTTTTATATCCTGAATTGTAATCTTTTTAGCCGCTTCTATCTCGTGATATGAAGGATAGACCGGCTGTTGAAATTGTTGATTTTGATTTGGAGTTTGTTCATTCATTTTTTTTATTCCTCCATTTAAAGACTAAGAATTTTTTTATTATTTTCTAATAAATAGATTAGCACAATATCAAAAAAAGTAAATAAAAAAACAGAGAAAAATTTTAAAACTAATAAAAAATACTAATAAATATTAGAATATTTATATTTTTCTTTGAAAGATTATCTTTTAAGTATAGATTAACCTAAGATTATAAAGAAAAAATGAAGAGGATTATAGAATGTGGAATTATAATGAAAAAGTAATGGAGCATTTTTTGCATCCGAGAAATGTTGGGGAGATAGAAAATCCAGATGCTGTTGGTGAAGTGGGTAATATTACCTGTGGTGATGCGTTAAGATTAACTTTGAAGATAGATAGGGAAAGTGAAAGAATTTTAGATGCGAAATTTCAAACGTTTGGTTGTGCAAGTGCAATTGCGTCATCTTCCGTTTTGACAGAGATTATAAAGGGAAAAAAGCTTGATGAAGTATCAAAAATCACGAATAAAGATATTGTTAATGTTTTGGGGGAGCTTCCTGAGGAAAAGATGCATTGTTCGGTAATGGGTATGGAAGCATTGCAGGCGGCAATAGCAAATTACCGAGGGGAAAATCTTTCAAAGCATGAAGAGGAAGAGGAAGAGGGGCGTCTTGTATGTAAGTGTTTTGGTGTAACTGATTCAAAAATACGTAAAGTAGCTCTTCAAAACAGGCTTCATACAGTTGAACAGATAACTAATTATACAAAAGCTGGTGGGGCATGTGGGGCGTGTATAGATGAGATTCAAGAAATTCTTGACGAACTTTGGAAAGAAAAACCGTGTTCAAAAGATGAAAACAAAACAGGTTTTAAATGTATGACAGTTGTTCAGAAAATTATGAGGATTCAAGAAGTTCTTGATAAAGAGGTAAAGCCTCTTCTTCAAAATGATGGAGGTAGTGTTGAGCTTGTTGATATTCAGGACATGAAAGTTATTGTTCGGATGCAGGGGCGTTGTTCTTCATGTCCTGTTTCACACGTCACACTGAAAAATACTATTGAAGCTAAATTGCGTGAATTTGTTTGTCCAGAAATAACAGTAGAGGAAGCAAAATGAAGGTAATTGATAGAATAATTTATTGCGATAATAACGCTACTACGAGAATTGCACCGGAAGTTTTTGAAGGTATGAAACCATTTCTCACCGAATTTTATGGTAATCCGTCAAGTATCCATAATTTTGGTGGGCAGGTTCAGAAAGCTATTGATGAGGCAAGGGCGTCTGTAGCTGAACTTCTGGGTGCTCAAGAAAGCGAAATAGTTTTTACAAGCGGAGGGACAGAGAGCGATAATGCTGCCATTTTTAGTGCTGTTAGGGTTAAGGAACCGAGGAAAAAAGTTCTCATAAGTAAACTTGAGCATCCTGCTGTTTTAAATCTGGGAAAGGAACTTTTCAGGAGAGGGTATAACGTGCTGGAAATACCTGTTGATAATTCTGGAAGAGTAGATATGGATTTTATTGAAGATAATGTTGATTCAGATACAGCACTTGTCTCTGTTATGTGGGCAAATAATGAGATAGGTAACATTTATCCTGTTGACGAAATATCCCGGATAGCCCATTCGCAAGGGGCGCTTTTTCATACTGATGCAGTTCAAGCAGTAGGGAAAGTTCCAATAGATTTATCACGGATGACAATAGATACACTTGCCCTTTCAGGGCATAAACTTCACGCGCCAAAAGGAGTTGGAGTGCTTTATATAAAGCGCGGTGTAAGATTTAAGCCATATCTTATTGGCGGACATCAGGAAAGGGGGCGTCGCGCTGGTACTGAAAATGTAGCTTCAATTGTAGGATTGGGAATTGCATGTAAACTTGCAATAAAAAATATGAAAGAAGAGAATACGCGCGTAAAAGAATTACGAGATAAACTTGAGGATAGTTTGCTGTCATCTATTCAGTGTACCAGATTAAATGGAGATAAGGAAAATAGAATTCCTAATACAACGAATATAAGTTTTGAATATATAGAAGGAGAAGCAATACTATTGATGATGAATCAAATGGGAATTTGCGCATCAAGTGGTAGTGCATGCACAAGTGGTAGTCTTGAGCCATCGCACGTTTTACGTGCAATAGGTGTTCCATACACAGCCGCTCATGGTTCCGTGCGTTTCAGCTTATCAGTTTATAATACAGCGGATGAGATAGATTTTATAATTGAAAAACTGCCTCCAATAATAGATATGTTGAGAGAGATTTCTCCTTACTGGAGAAAACGACACCATTTACAGAAGGTATAAAAAAGCTTACTTAAACAATTCAAGGTCTTTAAAGTTTCTTCAGGTCAGTGGTGTTACTCTGAGAAGCAGGAATTTTTATTATAAAAGTTGTTCCCTGCCCAAGAGTACTCTTTACCTCAATGTTTCCATTATATTTTTTTACAGTTTCCATGCATGAATGTAATCCATAACCTCTTGAATGGCGAGATTTTTCTTTTGTAGAGAAGCCGAATTTAAACATTTTCGGAAGGTTTTCCGGTGCTATACCAGGGCCATTATCTATTACTTCAGATATTACAAAAGTTTTTCCTTCGATATTCTCTTTTTTCAGAGTGATTTTTATGCGTTTTTCTTTTAATGCATTTTCCGCTTCCATAGCTTCGACAGCGTTTTTGATAAGGTTTATATAGACCTGTGTCATCATCGAACTATCGATTAATATTTCAGGTGTATCAGGGGTAATTTCGGTTTCAAGGAAAACAGCTTTTTTATTAAAAGTTTCTTCGAAAATTTTCACTGAAGATTCTATAACAGGTGCAAGAGATGTGATATTTTCCGTACCAAGTTCTCCAACAAACTTTTGTTGTAATTCGATGATTTCACTTATGTGATTGAGTTTATTTGAAAGGGATGATGCAAGCTTAGCATTTTCTTCACTTCGTTTTGCAATATGTCCGACAAGTTCGGAGATAATATCAAAATATTGAGAACCACCAGGGTCTTTTGTAAGAAATTCCTTAATATCCCCTGTATTCACGTGTTTCTTTAATTCCGGAATGAGTTCATTCGTTATTAATGACTCTGGACTATCCGCGTTTAATATTTTATTTTTTTCCTTCAGTTCGGCTACATTTAATTTTGCTACTGTTACAGCATTTCCTATATTATGAATAATTCCAGCAGACACCTGAAGCATTCCTTCTTCCTTTGCTTCTTGAAGATTTTTTTCAAATTCTCTTCTTTGTCTAAAAATTCTAATTCCATTAAGGCTCATTGCGGCAATTTCACAGAGGCGTGCGAGAAATATAGCATCATTTTCATCTATAATATGAGTATCAAAATCATCTCCAGAAACTACTATTACAGCGGCAGAAACGGTATTATTACAATATATTGGAGCTATTACAGTTCTCTTTGCAATTTTGAAAAATGTTTTCTGGAAAAAATTTTCAGGAGCATCTTCTTGTTTTTTGATAAAATAATATCCATTTTCTTTGCATAATTCCTTTAATCTTGAAACAGAAAAGGGAATTTTTATATCTCTTATAAACTGAGTATGAAACTTTGGATGGGCAAGTAATTGCTGTTCTACCTGATTTGGAACGTCTTTTAAAGGAGGGAAAGTCCCCGAAACAGAGCATCCTACAAATTCATCATTTCCCGCCGAGATAAAGACAGCAGACCCTATTCCCCCAAGAGAACGTTGGGCATATTCTCCAAAATGGGCAAGAAAAGATTCATCGCTAGTATCGGAATTAATGGCTTTTTCTGACAGTTCCAGTATTG
>ERZ795060.1492-NODE-1492-length-27439-cov-8.104294_pt1 | contig 27439 bp, 25 predicted proteins | sample MGYA00375144_ERZ795060 | MGnify/ENA primary metagenome ERZ795060 (study PRJEB30189, sample SAMN05720157) | activated sludge metagenome | isolation source: anaerobic digester from wastewater treatment plant | place: Japan | collected 2015-05-15 ...
CTATATGATCTTGAAGAAGTTTAACTACTTTAATATGTCCATTATTACTTGCCCAACGTAAAGCAAAATCATCTTTAGCATGTACATTAGCCCCGGCATTAAGAAGTAATTTAACTATTTCAGTATGTCCATTTTTACTTGCATATCGTAAAGCATAATTATTACAAGCATGTACATCAGCGCCATGATCAAGAAGAAGTTTAACTACTTCATTATAACCCCAATAACTTGCATAACGTAAAGCATAATCATCATTAGCATGTACATTGGCACCGGCATCAAGAAGAAGTTTAACTATTTCTGTATATCCATATTTACTTGCTTTGCATAGAGCAAAATTGTTATCAGCATGTACATTGGCGCCAGCATCAAGAAGAAGTTTAACTATTTCAACATGTCCCCTTTCACTTGCCCAACGTAAAGAAAGATCATTATTATTATGTACATCGGCACCATGATCAAGAAGAAGCTTAACTATTTCAATGTGCCCACTATAACTTGCTAAACTTAAAGCATTGTTATTATTATTACATATATTGGCACCAGCATCAAGAAGAAGTTTAACTATTTCAATATGTCCATAATAACTTGCTGCACATAATGCATCATCATTTCTAGTATGTACATCAGCGCCAATACTTAAAAGATATTCTACAAATTCTAATTTTCCTTCTCTTGCACAAATAATTAATGCTTGATTTTTATTTTTAAATTCTTCTCCTACAGAATCCATCCATTTTTTTATTTGACCTATTGGTGTTATACCCAATTCTTCTAATGGGTCTTTATACTCAGTAAATCTCTCATTAAGAGACTTTTTAATCGTATAATCTTTATAAAATTCAATAACTTTTAAATCTTTTTTATTATTTTCATTATATAAAAAACTTTTATGAGATTGACAGTATTTAGTATTATATAACATTATAATAATTCTACTTTTATTTTATTTATTTATTTACTGTCAATGATTATTAGCATTTTATATTTTTAAGTTAAAAATAATAATTTTTATAAGATTTTATTACTTAACAACTATAATTCTATTTAAGAATTCTACAGGAAATGACTTTCTAGAATTATGAATAAGATCTGATAAAGCACCATCTAAAATATATGTAATAGACCAATCATTTTCATTTCTTATTGATCGACCAGTCCCTTGTAATATATTTAATATAGCCTTTTCACGATACCAATCAGGATTTATTTTTAATTTTGTAGCAACAAACTTATCACTTAGTGATAAATATGGAATTTTGGCAAATATTTGAAATCTGGACCAATCATCCCTTAAATCCAAACCTTCTAATAAAGAAGGTCCCATAAGTACTTTTCTTTTATCTCTCTTAAATATACTAAGAACTTCTTTTTTTTCTTCCGTGCCACTATATATTAATATTCTTTTTCTATTTTTTTCAGAAATATTTTCATAAATTTTTAAAGTTAAATCATATGATACACTATGAATTATACCTCTTTCATTTTCATGTTTATTAAGTATTTCATCTATTTTTTCATATAACCACGGTAAATTTTTTTCAATATGATCATATGTCATTTTTCGTTGATTATAAAAATATATAGGGGATTTAGTAAAATCAAAATGTGAATTAACTTTTATATATTTAGCATTTTTTAAAGAAATATTTTTTAAATATTTAATAGGATCTGCAATTGTTGCACTCATTAATACTATAAATCCCGTCCATTGATGAAAATATTTATTCATTAGATAAGATTCTTCTAAACAATTAAATCTTAATTCTTTATTATTTATGGGATTTTTTATTAAATTTCTTGTAGAAGTTTTTTCTATAATATCATTAAAATCTTCAATTTTACAGTGTAGATCTTTTAGCCAATCGGAAATATATAATGCTTCTTTCCATTTTTTGGGAGGTTCTTCATGAGAATATTCTGTTTGTACTTTGTTTTTTAATGTATTAATAGAAGAAAAGAAATTTTCAAATAAGTGTTCAATGTCTAATAATATTGAGTGTAATTTATCTTGATTTTCAGTATCCCATAAATTTTTAATATTTTCTTTTATATTTTCAAATTCAATAGAATGATCTTTTATTTTATAAAGATTAAAAAAATGTACAAATTTTTCAAGTTTTTCTAATGTTTTTTCATCAAATTGAGGAGAAAAATGATTTTGAACAATATCTACTATTTTATGAGCTTCATCACAAATTGTAAAATCACGTGGATGAAATAATGATTCTTCATTATTTCTAGAGTACACATAATTCATCATGATTAACCAATATGCATAATTAAGAAGAGAAGTGGAAGTTTTTGCCGCCATATTTCTTACTTTAAAATATGGACATTCTTTATAGCACGGCATTTTATTTGGTATTATATTTCGTATACGACATGTGCCTAAAGAATTTTTTTCTCCATTATCTATGCATATATAATTGTCTATTCCTTTTACAGATCCCCATTTAAAATTATAACGTTTAAAATCATTTTCATATTGTTCTTGGAGTGCAATATCAGAGGTTAAAATATATCCAGTTTTATTATTTTGATTTAAAACCCATGAAACTGCCATGCCTATAATAGATTTACCTCCACCCGTTGGACAATCTAAAATAATTGTATTGTGGGTTTTATTATAATATGCTAAAAGAATTTCTATAATTGCTTCTTTTTGTCCTGGCCGCCATTTAAAATTATTATCAAAAAACGTTGTCTCAAATTCTTTTATTTTATTTAGAATGTATTGTTCATTTTCATTCATGAATATTTTATATTAAAAAATTAATATTCTGCAACAATATCATTTAAACGTATCTTTTTTATTGTCCCATCTCCAAGTTTAAATAAAAATGCCTCATTTGATAATTTTGCCATGGGAATACCATAATATATTTTATTTAAATTATTTTTAAATCTAAATTTAAGATATCTTCTATTTGGTTCAATTACCTTTAATTCATTTGTAAGAATTTTTATTAATCTATCATCAAAAATTTCTTCTTCTTTATCAAGTTCATCATCATCTATTTCCTCGGGTTCCATATAAAAATCGGCATCTAATATATCGGGCCATTCATCTGAAAAATCTTTTTGTAATTTTTTTAATGATCTTTTTGATAATTTTTTTTGCTTTTTATATTCATACAAAGATTCATTAACCATACGCCTTTTCATAGTTATTTCTTTATTTTTTTAAATATAATTTTCATCAATAATATTTTCTATAAAATTAATAAAATTATCATATATGTATTCTGGTATATTATAAAATCTATGTTCATAGGTTTTATTATTTTTAATAAATGTTACACCAATACTTTTATTATTTTTATAAATATTTAATGTAATATTTTTTCCAATTATTGTATGATAAAAATAATTATCAACATATTTTAGTGTTTGACCTTTTTTATAACAATCTTTAAAATATTTATATAATATATGTAACATTTGTTCATCTTTTTTTCTTTTTTTAATTTCAGGTGATTCTAATAATTTTTTTATAAGATTACATAAATAAAAAATGGAACCAATTGTAAGTATTGTAGATATAATTCCTTCATTAATTTTTCTTTTTCTTTTTCTTTTTTTCTTTTTATTATCATATGCCGCATCACCAATATAATTAATATTTTCTAAAGGATATTTTCCTGTTATAACTTTATTTTTATCTTTATTTGAAAATGGCTGTTGTAAATTATCATATATAAACTTTGCTCTCATTATTAAAAATTACTTTGTTTATATATTTATTTTTATCTTAACCATTTTCACCTAATTTTTCAATTATAAGATCAGAAAATCCTGCATTTTTAGTTATTTCTATTTTATAATCAAATTGCTCAATTGGTAAGGGTGTAAAATTAATTATAAATATATTCATTTTCATTTCTTTTGCAATTTTAGAAAGCAATCCAATGATATCATATATACCATCGCCATCTATAGAAGATAATACCTCATCTAACATAAAAATATTTATGCCAGGATATTTTCTCTTTAGCATTCTTATAAATGATACAAGTACTGCAAGATCAACTCTCTTTTTTTCACCGGTGCTTAATGTATCAACATTTATTTTAATTCCAAGATGATACATTTCAGGCTCAAAATCGGAATTAAATATTAAAGTATATGGAAAATGTAATTCTTGTAGTGTATAAAAAATTTCTTTATTTAAAGCCGGTAAATAATTTTCTAAAATTTTCTTTTTTATGCCTGTGTCGGAATATAATTGCTCTAAAATAGACAAATAATTATATTCTTCATCAATTTTTGTTTTTTCCTGAAGTTTGGTATTTAAAGAAATAGTACTTTCAGAAATAATATTTTGAATACTTGTAAATTCTTGAGGCTTATTAAGTTTAAGTCTATTCAATTCTCCTTCAATAGTTTTATATGAAGTTTGAATATTAATAATAAAATTATTGATAGTTGTTAAACCTTCATTAATTTTATTTAAAATATTGGTATATTTATTTTCTTCTTCTATTAATTTATTATATTGTTCGTTTTTATAATTAATTTGATTTTGTAATTCTTCTTTAACTAAATCAAATCTTGTATCATTAAAAGGTGTACCACAAGTTGGACATTTTTCTTGATTAAATAAATTTATTTTATTTTTTAAATCTTCTATTTCATGAGAAATTTTCATTTTTTGATTTGTAAAAACTTTATAAGATGATAATATATTATCTCTTTTATTTTCCCATTCTTTTTTCTTTTTAATTCCCTCTTGTAATTTTTTTTCATAAGTTTTAAGACGCTTTGATAATTCTATTATTTTAATACTATTATCTTCTTCAACTTTATCATGTAATTTTTGTAATTCTTTAATCGCAATATCAATATTATTTTTAAGAGAAATAATCTCTCTTTCAAATAAATCAATATTTATTTTAATATCTCTAAGATCCTTTTTTACAAGTTCATTCATCTTATTAATGATCTCCATTGCAAATAATTTATCAATAATAATCCTTTTATCATAGGGAGTCATTGAAATGAATGATTTAAAATCATTTATACTTAAAGATATAATGTTAGAAAATATATGATATGGTAAACCTGTTATTTCTGTATCAATATACGTTTGATAATCAGTAATTCCGGATTTTCCTATATCTTCTTCATTTTTTTCTATATGTAAAGAAGTTGGAGAAAATGTTCTTTCTATTTTTATTAGTGTATTGGGCGACACTTCATCTATTCCTTCAATCCACCCATGTTTATTTAAACGATTTGCTATTTCATCTTTTTTAAATTTTTCAAGTTTTCCGTAATATAATATTTTAGGAAGATTAACAAAAAATGATTTACCATTACCATTTTTTCCAAGAACCATCCAAAGTCCACCTTCATCAGGAAATTCAATAGATTGAAGTTTATTACCAAATGGTCCTATATTTCTCCAAGAAATTTTCTTAAGTTTCATATTTAATTTTTATATAATATTTTAATTTTATATAAAGATATTTAAATATAGTTTTTTAAAAAAATAGGGGACATTAAATGTCCCCTTATATAACCTTATGATTGATTGCCGTTAATTAAATAAAATCAAAATTTAGTTCCACAATATGGGCAAAAAAGATGACTAGTTTTTTTTCTTTTTGCTCCACATTTAGTACAATACACCTTAAGATCTTCTTTTACATATTGTTTTTGAGATTCAGGAAGAATTTTCCAATATACTTTATGTGAATAATAGTTATTAAATGTACTATAATCATTTATAAAATCTTGATTAGAATTACTTCCCCTTTCAATTCTTCCTGTTTCTATTGTATTTTTTGTTTCATTATAACTTATAGTAGATTCTTCTGTTGTAATAAGATTTACATTTGTAGTATTATTATAATTAATATTTACATCCGATGTACTGGTATAATACGTAGGGTAATAATAGCTTGGTGATAATGTTATTATAACATTTGGCATGTAATATTCATCATAAAATTCAATTTCTACGTCACCATTATTCTGAATAGCATTTTTAGCATCCCGGTCATTTGCATCTATTTCATAGGTTTCAAATTTAAATTTTTTAGCAACATCTAAATATCTTTCCAAAAATACTCTTTCGCCTGGACGTAATACTATTCCACCATGACTTATGTATTCACCGTTTAATTTAATTTTTGCTAAAACTTTTTTAGACGTAGGATTAAAGAGTTCTATTTCAAACTCATCACCATTGCGTAGGAAGACATTATTGTTATACTGTTTTAGCCTTTGTTTATTTTTTGTAATAAAGGCTTTTGGCACAGTTGCCGTCGTTTGATAATAATTTAAATACACTTTACTCATAAACCTTATTTTTTTTAATTATTTGAGAATTTATTCGTTGGTATTTCTCCAACTCAAATGTTATTTAAATAACACTAAACCCTCAATCACAAGGTTATATTTATTTTATATATTTTTAAAATTTTAAATAGTTACTAATTTACTTAAAATTTTTTTTAAAATATTTAATAATTCTTCTATAGAATAAACTATAGGAACTTCTGGTCTTGCTAATTTTGTTTGTATTAATACATCTTGTTTTCTTTCATATTCTGGATCTATTCCAACTATTACTATTTTGTCTGTTGAATTTCCCCACATTCCTAATTCATAAAGAACTATAGGATTTAAAGATCCTCGAGAAAACCAAAAAATAATTATATGAGAATCAAATAAATGATTATATTCCCATGTTATTTGTTCTTCCGCCGCATTTTTGTCATTTATTGGAAAATCTTTTCTTCGAGGATTATAAATAGTTAAATTTTCAATATCCTTAAGTTCTTTAATTACATAAGTTTGCCAATCAGGACATCCGGTTATACCACCACATAAAAATAATTTTATATTATGCTGATTTTCCAATGAATATATTTCATTTGGTGCTTCTATTACTAATGCCATATTATTTAGATTTTTTCTTATTTTTTTTACATTTAATAACTGTTCTTGCTTTTTTAATTAAAGCATTTATCGGAAGATTTTCTTTTCCATATCTAGCATCACCTTCTAATAATATATAAAGATCCTCTTTTAATATATCAGCTATATTTTTAAGATTTTCAAAATCTAAATTTATATTTAAATCACCATACCATATTTTTCCTCTGGATTTAGTTATAATATTAGCATTAAAAATAACTAATTCTCCTTGATGTTCTTTACAATATTCCTCTTTAGATAAATTTGTTATTTTTCTACCCAACATTAAATTATTAGTAGCAAATATAACATAAATATCTGGATCATGTTTAAATTCTGATTTTTTTTCTTCTGATATGTTCTTTTTTTCTTTCATTTTATATTATATCTTCATTTGATGCTTTTTCGTAATAATTACGATTTAATTCTTTTAATTTATTTAAAATTTCAGGTGAATATTTCATTTCTTCAAGATTTGTTTCTAAAAGAGATAAAATATCCTGAATATTAATATTATTTGAATCCTCTTTAAAATCATCTTCAAATCTTCTTTTTTCAACAATGGTTTCTATTTTTTTATAATTACATCCATTTAATATATCTATAAATTTTGTAAAATTAAATAAATGTATATATTTATCTGGTACTAAAATATCTGTGTAATTATTATTTAATATTCTTTTAGTTTCATCAAGCGTATATTCTAATATATTTTCTAATAATACTCTTTGATATATAGGAGAAAAATTATTTGGAAAAAAAGAAATTGAATTATCATCTGGATTAAATATATACACGCCCTTAGTATTTCCTATATCTCCTCTTTTAGTATGATATGGTGAGCCTATATAAATAATATTATTTTTTTCTTGTCTTTTATGAATATGTCCTGAAAATATTCTTTTTATTCCTTTAAATTTCATAAAATCTATAGATGATGATTTTATCTCTTTTCCATTATCATACCTAAATCCTATAATATCTGTATGAGCGAATACATAATCAAATTTATTAGCTCTAACATAATTTTCTTCTATATCTTTATTTCCTATCCATGGTAATACAAGAATTCTAGATTTTTTATTAGTTATAATAACAGGCTTTTCAAAAATAGTAACATTTGAAATATATTTAAAAGCTCTAATTGAATTTACATTTGTATCATATTTTTTATAAATATCATGATTGCCGGGCATTAAATATACTGGTAATATATCAACTAACTCAAACATAATATCAATTGCGGTATTCATTATATAAATATCTAACAATTGTCTGGAATCAAACCAATCACCCAAGAAAAATAATATATCATTTTCTTTTACATTTTCTTTTAAAAAAGGAATATAAAAATTTCGAAAAAAACTTAATTGATTTTCTAACCATTCGAGAGAATTTGCTCTAATTCCAAAATGTAAATCTGATAATAAAAATAAACGATTATATTGTATTTCTTTTACATCTACTTTAAATTTATTAAGATTTGTCATATAAAATTTTTATTTTTTATATTAAAATAATCTTTTTGTTTTAATTTTATTAAACAAATTATATTTTTCATTTAATTCTTTTAATATATTTTCTTTTTCTAAAACGCCTATTTCATTATAAAGTTGTTCATAGTTTATTTGAAAAAATTCAGCAATTGCAATAAAAATTTCTATATTAGTATATTTTCTTCTTTTTATTAATTCTTCTTTAAAATAATAATATACTTTAACCCTATCACTTCCATCTGTTCTTCGAGGTTTTTTATATTTTTCAAAAAAGGGCGAATTTTTAAATATCTCATACATATCTTCATCTAACATTTTTAATGTATGTCTTTCTATAATATTTTCACTTATTTGATCTTCATATAAAGGATATACCTCATCACTAACTTTTAATATTAAAAGATCGTCAATATTATATTCACCTTGATTATAAGAATTATTAATAATTTTATCTTCTTTTAGTATTTTTCTTTCATTTAATTTAAATTTCATATAAAAAAATTATTTTTAAAATATTAAAATAAACTGGATAAGGGTTCTTGATTAAATATATTATCGGATGATGATGGAGTTGAAATGGGTGTGGGATATGTATTATCATTTTCATTTAATAATTCATCTGATGTAACTATAAGAGGTTTTTCTGAAACATCTTTATTCTTTTTAGTTCCTTTATGTAACATATTAATAACAATATTCATATCTTGAATAGGAGAATTTCTATCTTCTTCTATTCTAACATATTTCCAATTTATTACATATCTTTTTCTTGTATTTTCATTTTTTGAAACTCTATTAGCTAAACATTTTAAATAATATTCTCCTTTAGCTTTCATTTCCGTGTTTGTAACAATACCAAATAAAATATCTACAGTATGAAGTAATCCGGCAGATTCTGCTATAGATGTTATTGATAAATCATTGGTTTCCCAACCTGATCTATTTGTTTGTGTTACACTAATTACGGCCCATCCATTTCTTTGGCCCATAGCTCTTACATCTTCTGATATTTGTTTTATTTTAATATATGTATTTTCACTATTTGGATTTCTCCAATTTTTCATAATATTTAGATAATCAATAAAAATTATATCAAATTTATATCCTAATATTTCTTGTGCCTTTTTTAAATATGCTTCAATATCATTTGCAGATGCAGATGAAGTAGGAAATTCTTTAACATGAAGATCACCCATTGGTTTTAAAGATCGTTGTTTTAATGTAGTTAATTTTTGTTTAAGTAAAGGTTGATCTTTTACTAATAATTCATAATCATCGATAGGAACATTTAAAAGATTGGATCCTATTCTCGAATTAACAATTTCCCCTTGTAACTCTAATGTAATATAAGCTGTATTATACCCCAATTGTATACATTTTGCGGCCATATTACACATCCACATCGATTTTCCTGATTTTGGCATACCAAAAAGAATCATTAGCATTCCTTTCCAATAACCACCTTTAGTACATAAATCAATATAATCATAACCAGATGGATGTCTTGCTAATTTTTCTTGTAAATGTGCTGTAGGATCAAAAAAACTTTTTCCTAAATCAAATGAAAAATCAATAGCAGTTTCATTAGATAGCATACTTCTTATAGTTTCTACTACTTCACTGGCATTTTCTGCAGTTACTTTAGTAGTTTTCATATATGCTATCGATTTTCTTATAACATTATCTAAGTTTCTAACTTGAATCCATGATCCAACATTCTTTTCAAGCCACTCTTCACCATATTGATTTAAGATTAATTTTGTATTATAAAGACTTTCTACTATATTTTTAGGATATTTTTCTCCAAGTCCTTTAATTTCAATTAAAGATAACATTTGTTCCTTTGAAGGCGGCGTTTTATATTTTAAAGTATATTCCTTTGCTATTTCAAAAAGTTCTCTTACATTACTATTTGTAAAAAAATCTGGTTTAGTAATGTTAAGATATATGGTATTATCTAAAATATAATGATAAAAGACTTGTTCCTGATAACTATTAATACTCATTTTAAATAATTATAATAATAAATTAGTTATTTTCATTTTTTTCCCATAAATGTTTAATTACTTTATAACTTGAATATTTTAATTTTTCGATATAACCCATTTCAACTAATTTTTCTATATCATCATATAAATCTGATGTTATTCTTATTTTTGTTTTTAAAAATACATCTCTTATTTTAAATTCACCATCATATTTTTTTTCATTATCTAAAAAACTTACAATTTCAAATAAAAGATCTTCATAATTAGGATTATCAATTATACTTAATATATTTTTAATTTTTACTATATTATAATCAATTGGCTTCATAATATTTTAAAGAACTATTTATTTTTTATAAAAAAATAAAGACATAAAGTTTTTATATTAGTCTTTATTTTTATTCTTAAATTAAAATAATTTAAATTTATTCAATATCTAATTCCTTATTTAAATCAATATCTTCACTAATAAAATTATTTCCGTTCTTTAATTCTTTTTCAGACATTTGCGAATTATCAATTAATTCAGTTATTTCTGCAAGATCCTCTAATGATTCAATATTTGGAAGCATAAAAGTTTTCTTTATAATATTTTCATCTAATTCTTTAAGAACTTCTTCTGTAAATACCTTATCGGTATAAAGTTCTGAAATAGGAACTTCATCTCCCAGGTGTCGACAAACTAATTTTCTTGCAGTATCTTTAGGATATGCATAAACAATTTCTCCTTTAAAAGATTTAAACTCATAACATTTTTGTTGTTCTACCACAGGAAGTTTTTTATATTCTTTTTCAGATATCATATTTCCTCTGATAATCCCGCAAGTCTCCCAATTAACAAATTTTTCAAGACCCACATAAGGATTTGGACGTTTATAAAATGGAATATGTATTTGTACTTTTATTGGTCGGGCGAATCGTTGTTTATATGGTGTAATAGTAACTACTATTCCTATTTTAGTTGCATCAATACCATGTTTTTTTACATAATCTTCAGAATCTTTATCAGTTAATTTTGATTTTGAAAGAACAAATATTATAGATGCAGAATATTTTCCTCCACCGCCGCCAGAAATTACATTTCCGGGTATATATGATCCTATACTTGCATAAACATGATTACAAATTATAAACGGTATTCCCAATTTTGCAAAATCATTTCCTATTATTCTAAATGTTTTTCTTATAGCCTGTTGTTTTGTCATATCTCTTTTATCGGATCCTGTAATTGCATCATTTTTTTCTTTTATTGATGATAAACTTCCAAGAGAATCTAATACAACTATAATTTTGGGTGGTGTCTTTCCGGCTTTTTTAAGCTTTTCTATGGAATCAACCAAATTAGCAGCTAAAGTAATAAATTCTTCAACAGTTCCAATATTTTCTATACGAAATTTATTGGTATCTATCCCAAGTCGTTTTACAAAATCAACATCTATTGCACCCTCGGAATCATAATAAATCGGAAAATATCCCATTGCCTGAGCATTTCTTACAATACTTAATGCCAAATAGGTTTTTCCCGTTGATTCTTCACCCGCTAACATTAATGATCTTCTATTTGGCATTCCACCAAATAAAGATCCACTTAAAGCCGCATTTAAAATATATGAACCTGTTGGTATCCACTCATCAATTTTTGCATATATACTATTCTCTATTATTTCTCCATCAGGAGAAAATTTTGATAATATTTCATTTAACTCGGAAAATGAAATTTCTTTATTATTTGAAGATTTTTCGGGATTATTAGAATTTTTTTTACCCATAATAATTTATTTAATTTATATTATTTTATATGTTATTAAATAAAAAAGTTTTTTAATCTATAAAAATTTTATTATTTAAGTGATTCTCTAACAATTTTATTATCTAAATATTGTAATAAAGGCTTAAGTCTCCAAAAAATTCTTTTATTGGCTTCTTCTTTTGTTAAAAATCCTGCCCAATCAATTTCCTCTTTTTGTAATTTTGATTTATCTATTATTATTGGTTGATTTAATTTTATAACAAAATAATAAATTCTTTTGTAAACTATATCATCATTTTTATAATCAATATAACCTTTATCAATAACATCAATATCATCATTGATATCTACTCCTATTTCTTCTTTTGTTTCTCTTAAAGCCGCTTCCCAAATATTTTCTTCTTTTTCTACATGACCCTTTGGAATACTATATGTACCATACCATTTTGCACCAGTTGGATGAACAAGAAGAATCTTATTATCATAAATTAAAACTAACCCAGCGGATTTAATCATATTTTAAAATAATTTTTTATAAAAACAATGATGGATCAAGTGTTAAATTTTCTTCGTTAACTTTATTAATAATATCTTGGTAATCATCGGATTCAATAACACACATATTATCTAATATTACAACTGATGTTTGTGTACCACTATAATCTCGTGTATAATCATTTTTTATTAATTTTGTCGATGAATCCCATATTAAACGATACTTCATAGATAAATGTAAAATTTCTCCCATAATATAAAATTTTTATTTTTATTTTTATATATTATAATATACATATAAGTTTCTTCCGGCATTATTAAAAATAGTTTGTAAACTTACAAGATCAGAATTTAATGATCCATCGGTTGGTGGAGAATTTCCTCCGCCATCCAAACAAAGATTAAGATCATAATATGGGGTATTATTAGTATAATATTGGTTTAATGTATAAAGAATATTATCAATTGTATATGTATTTAATGAACAATCTCTAACATTAAAACTAATAAAACCATAATAATATGTAGAAGGTAAAATAATAGATTGTAAATGTGGATTTTTTGATGCTTCAAATATCATACCTATCTTTAATGCAGAAATATCCAATGTTCCTGTAATATCACACCAATTAATAAAAAATGATCCATAACTAATATTTGGTGAAGGCAATAATGGAAAAATAATATTTTTTAAATTATAATTATAACCTCCATTAAACGAACCAATATATTTATACATACTAAGATCAAGAGTTCCAGAAAAATTACAACCAGATATATTTAAACTATCTAAACTTAATGTACTAGTTTCTTTTGGCCATATTATTACAGATACATCGGTATTATTTAATTCTAATGTTTTTACACTTTTTAATGAAGATAAATCAAGCGTCCCGTGTAAAAAATGGGTATTACCAATATCTATACCCATACCACTTCCATCAATAGGAAAAATTAAACCAGAAATATTAGTATTCTTAACATTTAAACTTCTTAAATTAGAAAAACAAGATAAATCAATTGGTTGTGATATTAAAGTATTTGAAATATCAAGATACTTTATATTACGCATTTTATTAACATCATATATAAGTGTTGATATACAAGTTTGTGAAATATAAAATACTAAAGTAAACCAACAATTAGATACATCTAAAATTCCATTTGTTAACATTCCTAATGAAGGATTATTGCTTATAACAAAAGATGAAAATGAACAAGATGAATCGGGTAAAATTAAATTATATAATTTATTTCCCAAGATATTGATATTGCTATTAATAAATACTCTATTAGATACATCTAATACTTGAATATTATTATTGTCAACGAAAAAACTTGTAAGTGGATATGAAGAATCTGCTAATAATATATTATTAAGTTTATTATTATATAAAAATATACTATCTAAATTTCCTTTAAAATGTCTTAAATCTAACGTTCCACTTATATTATTATGTGTAATATTTATATTTGTAATATTATTATAATTATCATTCTGTGGTAAAATTAATTCAGATAATGAATAATTTGCTGTTATTGTAATTGTTTTTAAATTCGTTAATGAAGATATATCAAGTTTTGTAAGATTATAATTATCACTAATTTGTAAATAAAGTTCTTCATTATCATTGGGAAAAATTATATTAGTAAGAGGATTATTTTTTATATATATATTATTTAATTTTGTTAATTTCGATATATCAAAAGTACCTGTTATTCCTGATCCACTATATGAATATGGATAAACATATTCATAATAAGCATTTAAAGATGTAATTTCTTCCGGTGATGTTGTTTCTCCTGCATATACCTTAACATTTTTATTTCCTGAGTTAACATATTCATGAATAATATAATAATCATTATATACAATACTGCCATCTCCTAAATCCCATTTTAGTTTTTTTGAGGTAGAAGTATATAAATACATTTTAAATAAATCATTATATGATGATCCATATTTATTTGTATAAAAATTTAAATAAAGTTCTTCTTCAGGAATATATTCATATCCATAACATAAAGGAGTTTTATCTAATATAAGTGGCCTATTTTGATGTATTAGCGGTGTTAAAGACATAAGTTTTTTTATATTTATTTTTATTTTATTAAAAAATGAATGATAACAAAAACTAATGTAATTATAATTCCTCCCAAAAATGTAAATATTACATCCATTATTTCAGGTGTTCCTTTCTTTAATAATTTATCATATATTAATTCTTTTATAATACCTATAATAAAAGGAATTCCTAATCCTAAAATAATCATAATAAATAATTTTGCCTTAAAAATAAGTGATAGCCATAATCCAAAAAATCCTAAAACTATTCCCACTATAAAATGAAGCCATTTATCTTTTTTTATTATCATTTTAAAATTTATTTATTTTATTTATTTTATTTATTTAAAAACAAAAGGAAGAATTTCTTCTTCCTTAATCTATTTTTACAGATGTTTCTGTAAAATCTTTATCTTTTCCTAAAATTTGTAAATGATTCATTATTTGAACAATTTCATAAAGATTTACTGGTCGAAACCAATACTCGGAAAATTGCTTATTATCTATTCCTACATCATAAGATAATCCTGAGTTCTGGAATCTTCCATGAACATGACCATATAAGTGCCAACTTCCATATATTTTTCTATTCCATGATGCAAGAGGATAATGACATAATACAATATGTATATTTAAACCGTATCGAGAAAATTTAAAGTCTTTTATTTGAGTAATTTCATTCCAATTTCCAAGATGATTAACACTTTTATCATGATTACCGACAATTAAATGTTTATTTCCATTTAATTTAGCAACCCATTTTTGTGCTTCTGCTCTTTTAGCAAGTGAAACATCACCAAGAATATATACTTCATCCTTTTTTTGAATGTATTTATTAAAAACTTCTTTAAGTAACCATTCATCATGATTTTCACAAGTTACAGGTCTATTGTAAATTTCTATAATCTTAGGATGTCCATGATGTAAATCTGCTGTAAACCAAATTTTTTTCATTTCAGAAACAATTTCGGGTGTTAATTTATCTATTATGTCAGTTTGTATATTCATTTTTTTAAAAAAATTATAATATATTTTTAACTTATGTATTTATAAAAAATTTTAAAAAAGTGAATGTGCATAAATTAAATTCCCGGGTATAGGATTAAATCCAATTGATGTTAATATACGATTAAATGGTTCTATAATAGTTTTTTCAAATTGTAAATCATAATTTACTTCTGGCGCAAACTCATAAGGAAAATTTCCTGGTAAAAATCCAAATACTTCATTTTCATCATTTGTATAATAAAATTTAACTTTATCTCCCGTTTTTATTAAATTATATTTTGTTTTCCATTTACTGTTATATACTTTATGATTATATATTGCCGACGCTCTTACATTTTGAGGACATTTATCTGCAAGTTTAACTTCTTTTTTATCATCAAGACAATATTTTTCATAATCTCCAATTGCTTGTGTTTTGGCAAGATCTTCTGGATTTTGCATTTCATATTCTTTTTTATATTCCTTCAGTATTTTAACTACATCTGCATATTGTAATTTTTTTCCTTGTGAACATACCAATTTAATCATTTCCTTTAATACTTTACGAGCGTATTTTGGTGTAGATCCCTGTACAATTTCAATTCCTGCAAATTTTATTTTTTCTTGTGGGACAAAAATTATGCCAGGGTCTTTCCATGCCAAATTAAGAATATATTTCTTTTTGGCAACCATTATTGCAGAATATGAAATTTTTTCTAATTCAAGATCTTGTATATTAGTTGTATTATATTTAGAAGCATATTCATCAAATCTTTTTTTAAGATATGAATTTAATCGAAATTCTTTTATTTTAAGAATAAAATCTATAGGATTTCCTTTATAATCACAAGATTTAATAACCGGCCCAAATGTATAATATACACTATCTGTGTCCATGTATATAACTAAACTTTTTTCTTGTAATTTATTTACGTAAGTTATTTTAAGAGCATTATGAAGTTGAGTATCTTTATGCCAGTATTCTAAAAAATATTCATCTAAAATTTTTCCAGCATATTTTACTAAATCTTGTCCCTGTAATGTTACAGCTTCAGCCAAATTAACATTATATCCTTCAAAAAATGGTGATCCCGATGCACCATATATACTGTTAATAAAAATTTTAATCGATTGCTCTAGATTAAAATATTCTTCTTTTATAGATTTTAAACGGGATATTTCATTTTTTAAATCTTCAATACTACAATTATATGGATCAATATTTGTTAATTTAAATTCCATACAATTTTTATTTATTATAAAAAATTTAAAATAAAGAGTTTTATTTATTAGTGTAAGTTTAACAAAATTTTAATTTTCATTTTTTAAATATAATAATTCTTTAAATTCTTCTAAAAAAATAGAAACATCTAAATTGTCGGGTTCATAACCATAATGCGGAACTCTATATTCTATTTTATAATCATCATCATAGTATGCCCTAAATAAATCTTCCAATCCCTGTTCAGATATTTCAAGTATTATACCATCTGAAATATATTTTTCTTTTATAATAGAAAAACCCCTTTTAATAGCATTAACAATATGATTATGCGCAGCATCTTCTTCGGATACTGCCAAAAATGAATTAAAGGCGGTTTTAAGTGAAACAATAATATTATTCATTTTTTCATTTTCACCACGTAAATCTTCAATAATTTTAACTATATCATAAATGTCTTTTGCTTTCTTTATTTCTTTTTTATGATAATTTGTATTTGCATATTTAATAGCTGTATCTTTTAGTAAATTAAAAAATTCATTTTCTTCTTTACTTCCTGAAATTACGTCACATATATAATTTAAACCAAAATCTTCGTAATAATAATAATTATAAAAAAAGTTACTATCATATTCTAATATTTTACATATATCATCAGAATCTAAATCTTCAGAATTTATATATTTTACAAAATCGCACCAACTTTTTACTTTTAAATAATATTTATTATTCTTTTTTATAAATTTAATATTTTCATCTAAAAATGTATTATTTTTTAAATAGGGAGCAAATTTTATATCCAAATTTATCATTTCATAGATATCTTCATACTCTAAATTTTCAATTTTTTCCGCCCCCGTTTCTAAAAGATATTCTATCCATATTTTTGCTTTCTCCCTATCATTACAAGCATTGAGAATAAATTCTAATTTTGTTAATATTCCATTTTTTACTTGATTATATTCATCATTTTCTTTTATAAAATCATCTATTTCACGCATTGTTCCAATGCCCAATTCGGCTAAAGGATCTTTATAATCAACAAATAATTCATTAATATTAAACTTATGGGTATACATTAAAAGTTATAATCATTTTATTTTATATTTTATTTATTTAAATAAATATTTTAAATTATTAACTATTTTCTGCACAAGAAATTACAGTAATAGTATTACTATCGGTTGAATTAAATATTAAACGATCACTACCAAAAATAACATCATAATTTTCTACATCTAATGTTATATATTGATCTTTAAATATTGAAATAGAAGATTCTTTTTCACATTTACTTTCTCCAATAACAAATTCATAAGTTTTTCCTGATACTGTAGCTTTTTTATTTATTTTAAATGTAATACATTTTTCATCAGGATCATCCAAATTATTGAGCATATTTATTTTTTCTATATTTGTTTTTGTTAATTTAAAAGATCCAATAGTATCTGTAGATGCTATTACAGTTTTAAATAAATCATCGGAAATATATTTAAAAATATTAATTGAAGTACAATCAATACCCATTTTAAGAGTTTTATTACTTAATAAAATTTTTTCTCCTACATATTCTATTTCATTTTCATTTTTTAATTCTTGATATTCTATTATAAATAGAAATTCATCATCATTAAATTGATCCAATATTTTTGAAAAATGTAAAATATTATAAATTCCCATTTTAATTCTATGGGAATATGCAGATTTTATTGATAATCCGGCTTCATCAAATGGGATAGAACTCATTTTAACAATACTTCTTTCTTCATTATATGTTTTTGCAATAAAAGAAGAAGTTTTGCCATCTACTTCTAAAAGTAATGATTTATCAATTAAAGAAAATCTTTTTAACCAATTAATAAAAGGTTTTACGTTTTTTGCAATAAATTCTACATTATTACTTTTTGTTGTTGCCATAAATAATAAAGTTTAAATTGTTTTATAATTTATAAATAAGATTTTGAATAAAGTTTTATTAATTTAAATTATTTTGAATTAAATTCTATAAATTTTCTAGTACTGGCATACTTATTATGACAATGCATTTCAATTAATTCTTTAAATTCGTTTTTATTTATATTTAAATATTTTCTTATTTTTTTATATCTTTTATTTTTTTTAACAACTACTAAAAGCCAATAAATTGAAAATAATATTAATATCCACATGTATATTATGCTTGTAAATAATTTTAATTTAAAATATATTGGAAAATTATAAACAATAATTTCAAATAATATAGGAAATATAATTAACATACTTAATGTTATAACTAACCATTTATTAGATCTTAAACTGTGGGCAGAAAAATATCTTAAAAAAAATAATTCTATTTTATCGGGGGGAAATTTTTTAAAAGCCTCTTCAAATTTAACCCTCGTAATTATGTTTTCCATTACATAATTTATTTTTATTTTATTGATTTATATATTTTTATTTATTCATTATTTTCTGTGTCATTTATTTCATTTTCATCATAAACGTCTTGCCCGTTCCATATAATTATATCATCAATTGTATCTATATCTGTAGTTTCAAATAAATCAATTGAGTGTATTTTACTTTCTATGCCTCTTTTAATTGTTGGATCTGGACAATTATTAAATATTTTTTCATGTATTTTTAATTCTTTTTCTTTATTTTTAAGTTCTTCTTTAAGTTGTTTAATTTTTTCTTTTGTAATATTTAATTCATCTTTTGTGAATTTTTTTGCTGTCATTGTTTCTAATCGAGATATAATATCTTTATCATATTTTTTAAGCCAATTATCTATTTCATCTAAAGTTCTTTTCTTTTCTAAAATAAATTCTATAAATAATTCTTTAGCATAATTAAATTTAAGATCAAACGATAATTTATCTTTTTCGTATAAAGTATTTTTAAAATTAAGTCTAGTAATTTGCCATTTATAATCTTCTAAATACTCTTCAATAGAATTATATACAAGAATAGTATTATCTTTTACAAAAACAGGAACTTCTGTTACAATCACAGAAAACATTTTTTGAACAAACCTTTTAATATCCTCCCATTCATCTTCATTTTTTCCTAAATATATAACATCAATATTTACTTTTATATTTGAATTATTTATAATACGAATATTATTTTCATATTTATTAATTAAATAATCAAATTTTTTAATTACTGAATCATATTTTAAAATTGGTGGTATTTCTCTTATCATTATTTTTTTATCAACAATTTCTATATTTGAAGATATTATCCAAGATTTATCAAGATTTTTATATTTTTCTATTTTTCCATTAAATCCTTCAAAATATGGTTTAAGATTTTTACGTTTTCCTTGAAGAAATTCTTGAATATCTTTAAGTCTTCTTGGAAGTATTGTTGTTTTGTATCCTACTGCAATTCCTACTATAGGTATTAATAAACCAATTGGAATATCTAACCATAAAGGATGATATGATCCTTCTGGATCTTTAACTGTAAGATGATTATATTTATTAATTATTTCATTTGCTTCTTTTGATAATCTTACAGATGTATATCGAGGAGCAGCAGGAGATGGTGACACCTCTGTTCCAAAAAACCCATCACCTTCTAAAATTTTCATAGCCGTACCAAACGGGCGTGCCAATTTATTAAGAGCACCTATTAATGAAGCATCTCCGTGATGATATCCGTCTTGTATACATTTACCTATTACTGTTAATGTTTTTGTAAATGATGTGGGAGTATTTTTAAGTATAAAACGTTGAACCGGCGTTAAGGCGTCATAAAAATTAGGAATTCCACGTTGCTCTAGAACATAAATAGCGTATTCTCTAAATTTACTATCAATAAATTTAGAAATCGGTAATTTTATTATTTTTTCTTTAGTTTTATTAATTAAATCGTTATTTTTATATTTCTTCATTATTATTTAATAAATCCTATTTTATTTTTATTTAAATCTTTTTTAAGTAATTCTTTATTATTATCATCATTATAAAAATAAATATCCGCCAAAGTCATTGGTTCTTTTACATCTACATTATATCCAAGTTTATTTAACAAATTTTTTGATTTATCTATTGAAAGTCTTTCGAAATTATAATAAATTAAAAGTCGCCCTTTTCTTAAAAGAGCATCATCTATTATTTTATTAGTTGTATTAAATGTTGCTACAATAGATATATTTAAACAATCAGAAAGAAGACCATCGGTAAGATTAAGAACATTTGATATAGCAGAAGTTCTTCCATATTCGTTTCGTTTTTTAAGTATAGGTTCAGCATCTTCAATAATTAAAACTGAATTATTATTATACATTAAAAAAGAAATAAATCCAGGATCTGTAATTGACTCTACCATATCAGGTGGCACAAATATAATATTCTTTTTAATTTTAGATGTTAAATATCTAATATATGTAGTTTTTCCTGTACCCGTTTCACCACTTAATATTACAAGATTTGATTTTTTTGTATCATTTAATCCTTTTATTATTTTTTTAGAAACTTCTAAAAAATCATCATTATAATTTTCATCAATGTTAATTTTAGTTTTTTTAATTTCAAATCCTCGTTTATTAAATCCGGTTTCATCTCTAAATATTATAAATATTTTATTACTTTCTCCAAAATAATATATATATGATTTTAATGCGCCCATGGGCGAAAAAAAGAGCGAATTTTCATTAAAATGATCATTATTATTATAGTAAATAATTAAACTGCTAAAACTATTTGTATATAATACAAGATCTTTATCAAGTAATATTAATATTGAATCTAAAGTTTCATCATCTATATCATATATAGAATTAATATTATTATTTAAAATATCAACATTTTCTTCTTTTATATATGAATTTTTAGGAATAGAAAAATATGTGAATAAATCCTTTAAAAATTTTTTTACATTTATATTACTTATTTTTACTGTGCACGGAAAATACTTATTATACATATAATAATAATGGTAATGAGAATAAGTATCATACGGAATAAAGGATTTTAATTCATATTTAAAAAATTCATTAATATTATAAAAAGGGATTTTTAAATCTGAAAGTTTTTTATTAGGAAAATTTTTAATATTTATAAATTCACTAATATATTTTTTTCCTTTTTTATTTGTCATTTTCATTTTATATTTAATTTAAAATTATTTACCTTCTAACCATTTTTTTCTACGATTTGATGAATCTCCAAATGCAATTTCTAAGTATTTGTTAGCACTTTTATCATCTACAATTAAAAATAATGTTTTATTTAACATTACATATTTCCAATCTTCAAGTGAAAGAGAACCTAAACCTTTAAGATATTTTACATTTGTAACCTTCGTTGTCTTAGAAAATTCGTCAAATTCACTTAATGTATAAAAATATTTTTTTTCTTTTCCTATATCACAAACAATTAATGGAGTAATAAGTCTATATAATTTTTTACTCTCAATTATATGAGGAAACCATTTATAAAAGAAATTTATAATTAATGATGCTATATGATGACCATCTTCATCTGCATCGGTTGCAATAATTATTTTTTCATATACGGGTAATTTTTTACTTCCAGGCTCAATTTCTAATATACTCATTATATCAAGCCATTCTGTATTAGATGTTAAATCTGAAAGTTTTTTAGCATTTTTAACTTTTCCTTTAAGAGCATAGATTGCATCTATTTCTGAATTTCTTGCTTGTTTAAGTGAACCACTAGCAGAAAGGCCTTCAGCAAGATATATGTTCTTTTTATAATAAGATGATGGACTAAATTTATCAGAAATTTTTCTTTTAGATTGTCTTTGGGCTTTTCTTATTTTATTTATATTTTCATTATGTAATTTATCTTCAATATTTTTTTCAATATTTTTGCCTATTTCTGAATTTTTAATATTACGTATAAGTTTTGAATAAAACGCAGATTTCATTAAATCTTCAATTTCCCAACGTCCTACAGCATATTTTGTTTTATTTTGATCCGAAAATCTCATTAATGTTGATGGTACATTAAGAATTATTAATGTTTCATAGAAATGATGAGCAAGATTATAGTTAAAATATTCATTAATCCAATCATTAATTATCTTCTGATGTATTCCGGTGCATTGAGAACCATTAACAAATGATAAGGATGTAGAATTTTCATAAGATTCCCAAATATATATTATTCCCAAATTCGATGTTATAATAATATGATCTTTAGGAATAAAATTATATGTTATAGGAATAGCATATTCTTTATCACCTTTTATAAAAAAACCGTGAATATTAAGATTATTAATTACAGGATCATTTTTAATTAAAAATGATTTAATTGATAAATATGTTATAATAAGTTCTTCATCCCATTTATAATTTGGAAATATTTCTTTAGATGGAATAAATGATACTGTTGTTCCCGGTTTTTCGTTTATTTCCTTTTTTCTTATTTTTTCTTCTATAACTTTAAAATTATTCCAAATTATTTTAACATAATGTGTTTTATTGATGGTTTCAATTTCAAAATATTCCGAAAGAATATTGGTTATTGCAGATCCTACTCCATGAGTTCCAAGTATATTGGTGCTGGTATCTATAAAATTAGAGCCCGCATGTAATTCTTCCATGGCAGTTCTTACCACATTCTTTTTTGTTTTTTTATGTTTTTTTGCGGCATTATGAAAGCCCATTCCCTCATCTATTATAGTTACTTTATTATTATCAAGATTAATCTTAACTATAATATTTTTCATTTTTCCTTTGCATCTTTTTGCTTCATCAATTGCATTTTCAAGTATTTCTACTAAAAGATGCATAAATCCCTCGGACCACGTTTTATCTTTTTCTATAAGTTTATTATTGATAATAATTGGTAATTTTTCTTCGGTTAAAGCAATTTGGCCTATATACATATTTGGCCGTAAACGAACTGCCTCAAATATATCTAGCGCAATTATTTCTTTTAAATTTTTTTGTTCAATTTTAATTGCCATATAAAGTTTTAAATATTATATGTTAAATAATTTAAAAGTTTTTATATAATAATTATTAAAATATTTACTATTCATTTAACAAAAATTTAACATCATACTTTAAAACTTTTTTAAAGTGTTCCATATAATTAATACCTGAGACCCCCCGGAAAGGATCCATAATCCAGAGTACTTAAGTACCCAGGCGGGCTCACACACAGGAAAATTTCCACATCTACGTAAACTCTCGTACATAGGTTAATACTGACAAAAAAATTAAAATATTATACAATTTGATTGGAAGTCATATATGATTCAGCAATTTCCCAAAGTTTAGTATTAAAATTAATATTACGTGATACATTACTAATTCCTCTTGGTTTTGCTTTTCTTCCCGATAATGTTTGACGATCAAAAATTCCTTTAACAAGACGTTCTTGTATAATATTAAAAACTGTCCAAAGATCGTCTTGATTATCTTCTTCTCTAATAGGATCAATTATTTGTTTTGGATTTATAATTAAAGTAACCTTTTTTGTATCAATTGTCCCATCTTCTTTAATGAATACTTGCGGTTCACGAGCAGCAATTGCTTTAATAACAAATTCTTCTTTTTGATCATTATTAAGTTTAATTTGTTGCATATCATTTACATGTTGACCTATTAAATTGTATTGATTTACTACAATTTCAATAAGATTTTTAAATTCATCAAAATTTATTCCCATATGACGAAAATGCACGGCGGATAACATTCCGGGCATTGCAACAACTAAGCCGTTTGTACATATTAATCTAAAAAGACCAAGATGAATTTGTGCATATGATGTTCCATTATGAGAATTATCTAACACAATTTGGGGCCTTACTTTATCATGTTTTAAATTTATAAATCCTACGTTTGGATTAATAAGACGGATAACATGTCTTGCATATAAATCTTTTCCGCTTTGACGAGCATATGTAGGATGCCATCCAAGCTTATTAAAATTTTGTAAAATATCCATTGTTGAGACAAATGAATATTTGTCTGATACACGCGGAGATTTATGATCTGTACATGCAGCTGGTGCATAATTTTGGATATCTTCGATAGATTCTATCTTATATCCAATACTTGTTAAGTTTGATGTTGTTCTCATAATTTTTATTTTTTAATTACGTAGTAAATATAACAAAAATTTTTGATATAAAAAAATTTTTATAATATTTTTTTATTAAAATATAAAATTAAATAAATGATTATGAAAAACATTAATTTAAAGAGGTATTTTTTAATATTAAAAAATATTATGAATGAAATTATTTTTTTGTAATTTTAATTATTAATAATTTTTTAATATATAAAATAAAACATAATATTTAGTTTTTATGATTTTAGCAGATTATAAAAATAATATAAAAATAAAATCATCCAAAGAATCCCTTAATGAAAGATTTGTTGAATATGATGATCCTTTAATAGAATTAGGCATAGGTAAAATCAAAGAAATAAAAGATTGGATGCAATCTATAAGAAAAGAATTTGAAAATATAGATCAAGCTTTAATTGTTTGTGCAATAGAAGGCAAAAAAGAATTTATAAAATATCTTTTAAGTATTGGTGCCAATATACATACTAATAATGATGCAGCTTTACGTTATGCAAGCGAATATGGATATACTGAAATAGTTAAACTTCTTCTTGATGCTGGTGCTAATGTGCATGCTAAAAATGATTATGCTTTACGTTGGGCAGTTATGCATGGACATACTGAAGTAATTAAACTTCTTCTTGATTATGGCGCTGATGTACATATTTATGATGATGAAGTTTTACGTGTTGCAAGTTATCATGGATATACTGAAATAGTTAAACTTCTTCTTGATCATGGTGCTAATGTACATGCTGAAAAAGATGAGGCTTTACGTTTAGCGAGTAAACATAAACATACTGAAATAGTTAAACTTCTTCGAGATCATATATCTAAAGAAGAAAACCAAAAGAAAATTAAAGAATCCCTTAATGAAAGATTTATTGATATTAAAGATCCTTTAGCAGAATTGGGTATAGGTAAAATTCAAGAAATAAAGGATTGGATGCAATCTGTAGGAGAAAAATTTGAAAATATAGATCAAGCATTAATTATTTGTGCAAAAGAAGGAAAGAAAGAATTTGTAGAATATCTTTTAAATGTTGGTGCCGATGTACATGCTAATGATGATAATGCTTTACGTTGGGCAAGTTATTATGGGCATACTGAAATAGTTAAACTTCTTCTTGATGCTGGTGCCAATGTACATGCCAATAATGATGAAGCTTTATATAGTGCATGTAGAAAAGGATATATTAAAATAGTTAAACTTCTTCTTGATTATGGCGCTGATGTACATGCTGAAGATGATGAAGCTTTACGTGTTGCAAGTTTAAATGGGTATACCGAAATAGTTAAACTTCTTCTTGATTATGGTGCTAATGTACATGCTGAAAATAATAAAGCTTTACGTAATGCACGCAAATCAAGTTATTATGAACCGCTTGAGAAGAATCGTTCTAAGGCACTTAAACTTCTTCAAGATCATATAGCCAAAGAAGAAAACCAAAAGAAAATTAAAGAATCTCTTAATGAAAGATTTGTCGATATTAATGATCCTTTAGCAGAATTGGGTATAGGTAGAATTCAAGAAATAATGGATTGGATGAAGTCTATAGGAGAAGAATTTGAAAATATAAATCAAGCATTAATTATTTGTACAAAACATGGAAAAAAAGAATTTGTGGAATATCTTTTAAGTGTTGGTGCTAATATACATATTAAAAATGATAAAATTTTAATATTAGCATGTGAAGCAGGATATACTGAAATAATTAAACTTTTTCTTGATCATGATATCGATGTACATATTTTTAATGATTATGCTTTACGTCGTACAAGTTATTTAGGGTATACTGAAATAGTTAGACTTCTTCTTGATTATGGTGCTAATGTACATGCCAACGATGATGAAGCTTTATGTAATGCAAGTGAAAAAGGATATACTGAAATAATTAAATTACTTCTTGATGCCGGTGCTAATATACATATTAAAGATGATAAAGCTTTACGTAATGCAGCTTATCTTAAATATAATAAGATAGTTAAACTTCTTCTTGATTATGGCGCTGATGTACATGCTATAAATGACGAAGCATTACGTTTTTCTAGTTTAAAGGGATATCATAAAATAGTTAAACTTCTTCTTGATTATGGTGCTGATGTACATGCTGAAGACGATTATGCTTTACGGGTAGCAAGTTTTTATGGATATGTTAAAGTAGTTAAGCTTCTTCTTGAATATGGTGCTAATGTACACGCTAATAAAGATGAAGCTTTATGTAGCGCATGTAAAAAAGGATATACTAAAATAGTTAAACTTCTTCTTGATTATGGTGCTGATGTACATGCTCAAAACAATCTTGCTTTACGTTGGGCAAGTGAAAATGGACATGTTGAAATAGTTAAACTTCTTCTTGACTATGGCGCTGATGTGTATGTTAATAATGATGAGGTTTTATATTATGCAAATTTATTTGGTCATACCGAAGTAGTTAAACTTCTTCAAGATCATATAGATAAAGAAAAAAAT
>ERZ795060.1497-NODE-1497-length-27323-cov-21.253851_pt1 | contig 27323 bp, 23 predicted proteins | sample MGYA00375144_ERZ795060 | MGnify/ENA primary metagenome ERZ795060 (study PRJEB30189, sample SAMN05720157) | activated sludge metagenome | isolation source: anaerobic digester from wastewater treatment plant | place: Japan | collected 2015-05-15 ...
AGAACTACTACAATGTTATTAATACCGAAGATCTTTCCTTGATAATTTTGAGGAACCGAATTAGATATTATTACAACATTCATTGTATAAATGATACCCAACGCTCCACTAAACAAAAACAATATCAAAAAAAGAAAGGGTGAGTGTATAGAAAGAAAATTTTCATAAAATAGAAAGATTAATGAAAATGTAGTGAGTAGCGTTAATATGGTAAATATATATAATTTTTTTCTTCCTAAGATTTTACTAAAAATGCCTGTAATTGTTGAAAAAAGAGCACTGATTAATGTTGAAATGCCCATAAAAAAAGAGGCTTTTTCTAAAGACAAAGAGAATTCAGTTTTTAAGAACGAAGTGGCATAAGGTAGAACGCCTCCAACCGTAAACCAAATTCCGAACTGTGAAATAAGGAGAAGAGAAACATGTTTAAATACCTTAGAATTATTTTCTGATAAAGAATTTTCTTTTTCATCTAGCAACGGTGAACTATTTAGTTTTTTTAAAAACAAAGGCACAACAAAAAGGACTCCTATTAAGGAAAGCAATATTATAACAAACTCGATACTTTTTGAGATCACTACACCTATCAAAATAGAAGATAAAAACATAGAAATATTCGAAACTCCCATCACAAATCCATAATTTCTATCCTTATTATAATCTTTGCTCACACTGCTTACAAAAGCAGAATAAGGGGTTTGTATACTAAAAGTTGTCGTTACAAAAACAATAGTTGTAAAATATAGAAGAAACCTATTTTTCAAACTTAATAAACCCATAGCAATAAAAGCTACCAAGAAAAGTACTTTTATATAAATTAAGTAATCTCTCTTTTTATCGCTTAAATAACCTATCAACATCCCTGTAAAAATAGTTAGAAACATTCCTATTGAGACTAAATAACCTGGTATTACCATTGAATCTAAAGCTTCATTTAAATATGGAATCAAAACAAAATTATAGACCGCATACAATATGCCAATGGATATACTTCCACTTAAAATACTAATCAAATTTATCGACCTCTTCCAAGAATTTTGCGTATTTTTTAAAAGAAATGTTATTCTCATTTTGAATCAGATGAATTATATCTTTAGGAATATTGTGACTGTTCGCCTGAAATGCTGAAAGAGCACCTGCTATTGCAGCAATTGTGTCAGTATCCCCTCCAATTGACGCACCCATCCTAATAGCAAGCCATACATCATCTTTACAATAGGTTCCAATTGCTATTGCTGCACCAGCTACATCAACGGCCTCCATTGTGGTTCCAAATATGTAGTAAATCTTTTGAAGAAATTTATCAACTTCGTCTGCTTCTGGAATATACTGTTTTATAATCTTTAATCTTTCTGCTATTGAAGGTCCTACGAACTCCTTCTCAGTCAATCTTTCTCCGATCTTTGAACCCTTTATTGCCGCATCAATTATTTCGTTTGTATTCGCGCCTTTTGAGGCATAATAATATGCAAACCCTACAGCCAATGAGGATTCAATCGCTAAATTGGTGTTATGTGTGGGTATAACACAATTGATAATTGACGTTATCAATGAAGACTCATCTTTATCCATATGATAGAGAACAGGGGCTAAAACTCTCATTGGGGCACCACTAGTTGTACCATTAGCTTCAACTTCTATTCCTTTATCAAAATATTCAATGGATTTTTTTGTGCTAGGTCCAATGTATCCTTTTTCATCCGGCTTACATTCTTTGAACCATCTTAAAAGTGCTCTTTTCACGGTTTCTTCTGAAAAATTTTTGCTCTTATGGTATTCTTCTATTAAGAAAAGAACTTGCTCTGTATCATCAGTAACTTCACCGAGCTTTAGCCCCTTAGAATGAATCATAGAGTACTTAGGATCGATTAATTCGCTGACAAACCCAAATTTTCTTTTTATTTGCCTGTATGTCATAAATTCAGTAGGCATTCCTAATGCATCGCCTGCGGCAAATGCCTCTAAAATAATTTCAAATCTATTCATTTCAAGCCTCCAATTTAATTGTAAGACCACTGTGTTCTTCACCTTTAATACAAACTTCTGATTGTTTTAGATCTATCTTTGGATTTCCATCTATAATGCAAAAGGCATCAAAATTTGATATATAGATTAAGTCTGTTTGGCTAAATATAATTTGTTTAAGTTCAGAACAATATGGCAAAGAATTATCCTCCATAAAAAATATGATTGGCTCAGAGGATATGATCATACCATAGCTGTTAGTAGAATATGGTAGATGACAAAATAATCCTGTAACAGCTTTTGAGAGATAATAATTTTTTTCTCTATCCGAAAAAGGCGAGATAATTATTTGGGAGAGCTTTTTTCCTAAAGGAATGTTTTTTTGATTTACAACAACAGAACTATGGGCAAGTTGAATGTAGCCCGGATTTTTAATAACCCTTTTATTATGATAGAAAAAATCATATGCAGCCACAGTTCTCTTTTCACCATCTACAGTTGAAACGAGCGTATCCCCTATTACTACATCTATAAAAGATGTACCTAAAAACTGATTATTACTATATACATTAAGCCCCCTAACCCAAGAAGGGTTTATTCCTGTAAAATCAAAATTAATTAAATCTTCCACAGATCTAAAAGTTATAAATGGGCCGCAACAAGCAGTCCCAGTTGCAACCCCTGCAAGAGGTATCAACTTATTCTCTTCTTTCATACCTACGATGATATCAACAGCTGTACCATCGCCACCAAAAAATACAATTAAGTCTACAGCACAAGATAAGCTTTTTCCTGCGTTAACAGAATCCCTATAATCTCCATAAATTATTTCTGAACCGATAACTTTTATTTTAAGAAAATCCCTGATATGAATGAATGTTGAAAGGGTAGAATACAATTCTTGATCTTTTACTTTAAGAGCAAACGCTTTTAGCAAATCTTCATTTATTTTTCCTCTACCTGAATTTGGATTTATTACTACCCCTATCTTCATATAGTTTTTCCTCCATTTTTAGTATGCTAAGAGCGGTATCTAAATCAGTAATTAAAGAATTAATGTATCGAGCCTTTATTGCAGCATAGATTGCAGGAACTTTTTCCTTACCTCCTGCTACTCCTATTACTTCTGGCGTTTTTTTGAGTTGATCAAGAGAAATTCCAAGCATGCTTATTCCAACATTTTTACATTCCGTTCCATCCGCAGTGAAAAACCTTCCTGCTATATCGCCTACCGCTTGGGCTTTAATTAAATTGGCAAGAAATTCTTGATCAAAAATATCTTTAAAGGCGTTTGAAAGAGATATAGGCTCCCCTATCCCAACGATGGCCAAATCCAATTTGTCCCACATATCAGTTACTAACTTTATAGAATTATCCTGAAGCATAATCTCTAGGACTGCTGGGTTTTCTAGAACAGCAGGCGCGTGCAAATAATATCGCATTGCATGAAATGCATTAGCCATCTTTTCAACTATCGAGTTCATTTGATATTGGTAACGAAACTGACCTACACCGCCAAGTAAAGGTACAAATAAAGTATTGTTATAGCGACCATTGAATACAATTCTTTCACAAGTCTGATAAAGCGTTCTTCCCCAAGAAACACCAATAATCTGACCGTCTTTAATATAACTAGATAAAAATTTTGCCGCTGCAGTTGCTATCGATGAAATATTCTTTCTTTGAGAAAGGCAATCTACAATGACGACATTTTTAAGATTAAATTTTTCAACAAGTAATTCAGACGTTTCTTCTTCATCGTTTAAAACTGATCCTGTGTCTATTTCAATCTTTACAATACCCATCTCTCGACCTGCAGCAAGCAATCTACTTACTTTTGGTCTAGATATTCCAACAATTTTTGCGATTTCATTTTGGGTTTTGTTTTCAAGATAATAGAGCTTACAAACTTTTATGATTAGCTCTCGTTCATCAAGACTTTTCAAAAGTAAGTTACACCTCCTTAGCTTCAACAAGGTTAGGTCCTAGTCTTGTAATAACCATAGAAGCATTTTGATGAGCAGATTCAACACTATCTCCAATTTCTCCCGTTTTCAAATAACCCTCGATAAACCCAGCACAGAAAGCGTCTCCTGCTCCTGTAGTGTCTATAATCTTACTCAAAACGTTAGGAACTTTAAAATAATACTTTTTCCCTGTCTTATCTATAAGTAAAGTATCTTTTGAACCCCTAGTTATAATTATATTTGTTGAGATTTTATCAAGCCCTTCCTTTAACATTGCAGCCTCCGATTCTGAAAAAATTATGAAATCAACTGCTTTTGAAATACTAACAATTCCTTCTAATTTGTGATAATACAAACCAAATGCACCCGGCATATAAACCTTTAGGGGAACTTTAAACCGTTCAATTACTTCTAAAGCAATTTTATCATAACTTTCAACTATACATAAAGCGTCATATTCCGCATTTTCAATCTTTCCAGAAAATAATGCTACCCCTCCAAAAGATATAATTCTTCTTTCTGCCTCAGAATCAATTAAAACCATAGTAACTGCGCCAGGACCTTCTTCCAAGGAATAAATGGGGTTTAAATTATTAACTTTACTTAATTTATCTAAAATATATGAAGAAGTTGCATCGTTGCCTGTACCAAAATAAAAATCCACCTTGGAATTAATCGACAAATTCAGGGCAACATTTGCACCACTTCCACCCAAAAAACATCTTTTTTCTTTTGCAAATACTAAAGAATCCTTCTCAGGAAATTTATCCAACAAAACATAAATATCTTTAGAGACCGCTCCTATAACTGCAACCTTCATTTAATCGCTCCTTTCGTTAACCCTCCAATCAAATATCTTTGTGCGAAAAGGAAAATCAATATTGGAGGTAATGCCGTAAGCAATGCTGCTGCTGAAAGAGAGCCCCACTCTACTGCACCACCAGTTCCAACAAAACTAGTGTTCAAAAAGACTGGCAATGTTTGTTTTATACTTTCCCTCATCATAACTAACGCAAAAAGAAATTCATTCCAAGAAAGTAAAAAAGTAAAAGTACCAACAGCTATTATGCCAGGAATTGCAAGTGGAAAAATTACCTTTCTCAATGCTTTAAATTGTGTACAACCATCTATCAATGCAGCTTCTTCAAGTTCTCTAGGTATTGAGTCAAAATAACTTGTCATTAAAGAGCTACTAAATGGAATTGTAGCCATTGTGTGCAGGATAATTAATCCTACAAGAGAATTATAAAGCCCTAACTTATTGTATAATGTAAATATCCCAATAACTAATAGGATACCCGGAAAAGCTTGTGATGCTAACAACCAACCTAACAAGAGATTTTTCCCTTTAAAACTAAATCGTGAGATTGCATATCCTGATAAAGAAGTTACAATGATACCAAATAATGTAGTAACAATAGCAATTATAAAACTATTAATAAAAATTCTAGTAAACTGTGTTTGCTGAAAAATATATGAAAAGTTTCCAACAAACAATTTATTGGGGAGTCCAAGAGGTTTACTATAAATATCCCCTGTTTCCCTAAATGCGTTTAGAATAAGCATAATTAAGGGAAACAACAGTAATATAATAATCACAACAGCAGTTATATTGGCTATCGCAACAACACTTTTCTTAGTTTTCATAATTAAATCTCCCCTTAATATGAAAGGCAAGAGGTATCATCAATATAATTAAAGAAATAATTCCTATCGCTGAAGCATAACCTTGTTGGAAATATCCAAACGCATTCTGATATGCATACAACGAAAGTAGAATTGACGAATTACCAGGTCCACCCCTTGTCATTGTAAATACGATGTCAAACATATTGAATGTCCAAATAGACGTTAACATAGCAACCGTTAAAATAAGATCTCTCATCATAGGTAATGTAATGTAGAAAAATTTTTTCATTGTTCCTGCCCCATCTATATCTGCAGCCTCATAAATGTCCCCAGGTAAAGATTGAAGACCACCTAAAAGCATTACTGTAACAAAGGGTAATCCAACCCAAATATTTGCAACAATACAAGCAAATAATGAATATCCGGGTGTGATAAGCCAAGAAGGAGGATTCGAAAACCCTATACCTTTTAAAATAACATTGATTGGACCAGAAGTACCAAAAAAATATCTCCAAATAAGAGCGGAAACAACTGGTGGAATAGCCCAAGGGAGTAGTACAAGAGTTCTATGAACATTTCTAAATTTTATATATGGAAGGTTAAGTAACATTGCAATTAACAATCCTAAAATTACCTCTATCGCTACACAACTAATTGTCCAAATGATATTATTTTTCAATCCTAACCAAAAAATATGATCTTGAAATAGCTCTTTGAAATTATCGAATCCACAGAAATGCCTGCCGACTCCAAAGACTTGATCCGCATAAAAACCGTTTATAATACCTTTTACGAAAGGGTATATGTTAATCAAAATCATTACAACAAGAATAGGAAAAATATATGGAAATGCTTTGGCAGTTTCACTTTTTCTACTCATTGCAGGAATTCCTCCTTTGGAGTAACTAAAAATTTTTATATGATCCTAAATTTTTTAGTATATTGTCTAAATAATTAATTCTTCAAGTATTTTTTCTTATAACATATAGTTTATCTGTAGTAAGATCTTTTGAAATAAATTATTGAAGCCCCAATCTTTTGAGTACCTTATTACCTTCTTTTTCAATATTTTTAAATGCTTCATCAATAGTAATTTCCCCTAGAATTACCCTTTCTATTTGAGGTACAAATGCCTGCCATTCAAAAGTAAGATATCCTGGCATGTTAGATCTCACATTGCGTGCATAAGGTAACCATGAATAAAGAATATTCCACTCATATTCAGTAGAACGAAATCTTGGATCTTCAACAGAAGAGTTTCTTACAGGAAATAACCAGTCAGCGTAAGCCATATCTGCAGAATTTTCTGTATTAGTTAGAAACTCTACAAATCTGAAAGCTTCTTCCTTATATTTACATGCTTTTGATATACCTAACCCTTGAGGATTGGAAGGGCTTACAATATTTTTACCTGTAACAAGAAGCATACCCCAATTATCCATTTTACTTTGAACCAAAAACCTTCTGTTCCAACAGCCAAATGTAACCATCGCATAACGACCGTTAAGAAAATTTTGCATAAGAGAAGTGTAATCTATACTCATAACATCTGGCGGTGATACTTTATACTTAGTTATTAATGATATATAAAATTCGATTGCTTCCTTTGCATTGTCATCAATTTCTACCTTCCATTTTCCTTTATCATCCATCACAAGCACATGACCATCGTTTTGTTCAATAAGGGCCCAGTGAAAATACTCCATTGTAGGAGCAAGAAATCCCCATCTTTTTACCTCTCCTGTTTTTGAATCTCTTATTGTAACCTTTTGTGCTATGTCAAGTAATTCATCCCAACCAATCATTCTATTGTCAGGAACTGTAATTCCATTTTCTTTAAAAATATCTTTGTTATAAAAGACTACCTGTATCTCCTGAAGCCAAGGAACACCATAAATATTACCTTTAAGGTCACTACATTCAGTAAAAAGCCATGGAGAAATATCGTTCAACATTTCATTGGAGATATAATTATTTAGTGGACTAACAAAACCCATTAGGCCATATTCAGCAAGCACGTCAGTATCTGTATGAATAATATCCGGTGGATTTCCGCCTCTAAAACTTGTTTGAAGAAATTCATCAGATGTTTCCCATGTACCCCACATAATATTAATTTGAACATCAGGATTTTCTTCATTCCACATATCAACAAGATCGTATACTTCATCTACTGTTTGGGGCTGCCAAGCTAAACAGTAAAAATCTAAAGTTATCGAAAAAAACAGAACAGAAGATAATAAAAAAGTGATAAAAAATATATACCTCTTTTTCATAGCAACACCTCCATTAATTTATCTTTAGAATTACCTTGATATTATTTTTATCCATAGCTGCTTGTAAAGCCTCGTGTATATCTTTTAATTCAAAGATTTCACTTATTAATTTTCCATACATATCTGGATCTTCACATAACATCTCATAGGCTTTTTTAAACTCGTTCTCGGTAAAACCAAAAGCCCCTACTATATTAACTTCTTCATAGTGAATGTAATAAGGATCAATTTCAAGTCTAGCATTTCGTGGCATTCCTCCAAACAACTCAAAACTGCCCCCAGGAGCCACTAGAGGAACTAATTTACTAACCAAATCAACTTTATCATTTGCCAAAATTATAGAATCGTATGAAGGCTGATCTTGCAGAAATTTTTTAAAACTATCCTCTTTAAAGTCTATAGTATCTAGACCACATGATTGAGCAATATTTAACCTTTTTTCATCAACTTCTGCGATAGTAGGGATACATCCCAACTTTTTCAACGTAATTCCTAGTAAAAGCCCCATTGGCCCACTTCCCACAATAAGAACCTTTTTGTGAGGTTTTATATTCGCTCTTTCAATACCATGAATAGCGCACGCAAGTGGTTCTGCCAACACCATTACTCCTTTAGGCGTATCATCAGGTACACGAAAAGCAGCTCTCTTAAGAATTTCCTCAGGAACCGTTACATACTCAGCAAAAGCTCCACCGGTTGCATACTTGTTTTTGCACAACTCTGATTTACCTTCTCTACACGCCTCACATTTATTACATCCTATATATGGAGCTATAACATAAGTACCTTCTGTAAAATCTTTTTCAATATTTTCTCCAACCTCAACTATTCTTCCAACAAATTCATGTCCTAATATACAAGGTGGCTGAAACATTGGATGACCCCTAACAAAAGTTTTTACATCAGTTCCGCATATTCCTGCCATCTCAATTTTTACTAGTGCTTCAGAAGAATTTATACGTGGTTTTTCTACCTCTTCAATTTCAATTTGTCCTATTCCTTTATATACTGCTGCTTTCATTTTTAACACGTCCTTCTTTTATATTTTAAAGAATGTATTTTTATTGACTTACAAATACGATGTAATGTTTATAATTCATATTTTGCATAAGCTAATTCAAGTTATGTTAGAATAAAATATATAATTTAATTTTTCAAGGTAGACAGAAGAGGAGACTATCGGCAAACAATACTAATAAAACCTTATTATTTATGCTTAAACCTGTTTTTATTAATTGTTCTTTGAAGTATGCAAAAATCGTGTTTTTTCTTGAATGAATCAAGTATATGTAGAAATGTATTTTTGTTATTTTCCTCTTCTGTCTACAAGACAATATGATTTTTAGATCTCTACTCTCACTCCAACAACCCACCAGCACCAATTGGGATATTTTTCAAAAAGTTCTGGATGTTCTTGAAGTGGGAAAACTAATTTAATTGGTCCTCCTTGACTCGATGGAATTGCGCGAACCTTTTCTCCAGAAACTGTAGCATAAGCTAAAATAATCGGATATTCCATTACGTCTGCGTACTCTACTGAAACTTCCATACCATCAGATGCCACAATCACAACATTTTTAGTATTGGCAGGTACTCCTACATACTTTAGAAGATCAGAAATTGCAACACCCCTATAAGTCTTATCTCCAAGATAGGGATCAGTAACAAAATAGGTTACTTGCTCAAAAGATTCAAGTTCTTCCATTGTAAAGACATGCTCTCCCTTTTCATCTCTTAAAGCTATAACTCCACTAACAGTTAAAGTAGTGGTCTCTGCCATGATGATTCCTGTAACAAAAATCAACGTGATCAAACATAGAAAAGCTTTTTTCATAAGTAAAAAACCTCCTTCTCATTCTATTTTTTCGTGAACAAGACCTTCGCTCACGATTATACGCATAGGATCAGCAACTACCTCACTATCCCTATAAATTCCAAAAATAGAGTACTTTTGATTTTTTGTCACTTCAAAAGGCAACGTTACGCATTTTTCTAAAGTTGTCATAAAGACATCCGAACCATCATTAAAAATATAAGTTTTACCAGATTGTCCTGTATTTATACAATCGCTTAGTAAAACATCTAACCCAACAAACGCTTGAGAATTTGTCTTTATAGTTTTCATAGTAACAGGATTATTTTTAACATAAACTTCTTTACTGTAAAGCTGATCTCCAAGCTTTATTCCTATCTTATTGATACCATCGGTACAAGTTGCAAAGTTAATAAAAATATAATACTCTGTCCAGTAGCTCATTTGGCGAGAAAACACATCACAAAGGTAAGACATATCGTTTAGAAGTACCGAAATACTTTCAGAAGTATTAGGAAAAACCACTATCCTTAAATATTCCATACCTGATAAAGGAGTTTCTGTATTTTTTAAATCAAACCAAACTGAAGGATATTCATCAATTTTAATATATGCATAGTCTATCTTACCTCTATGTAACTCAAATAACGTAAATCCATAAGCATCTCCATAAGCAGAATCACCTTCCCACCATCCTCCACAAACAGCCCCACAAGTAAGTTCTAAAAATGGTTCTTTAAAAAACGTCCTTGTAGTATGCCAATGTCCTGAAATGTGGTTAGAAAAAGTATTTGAAAGAATTTGAACAAGTTGTTCGGAGTTATCAGTTCTGGAAAGAGAAAAGATAGGTTCATGAGAGAAAAAAGTTATTGGGACTTCTTGAGAAATGTTCTCTATATCCTGCTTTAACCAATCAAGTTGAGTAGAATCAATTTCATACTGAAGTGACCCATTGACTACATTGTGGGAATTAAGGATTATAAAATGATTTCCTAGATAGTTGAATGAATAATAATCTGGACCAAATACATCTTGATAAATTACTATAGGGTTATCTTTCTTTTTTTCAATTTCATGATTACCAACAACATAAAAAGTCGGAATATCAGAAATGTCTAAATATGATTTCACTTTGTTTGCCCATCTGTAAGCTATTTCGTCTTCAACATTGGCAGTATCTGCTATCATATCTCCGTTACAAATAATGAAGTCCGGAGATATACCGGTTAACATTTCTTTTAATTTTTTCATATAATGATCTGGATTATCTATCATCTCTCTATCTGGTAAGGCATCTGAAAAATCATCAGGATCGTCAGCATAATGAATATCACTAACAACTACAAAAACTCCTTTTTCCTCGTATGGTTCAAGAATAAAATTGTGCTCTTCCTTATCTTTTACATACCATTCACTACACCTATATCCATCTGGAATCACAAGAAACACAAAACCATCTTCTGATCGAGGAATACTATAATATCCATTTTCTTCAATTTTTGTGAAAGTTGAACCATTTGAAACATAACCATCTGAAAAAGGTACAGAATTATTCTCCTCTAAAATATAGACGAAACCTTTAGTTGAAACATTTTCACTAAAAACTAATCCAGTCATTAATAAACAGACAAAAATTACTAGACACCTTTTCCTCATAAATTCCACCCCCGTAATTGTTAGCTATGAACTAACTCAACAAGTTTTCTTACATAATCAGCCTGATCTTCAGCCTGAAAAACATTTCTGCCATAGGCAACTCCTTTAGCTCCTAGTTCGATTGCTTCTTTAGCAGTTTCAAGAGCATCTTTTCCTTTAGGGCCCCCTGCAATAACCACAGGAATTTTAGCAGAATTAATCACTTGAGAAAATGAGTCTTTATCAGTATAGTACACTTTCACTATGTCAGCACCTAATTCATAAGCTACCCTTACACCCAAAGAAATAAATTTTGGATCGGTAAAATGATCTGGTGATTGAGGAAGCATTTCTGCTATAAGAGGAACCCCTGCTACTGAACAATCTTCAGCTATCCTTCCCAATAATTCTAGAGATTGATTCTCTCCCGAACCTCCAATAAACCCCATAACTACAACCCCATCAGCACCTAAAGAGATTGCATTCCTAACACTTGAAATAAGACGATGATAATCAAAAGAAGGAGAATAATTGGTTGAAGCACCGGTAATTCGGCATAATACAGCTAAGTTACCACCTAATATTTGGGCGTTATCTTGAATTGCTCCTGGATTAAGTATTACCGCGTCTGCTTGTCCGCATTTAACGTTTTTTAAAGTTGTTTGAATATCTGCGATACCAACAATAGGTCCTTGAAATTGACCATGATCCAATGCAACAATGACAGTTTTACCATCAGCTTTAAATATTCTATTCATTCTAATGATTTTTCCAGACATACCCTTCCTCCTTATTTTTATTCTTTTACTTTCTTTAGAAATTCCAAAATCCTTATTAGATGTATTTTTTAGATTTGTTTTTTTTTTTACAAAAAAACTCACTATTTATATTCATAATAAACTATTAGTTTTTTAATCTTTTTGGTACTTATAACAAGGGGGAGAGGGGCTCCGCCCTGTTACCCTTTTAAATTCAAAAATGTTATCCTTGTAACCAAAAAAAATGTTAACAACAAACAAAAACTGAACATTTGTTCTGAACATTTGTTAATTAAAAGTATAGTATCATGATTTTGTTTCAAAGAAGTTAATTTATTATATAAATACAGTAAATTAATTGAGGGGTTATAATTTTTACAAAAGTTTTAGCAAAAATGATCATTAAAAAAGAGATACACATTGAAGAAGATTATATTTAAGTTTTTTAAGAAGTATTTTGTAAGAAAAAAATGAACATAATAACAGTTAGCAATAATATAATCCCCACGATCCTTATTAGTCGTGGGGATTATATGATGATTATCTCAAGAACACACCTAATTCCCAAATGGAAAATGCATCTGGAGTCCACTGTGAACACCCTGCTTTTGCCCCTGAATCTTTTGGCCTTTCAAACATACTAATGCGGATATATCGTGCGTTTATTATATTATCAAGGTTTATTACATCTACCGGTTGTGGAGGATCTTTCTCCTTTAAGGCATTTTCTTGATCAGCTATCTTTTCCCAATTATTGTCGTCTTTTGATACCTCAATAGCATATCTTGTGGCCCAATATTCCCATTCAATAACAATCTGGTTAAACGCTATTTCTTGACCTAAATCTAAGGTAAAACTCTCTATATCTTTCTTAAAGATCTTTGAGGCCCATCTTGTGTTTGGATCTCCATCAATAGCCATATCAGGTATATAGTCATATGTTGTATAGTACTTTGAATCGGTATTAAGAGCAATAGAAGACGCGCAAGCTGATTTATTTAAAGCAAGGTTTGGTGATTCAGTTATATCTAAATTACTATCTTTTCCTGGTATTTCCAAAACAATTATTGAGTAAGGTTTTGCCGAATATTCAAAAATACTGTGTATGTTATTTAATCCTTCTTTTCTTAACCCATAATCTGTAGGATTGCCTATATTTACTGGACCATCTAGAATCCATGCGGCTCCATCTTCTCTTGGTACAAATGTTCCTAAATCAAAATTAATGTTAAAACTTTTATTTGCTGACTTATTAATAATCATAATATATAAATTTTTCTCGTTTTTACTCAAACTTGTGTATATACTCAAATCCTGCCTATTACAGGTGTTTTCAACTAATATTTTTCCAAAATGCTTGTTGAAAAGCACATAGGGATAGAAACTTACATAGGGCTGCATATTTGGACTAAACATACCAAAATCACCTTGTTGAGGAGGATATGGATTCATCAACGCCCAAAAAGCTGCACCGCTTAGATTTTCTTTTGCAAATATGCCAAGCATATCAGCCACCCATAACCCAGCGGGCAAAGAATTAACTGTCCAATCTTCTGGCCCCCACCAAACAGGCGCAAAAGAACCTATTTGATATTCTACATCTTTGTAGGGATATACTTCTTCTACCCATTGTCTTAAAGTTGCTATCTGCTTTGGCAATTTTTGAGTGGAATTAAGAAGATCTGCATAAAAAGAATCTTTGTTGTTTTTATCGTATGGAGAGTTTGAATACACCGCTTTTGAAGGTGGTAGAGGAAAAAAATGTATAGAATAAACGTCTATTAAATCTCCAATTTCTCTTATTACTTTCTTTGTATAATTTTCGTTGTCTACAGAAACATTTGCCACAATTTTTATTGAAGGATCTACTTCTTTCATAACAGGCACAAATGTCTTCATCTTATCAATAAACTGATCAACATTCATAGTCAAATATGGCTCATCTGCTACCTCCCAATATTTAACGTCTGCATTCAATTCGAAATTAAGATACCTTATCCATTGAGCTGCCAAAGATGGCGACTCATTCGGATTCAAAGATATTTTGATATATGCTCCTATATCTTCTGCAATATTAAGCAAGTCATCAGAACTCAATTCGTTTTTTGAGTGAAGATTGTTCCATACAAAATCATAACCAAAATTTCCCCCTGGATAAACAAGATAACAAATACCTGCATCTTTCATATTATTCGCTATTCTAGAATTAAATATACCTTGGCTTACTAATGTTTCATTCCAAGCTGGTAAATGTATACCAAAAATCCTTTCATTGATTTCAGAAATATGTTTATCGGTAAATACTTTTACTGATAGTTGATCATGAGGGACATCCCCAGAAGAAGAGAAAGTAAGATTAATAGATAACAAAAAGAGAAAAGTCAAATAAATACCCTTTTTCATAAAAGCCAACCCCCTTAAACTGTTGGACATTCTAAATATTACCAAAACCGCTCACTACGAAACCTTTTATAAAATTTTTCTGAAAATAAACGAAAACTATAAGCATTGGAACAACTTGGTAAACAAGACCTGTCAATACTAGATGCTGTGTTTCAGCTGATGCAAAAGCTAACGCTAATCTTTGAATTCCAACAGGAACGGTCATTAAATTTGGAGAAAAAGACGATATAATCATAGGCCACAAAAAGTTGTTCCATTGACCGATAAATGTTGTAATTGCTAATGCGGATAGCCCGGGTTTTATGTTAGGCAAAATAATAGATCTGTAGATCTTGAACTCACTGGCTCCATCTATTCTAGCAGAATCTAAAAGTTCGTCTGGAATACTCATAATAAACTGTCTGAGTAAAAATATTCCATACCCACTAACCAAAAACGGAACAATTAAAGAAAGATGATTTGTCAGCATGCCAAAAGTTTTCATTAGAAAAAAGTTTGGAATAAGAAAGATAAAAACAGGAAACATCATCGTAACTAGAATAAATTGAAATACAGGTTTTTTTCCTGGAAAATGAAGTTTAGCAAAAGCATACCCTGCAAGAGAACTTGTTAAAATCACACCTATCGTTGCTGTTCCTGCAACCAAAAGACTATTTAGATAGTATTTCCCAATAGGGACCCGCTTTAACACATCGATGTAATTGTGCCATTGAGGTTTTTCTGGAATCCATTTAGGTGGAATAGAGGTTATTTCTTGTGGAGTCATTAATGAGGATGAAACCATCCAAAAGAAAGGTAAAACCATCCAAAACGCTGCAAAGATTATGATTAAATACCTAAAAAATTCTTTTATAATTCGTTTGCTTTTACTATTCATAACCTTCGATTCCTCCTTTTTTAAACGCTCTTAAGACCAAAATATTAGCAATAAAGATTATACAAAACAGGATAAATGCACCTGCAGACGCCCTTCCCATTCTAAGAGATTGGAAAGCAGTTTCATATACATACCAAGATACTGTCATTACGCTTTTGGCTGGAGCATTTATTCCCATAATGTATGGCAAATCAAATACTTGCCAAGCTCCAATCATACCAGTTGCTGTCAAAAACAACAAGATAGGTCTTAAGAGCGGTAAGGTTATGCTCCAAAATATTCTAAAAGACCCTGCACCGTCTATTTTTGCAGCATCATAATAATCTTGAGGAATATTTTGTAAACTGGCTGTGATTATCAGTATTTGCATCCCCACGCCCGCCCAAATTGCTGTGATAATTATAGATAATAATGCAGTTTTTGGATCAGTTAACCATCTTATAGGCGCTATACCAAACCATCCTAAGATCTGGTTTATTAATCCATTGTTTGCCCGGTACAAATATCCCCATATAGTCCCTATTGCAACAGCTGGTGTAACTGCTGGAAGAAAAAATAACAATCTCCAAAAGCCTGAAAATTTACTTCCGTTTATTAAAACAGCCAAAACAAGAGAAATAAAAATCCCTGCTATTACAGTTACAACAGAATAAATAACAGTATTTATAACCGAACTGACAAACAAATCGTTCCCAAACAACCATTTATAATTATCCAATCCCACCCATGCTGCAGAGAAAAGTGGGACTAAACCATTCCATCTTTTAAATGAAGCGATTAATGAAAAAGCTACAGGAAAAATGAAGAAAATTGAATAGAATATAAGGGAGGGGGATATGAAACCATATCCCGCTCTCGCCCTTTTATGGCCAATTTTAGACATTTTGAATGATCACTTCCTTATCAATAGAATTCACTAAGAATTTCGTCTATCTGCTTTTTGGCGTCTGCCAATGCTTTTTCGGGTGTTTTTCTTTGTTGTCTTGCTTCTTTTATTTCTCTCCAAATAATATTTTTAATTTCTTCTCCTTGGGCTACATTTGGTTCAGGAACAGTATTTGCCAATTCTTGTACGTAAACAGACGTGTAAAGGTCGTTAAGTTTGTCTGGGAAAGCATCAATATCAGCTTTTCGTGAAGGAATTGCCCCAATGTTATTTGCTAAGAATTCACCCATTCTTGTTGAACCATTTGATAGTGGATCAATACATAACCATTTCAAAAATTTCCATGCCTCATTCTTATTCTTAGAAAGTGCATCTACGCCAACAAACCATGTATAACTAACCGATTTTGGATCTTTCATTGGTGGAATAGGTGCGACACCAATTGTTTCTTCGTATTTATCTCCAAAAGCTATTTTTAAACTGCTCTCCCACCATGGTGCAAGAATTACCATAGCTGCTCTTCCGTTTTGGAAATCCGCATGAGTTGCAGCAGAATCAGTTCCACCTCTTCTAAAAATTTCTATTTCTGCATCTAAAGCAGCAAGTGCCTCTTTACTATCTAGCAAGCACTTTTTGTTATCATTTGAAAACAGTTGTCCACCTAAGCTGTATAATCTTGCAAGATAAGGATGAACCGTACCTGAGTTAGAGCTTGTGTCATATACATAGCCGTACTGTTGTACTGTTCCATCGTCTTTCTTTATTGTTAGTTTAGAAGCCATTTCTATTAGTTCATCCCAAGTTTTTGGAGGCTGATCATATCCTCCAGCTTTTAAGATCTTTTTGTTGTAAACTAGTGCATAGTTTGCAACTTCTGTTGGTATTCCTCTGACTTCTCCGTTAATTGTTGCCCCACCTACAGCTGCCTCTACAAAGTCATTTTTTAAAGCAGAAGTTATATCTTTTGGAACTTTGTCTAATACTCCTGATTCAACAAGTTGAACTCCCCAAAGTGAATATAGAACATATATATCAGACGCTGCACCTGCTAATCTTCCAACCAAGATTCTAGTTAGATATTCGCCAAAAGGTACCATTTGAATTTCAATTTCCACATCAGGATTAGCTGCCATGTATTCTTCTGCATATTGTCTTAAACCTTTTGTTACTACCTTACCATCTTTATCTTTTATTCCTTCTACTTGATAATCACTCCAATGTACCGCAAAGGTAAGTTTTGTTTTAGCAAACGCCATACTACTAACCAAAAGGGCCACCAACAAAATCGTTAAAATACATCTTTTCATACCGCTAACCTCCTCAATTTATTTTGAAACCAGATGCATGAACCCAAGATTACTTTTCTATTAATAAAACTTTCGTTTCTTGAGCATCTAATGTTAATGAGAGAGAAGTTATTTGGTTATTATGAGAAAAATGAACAACTTGTTTTGATTTTAAATCTGTAATTTTTTTAATGTTTCCAAAATCGTTGTTTTTGAAAGATAATTTTACGTCTACATCTTTTTCCCCATGATTAAAGACAAAGCAAAAATATCCGTTATTAAAAGTCGATAGTCGAGCTTCGATGTCATCTTCACTTACGCCAGTCACTTCTACACTAAAAGGTGAAACTACTCCTGCTTGTTTTGCTATTTTTGATAAGAATTCGATATTTCCTTCATACCTAGTATGTTCGTAGGCTTTTCCAATAACTGTTCCTATGATATATGCCTTTCCTGAACCAAAAGAATTTTCAAGAGCAACCGCTTTGTCATTATAACTAAGTAACACGTTAGCACTAGATGGTTCAAAGAAACATAAATAATCGGTAGCTGTTATGTCTAGTGCATCTGACTTTAGATTTATGGGTTCTTTTATGTTGCTTGTCGATATTTCAACACATCCAAAAACCTCGTTTAATCCTGAACCTGGTATTTTTAATGCAAGTTCTCCTTTTTCGTTAACCCAAGGACCTCTTCCATCTGCAACAAGTGTTCCTCCGTTCTCTACATAATCTTTTATAACTTTCCCACATTCATCAGATAACGCGATAAGGAAAGGCGCAAAGATAATCTTATATTTCTTAAGGTCTTTTTTTAGCAGATCATCGATATGAATAAAATCAACGTTTATATTTTCTTTCATCATTGCTTTGTACATGCCAAACATATCTTGCCTAATAATATCGGCAGATCTTCCCCTTAACGCAGCTATCATCTTATAGCTATCAATACTGTATATAATTGCAGCTTGAGCTGGAAGTGGCTCAGATTCAAGAAATTCATCCATGTGTTCGGTAACTATCTTTGAAACTGTGCCTGCAGCCTCTGCCTTCTCGTTGATAGACCCATCAGGTTCGGTAAGTCCAAAACCTGAAACCTCGAAACCAACACTCATTTGAAACCACGCGTAGTAGTTTAATCCTTTTGCTTTTCGTGAGATAGCCAGCCACGCCCATCTTTCAAGATCTTTGTCGGTTACAGGAACTCCAAAATCTAAACCAGTAACCCCAAGTCCTGTTTGAAGCTCACCTAACAAAAATTCTTTACCTCTACTATCTGCTGAACTTCTAGTTGCATCCAAAGCTACTCCCATATGATGAGGCTTTAAAGGCATCCATGAACCAGTATGTTTTGGATAAAATGAAGTACCCCATACATCAACTTTTTCCGCTAATTTCCAATCATCTGAAGATCCATAACCTATTCCAGGAAGACTATACACGCTTGAAATTGCAGCATGACTAGAAACAATATGCCTTTTATCGACATTTTTTATAGTTTTAACCTTCCATTCTAAATCTTTAGAAATTTTTTCTATGTTGAAGGATATCCAATCGAGAAGGTCTGAGAAGGTAGATAATGAGGTATATCGTGGTGGAACTACTTCATCCCAATTTCTATGTTTCCTGTACCAAGCTTCGTTCAATTTTTCTATATCCTTGTATTTGTTTTTCAACCATTCCTTAAACTTCTTTTGGGTGTTCTCACAGTAACAGAACCAAGGATCTTTCATATAGTCAATCCAAGACCATTGAACAATATGAGGTTCCGACCAAATATCCCAAGCGTAAAAGGACGTATGCTTTGAAACAACTTTTGCTAGATTCTCAAGAAATTGAGATATATGCTTTTGTACAACAGGATGATCGCTACAGACACCTGGAGAAGCTTGGGTCTCAATCTTCAAACCTGACCTATCAACAAACAAAGAATCAGGATACTCTGTTGCAACCCAACTTGGAGCAGAATCAGTGTATACCTGCACCAATACTTTTAGTCCTAATTCATCGGTAATAGAAAGCAGGGTCTCAATTGTTTCAAAGTCCCATTCATTTGGTTTTGGTTCCCCTGCTAACCAGTCATACCAAAAACGAATTGAGTTAAACCCAAGTTCTTTTATCTGGATAATATCGTCCCTAACTTTTTTTACATTATGAATTTTAGTCACCATAGGTGCTCGTGATCGTTCAGGTCCATACCAAACTGAAACAGGCAAAAAATCCATTTTAATCCTCCTCAACATTTATTAGTCATTTTAAAGATCATAAAAACTTATTTTATCAACGTTTTATAATTAAATTTTTGAAAGAAAATCTTTATCTTTCGCAACCGTCCTACTTGAATGTATCTCACTGTTTCTCTCTATTTGTACTGAAAGAAAAGGGGAGGGCTGCTGCCCTTTAACCCTCTTAAATAGACTTTTTTCTAATGTTTTGTTATTTTTCTATTATGTTCATCAAAAACTGTAATGTTATACTCTACTCCAAAGCCAGGAACGTTTGGAGATACAAATATTTTCAAATCATAACCTTTGTTATTTAATATATTTGCGGTTTCTACCAATAATGACTGAGTAATAGCGATAGTAGCAATTGAAGATGTAGCTCCAACTTTTTCATTTCTACCTTCTAAAGGAACGATAGCATCTTCATGAGGGACGCAATTGTCTATTAATACGTCTGCAATATCTGAAAGCTTTTTCCCGGAAGAATGAGTTGCCTTTGCCCTCTTTTGATTTTCTAAAGAGGTAACTGCTACAACCTTTGCACCTACTTCTTTTCCATATAGTGCAGCTTCAACAGGTGCTGCGTTTACTCCTCCATGAGAATAAACAATCATAACGTCGCCTTTTCTTATCGGTTGATATCGCAAATACGCATCCTTAACATATCCTTCTTTTCTTTCAATAATAAGAAGGCCTGGAGCACTTGCAGGTCCTGTTGGACTAAACCACATAAGTCTAGGGTCTGTAAGAGCATTTAAACCTATAAAACTACCGTATCTTGGGAAAGCATCCAACGCAGGAATCACAGAATGTCCACTACCAAAAAGATGAACAAATCCACCATTGTAAATACAATCTGACATTATCTTACTCACTTTTTCAATAGCTTCTTTTTCCTTTTTGATGTTGTTTATTATTCCTTCTACACCCTCTAAATATTTTTCAAAAAACAAGTCTGTCATCTCCTATTCATATAATCTAATGCGTACTTTCCAATTCCTATTAATTGTGCATCTTCTCCTAAAACAGAGGGAACTATTTCTATATTTTTAATAATGGGACTTAGATATCTTTTCATAGCTTCTTCTGCTTCGGATTTAAAGATATTCCATCTTTGCCCAACACTTCCTGCCATGATTATTATTTCAGGATCTAAAATGTTAATAATTGTCGCTAAACTTCTTCCTAAAAGATAAGAAACATTTGATATAAACTTTTGTGAGCATTCACCCCCTTTTTCATAATCATCAAAAATATCAAAAGCCCCTTTGACTTTCTTTTTGCATTTTTTTTCATAATTTTTACTCATATAATATCCTGAGATATTAGACTCAAGCATTCCAACCTTGTTTGAATATTCATTCTCTTCTCCTATAGGTATCCAACCTATCGAACCTGCTGCACCATGTGCTCCTTTGATAATATGTCCATCTACTTGAATACCCAAACCAACACCAGTTCCAATAATAAAATAAGCAGAATTTTTTGAGTTTACTGCTACTCCTTTCCAAGTTTCTCCTATTAATCCTGATACTCTGTCATCTAAGATATCAATTACTTTACCAATTTTTTCTTCTAACTTAGCTTTTAAAGGGTATGGATCGCCTCCAAAGGCGTTTGGAAGCCATACATAACCTTCATCTAAAACTGCTCCAGCAACTGATACTCCAAAACTGTCGATATCGTTGTACTTTTCGTATATTTTTAGAAAGAGTTCTATTACTTCATCAGGACTTTGAGGCGTATTGAATTTTGCTTTGTCTGTTAAAAAACCTGTTTCATTGCAAATTGCAGATCTAATATAAGTACCACCGATATCTAAAGTCAATATTCTCACATCTTTCACTTCCTCAAAATAATTTCTACAGCGTATTTGTCTGCTCTAATAACCGATTCAGTGTATTCTACTGGTATATCCGATACATCATAACCAATTCTCTCTACAATAAATCCAGCAAAAGGTGGTTTTACTTTTAAAAGCTTACATTCATGATTATCTAAAATAGTGGCATAATACTTTTCTTCTGCTTTGACAATATGTAGCCCGTATCGAGTTTCAAGCAGGTTGTATAACGATTGAGTTAGAGAGTTGTCGAAAAAATCAGGGGCAAGTTTTTCTAGGGTATAGAAAGTTTGAATACCTATTGGCTCATCTTGTGCATATCTTATTCTTTTAACCATTATTACGGGCGTTCCAATTTCTATTGCTAAAGCCTTTGCTATCTTTTTATTAGCTTCTATAATTCCATTTTCTAAAACTACAGATTTAGGTTCAAGCCCTTTCATTTTCATTTCTTCAGAAAAACTTGTAAGTTTTCTAGGACCTTGTTTTATTCGATTATCAACAACAAAGGTCCCGATTCCTTGTCTTTTTACTAAGAATCCCTCTTGGACAAGCAACGAAATAGCCTGTCTTACTACAGACTTACTTACCTCAAAAGTTTTAGAAAGCTCATCTTCTGTGGGTATCCTATCGCCCGGTTGAAAAACACCCAGAAGAATATTTTTTCGTATGATCTCTTTTAATTGATGGTATAAAGGTTCTTTTGATGAATAATCTAATTTACCATTGAGTTGCATCACATTTCAAAGCTCCTTTTCATAATATTCATACTAATCATTATAATGATTATAATATTTAAACCATTAAAAATCAAATGACAATTCTTGAGATAAACCAAGAAATTTCATTTTATATTACAATAATTCTTTTTAATTACCTTTGTTGCATTGTAATTAAATATTTTGATAATTTATCCAATTTTCAGTTTTTTAATAGCTAGCTTGTGTCTTGATTTAAGATGCATATTTATTACTAAAAACAAAAAATCCCCTCTAGAAAGAGGGGAAAGATTAATTATAATTAGATATTAAGGCTAAATTTCATGCACATCTATTATATCCATTATAACATCGAATTCATTTCTTGAAAAACCTTTGTCAAGATATTCTACCTCACCTACTTGATTATCGTATGGATCAGATCTTAAGAATTTCTTTTGTGGCAAAAGGTCATAGTGAAATTCCGAATTAGCAACCATTCTAAAGGGGTCTAGGTTACCAAAATAGAAATTCCATCTTCTTTCATTTTTAGCCCTGTAAGCACTGCCACCAAATGAAAGATCTGCAAATAACCATCCATATGGTTCTATATAAAACTGTGCCCAATCATGAGGGCCAACACCATATGGAGTTACATACAAACCCGATTGCCATTTTGCTGGAATTCCTACAATTCTACACAAAGTTATAAACAGAAGAGCTTGAACTCCACAATCTCCTTTCAGATTGTATGCAGCATATTCTGGAATATTTACAATTGAGACATAAGGTCTGACATAAGAGTACTGAACATTTTGAGTTATATAATCATAAATCTTTCTAGCCTTAAGCAAAGGATTTACTTCTTCTTTAACTATCTCTCTTGCCAAATCTACTAAAAATGGAGAAAACTTGATTTGAGGTAACCATTCATTTGTGTGAAATTTGGGCTGCCTTTTAAGCACTTTATTAAAATCAGGATTTACATATTTTACATGATTTTCGTATGAATATTCGACTGTAAAATTTTCGTTTTCTTTCAATTGTTCTTCAAAGAATATAGTTCTTTGGGGGTATGTTTCTGGAGAGATAAATTTTGCAGTATGAGAGGTGTTAAGTATTTTAATATTGCTAATCTGTTGAGCTTTTTGTGGAATAGGCAAGTGAACCCTCACAGTTTCATTAATTCTGGCATGCTCACTTTTCATCTTAATACCAGTTTTGAGATGGATGAAATAGCTTTTTTCGCCTTTTTCAATAATTTCTTTTATAGTATCATCTAAGAAATCTCTTTCCACTTCATTTTCTATTTCTTTAATTCTCAGACGTTCTTTAATTGTTGGATGCACTTTTATGATATTATCTAAAAATCGCTTGCTGAACATCTCTCTTCCTTCAATGAATATCCAATCTGCATAGCGTTGATCTTTCAAATCTTCTAAATCTTGCCTTGTAAAACCTTCAATTTTTTCTTGAGCTAGCTCCAAAGCTTCTTCGAAAGTATATATGTATTCATTTTTAAGAACGTTGAGTCTGTACTTTTCAAAGTTTAGGCGTTGCTTCAACGTATTTGAGATGTTTCTATCTAAATAAATATCAATCAATCTAACTGCTTTTTGAAATTCTCCAAAACAAATTAAATTATTTACATCTTCAGGTAAATCGGCTATCAAAAAATCTAAACTGTTCAAAATATTTCGCCTCCTATAATTTGAAGATACAAACTATTCTTAACTTTTATTATACTATATTTTGTTATAATCCACATAAATTCAAACCTTGTAGAGCCGCTCTATACGAGCGTCTCGTTTTTTGTTTTAAATAATGATAAAACCTTGGAGACGCCCATATAGGTCGTCTCTACACTTGATTTAATAAATGTTTAAATCAATTATTGATTGGTAAACATATAATTTGTGTTTTGAATTATTCTAGGAAACTACATCAATTTTTAGTTGTAGAGACGCTCTATACGAGCGTCTTTTTTGTTTTCAAAATAACCATTAAACCCAGAGACGCCCATATAGGTCGTCTCTACACGAGGTTAAATCAATTTTTGGAAGATTATTAAATGTAAAATTACCCGTCCTTGAATAAGAACAGTTGTTTTGTATGGTATAATTAAGGTGGAAGTTAAATTACTGAACTTATTGATGCTCAAATAACACCAAAAGTGAGGACACCTAATGAACGAAATAAACAATCCACATGATGCTTTTTTCAAAATGAGTTTTGGAGATATAGAAATAGCAAAAGATTTCTTACAAAACTATCTACCAAAAAATGTTGTTAAAGCGATAGATTTAAATTATTTAGTGAAAGAAAATGGAAGTTATGTAGATGAGGAATTTCAAAATGTGCAATCAGATTTATTATGGAAAACTAAGATAAACAATCATGCGGGATATATATACTTTCTATTTGAGCATAAGAGTTATAAAGATAAAAAAATCATATTTCAGTTATTAAAATACATGCTTAAAATATGGGAAGATACATACGAAAAATCAAAAAATACTATTCCGATAATAATACCCATAGTAATATACCATGGAGAAACTGCATGGAATATAGAAACTAACCTAATAAACCTTATTGAAGGAATAAAAGCCATGCCCGAAGAAATAAGAAAATACATACCAAGTTATGAGTATGAGCTGCAAGATTTCTCACCAAAGTCGAAAGCAAGTATAGTAGGGGAAGCGTACACAAGATTGGTGATAGAAGTAATGAGGAGTGCATTTGAAAAAGATATAGAAAGATTTTACAAAGCATTTAGGCTAATAGTAGAACTAATAAATAAAATGCAAGATAAAGAAAAAGCAGATGAAGTATTTGAGATGTGTATAAAATACCTATTAAATGTAAGAGATGATATAGAAATAGAAGAATTAGAAAGAACAGCAAAAGAAGAATCGGTTGAAAGGGGTGAATTGATAATGTCGATAGCTGAGAAGTTAAGAGAAGAAGGTATTGAAAAAGGTATTGAAAAAGGAAAAATAGAAGGAAAAAAGGAAATTGCTATTAATGTATTGAGTCGAAGATTTGGGAATGAATTAACAGAAGAATTGAAAGAGAAAATTCGAAATGCTGATGATGAAACAATTAATTACATCGGAGATAATCTATTAGAAATAACGATAGAAGAATTGAAAGAAATTTTGAATTAGAAATAGTAATTATTAGTTTTTGTATGAAAAATAAGACATTATTAATCAGGTAAATGTATTATAATAAATATTAATCCATAATTGTAGAGACGCTCTATACGAGCGTCTTTTTTTAAGGATATTGATTTTGAAATCAGGAGACGCGCGTATAGCACGTCTCTACACAAGCTTAAATCAGTGTTTAAAACTATTTACTTATTATATTGTATTTGATTTTCTTACTTTTTAATCTAATAATTTTAAAGTTATTTTTGTAAATTCAAGAAAATCGTTTAGATGTTCTTCAATAATTTTTTGAACTATGCTCAAATTAAGAGCTTGATAATCATGAACAGCTATATTTCGAAATCCTACCATCGCTTTCAATCTGTCAGCTAACCTTTCATCAATAATGTTCGCTTCATTCAGAATATCAAAAACTTGACGAGTTGTCTGTGGAACTCCTAATTTATTAGTAGATACAATATGCATAGCTATATCGATACAAGCTTCACACGCTCTTTGAATATTTAATATTATTGAGTCTTGCTTTGTGTAGTTTTTTAAATTTTCTGGATCATTGTTATATTCTTCATTTATTCTATAAATACATCTCTCAATAGTCGCAGTTTTATTTATTATAATATCATTTTGCATATATGCTCCCACTTTCTTTTATTTTATCTAGAATTTCTTCTCGTTCTTCATTTAACCTTGCATAACTTTTATAGGTAATCATTTCAAAGATGGCTCTTTTTTTCTCATCACGAGAGTAAATTACAATTCCGGTGCTTATTATTTGAGTTTGAAAAACAGTAGTCGCTTTTTTAATATCTATTAAATCTACTTCTCTGCCTACTAAATCAGCTAACTTCTGAGATAAAAGAAAAAGATCAAATGGATCTACGGATTTTTCACTCAAAAAGGCGATATCAATATCGCTATCTTCTCTCATTGTGTTTTTTACTGAAGATCCAAAAAGATATATTACATCTACATCTAAATTTTTGATTAAAAAGTTTTTTATAATATCAATTTGCTGCTGGGTTATCATTTTGACATCCCCTCTTATTCGATTTTCAAATACTTTGCGATAGAGTCATTAAATGTTATTTCTCCTAATTTAATTATATCATACAGTTTTAAATTTAAAGAGAGGAGATCTTTGGTTTATTAATTAAGGAAAATAATAATGCACAAAAAAGATTTGTTGTTAGGGTTTAGATGATTTTTGAATGTTATTTTTATTAATTTTATTATATCATTAACACTCAAGCAATAGATATTATTGAAATTATAAAAATCAACTATACTTCTTTAAAAAGAGAAACTATAGAGCAATATGATATAATTTTAATAATTATCATGTATATAAACTATCTTGTAACGTGTATTTATTTAATCTTCATGCAAAAACACTATCACAAACAAAACTTCTTAAAGTGAAAAAGATACATCGAGCTTAAAAGTTAATGTTGTTGTACAAAAAGAAGATAATTGGTATGTAGCTAGATGCAAGGAACTTTAAAAGGTATTCTTCAACGAGCAAGTTTAGATATCGACGAATTTTCGAAATATCTGTAATCACATAATTTATCAACTGTTGACTTTATGGGATCTAATTTGGGAACTGTAAGCAGAGCCCATATCTTTCGGATTTAATGGCGTCTAAATGCGTAAATATAATGTAAGACGATTTTACAAAGCATTTAGGCTAATAGTAGAACTAATAAATAAAATGCAAGATAAAGAAAAAGCAGATGAAGTATTTGAGATGTGTATAAAATACCTATTAAATGTAAGAGATGATATAGAAATAGAAGAATTAGAAAGAACAGCAAAAGAAGAATCGGTTGAAAGGGGTGAATTGATAATGTCGATAGCTGAGAAGTTAAGAGAAGAAGGTATTGAAAA
>ERZ795060.1498-NODE-1498-length-27314-cov-210.386001_pt1 | contig 27314 bp, 26 predicted proteins | sample MGYA00375144_ERZ795060 | MGnify/ENA primary metagenome ERZ795060 (study PRJEB30189, sample SAMN05720157) | activated sludge metagenome | isolation source: anaerobic digester from wastewater treatment plant | place: Japan | collected 2015-05-15 ...
CTTTGGTCATTACTTTAAAAGAAAATGAATTTGCTCGTTTTGACTGGGATGGCTTAAATTCTGCAGGAAAGAAATGTGCCACAGGTATCTATTTTGTAGTGGTCACAGATGAAAAGGGAAATAGGCAAACCGGGAAGATAGCACTATTAAGATAAATTAATTTTGAGCTATGATCCTGATTTATAAAAGTAAAGTTATCGGGACTTGAGGCATATTTCCGGTGTGTAGATTTGTGGGTGAGAAGATTTATGGGTGTGCAGATGTCCTCATCTGCACAAGCCTCGTAGAGGCTTTCTATAGCACAATATTAATTGCAAGAAATTATACCGCAATAATAATGCTGGAAATAGATGAAAACTAGTACCGCATTATGCAAAGGAGGACCTTTACATACCCTTAGGGTGTGCAGATGTCCTCATCTGCACAAGCCTCGTAGAGGCTTGTGCATAAATAGCATAAGGATGTTCTACATACTAAATTGTGGCATTAGGTATAATTCTTCCGAATAGAATTATATAAGTAAATAAATTGAATGAGGCTATTATTTTACGCTGGGAATAATAGACATCTCATTCACGAATATGAATATTTTAATTATACAATAATAAGAGCACTTGTCATTACTACTGAAAACCAGTTTTCATTCCAATGCCAGATGTTTAAAAATATTTATTCCTATTGGTATAGCATCTTCTGAAGGTAGGAATTTATCCGAATGCAGTGGAAAATCACATCCAGATCCAAGCCAGAATAATAGTCCAGGATAGAGGGTAGTGAAAAATCCAAAATCTTCGCCAGTTAAAGTGGGTTCTGCTTCCTGGTATTCAATATTAAGAGATTGACAGATATTTTTAAGTTTTTCCACGAGTGAAGAGTCATTCACCACCGGGTCATAAGACTGAAGAAAGTCCACTTCATATTTTGCACCAGTTTCTTCCTGAACTATATCGCAGTTATTAAGAATATAACCATTGATTAGACTGCTTGTTTTTTTATCCAAAGCACGATGGGTTCCTTCTATTTTGCAGAAATCAGGGACAACATTTCTAACCGTTCCTGCTTCTATTTTACCGGTATGGAAGATGACTTTTTCCTTTTTAGAGAGCTCATCTATGTCATAATCCATCAAATCCAGAAAAATTCTTCCCGCTCTCAAAGCATCAATACCTTTTTCAGGAGTGACAGCATGCGCAGTGATACCTAAGAATTTAACATTAAATTCTTGAGGTACACCGAAGAAAACTCCAGCCCTCGAAGAAACCGTTCCTACAGGCATTCCGCTGGCGATATGAAGTGCATAAACAGATTCCACGGGATATTGTTGAATAAAACCTTCAGCGAGGATACTTTCAGCTCCACCCATACCTTCTTCAGCAGGTTGAAAGAGAAAAAGTAGATTTGTAGCAGGTTTCATTTTTGTTATTTCCTCTATCAGACCTAAAAGTATGGTCATATGGATATCGTGTCCACAACTATGCATCAAACCTTCATTGCGTGACATAAAATCACAACCGGTGGTTTCTTTAACCGGGAGTGCATCCATATCAGCACGGAAAAGACGATAAAGTCCGTTACCTTGACTGTATTCTACCAAAATTCCGGGACTATTGAGGAATTCTATGATATTAATATCAGGTAGAGTTTTGAGATATTTTAACAGGATAGCTTTGGTCTCAAACTCGTGAAAAGCAAGTTCTGGTACTTGATGTAACTCTCTACGGATACTGATTAAATCCAAGCTCATAATAAACCTTCACTTTTGGCATGACGAATTAATATTTTTACGGCATTAGTAGCTGCGCCCAAACGAACATTATTAGCTACATTCCAGAAACAGAGAGAATGATTATCCACTCCATAACGCAGACGACACACAAAACTATCATTAGAGGAATTTAAGCCCCGGGGAGTCATATAGGTATGTTCTTCATAAGCGATAGATTCAGCCTTCTTTAAAGCTTCCGCAGCCTCTTCAAGATTGATAGTTCTATCAAATTCTGCATAGATACTTTCACTGTGGCCATAAAGCACAGGAACCCGAACAGCAGTAGGGCAGACCTTCAAATTTGGCAGATTGAGTATCTTTTGTGATTCAAAGATTAGCTTTTCTTCTTCCTGAGAATAACCATTATCCAGAAAAGCTCCAATCTGAGGAATAACATTGAGGTCTATAAGCTCTGGATAAACTCCCAGGTCTTGACTTCCCTTACGCTGTGCCAGCAAGGTTTCAATACCTTTGTGTCCACTGCCCGAAACAGATTGATAGGTGCTTACTACTATTTTTTGTAAACCATAAAGATGGTCTAAAATTGCCAGAGGGAGCACCATCTGAATCGTAGCACAATTTGGATTAGAAATAATTCCGTGATAATGTTCTATGAGATGTCCATTTATTTCTGGAACGACAAGAGGTATATCTTTTTCTTTACGGAAAGCGGAAGAATTATCTATGACTGCTCTTGAATTTTGAGCAGCAATGGGAGCAAAATGTAGGGAAACACCAGCACCAGCAGAGAATAAAACATAGTCATAGGAACGGGAGAGTGAATCTTCTTCCAATTTTTTTACGGTTAAAGCACGGTCGCCTAGATAAAGCACTTTTCCGGCAGAGCGTTCAGAAGCAAAGAGGTCTATAGTGTTCATTGGCACATTGAATTCATCCAGACAGGTGAGCATCATTCTGCCCACTTCACCTGTAGCACCAACAATAGCGATTTTCATTGGTAATTCCTTATTTATTATCAGAAAAATCCTTTTCCTAATATTAGATGCTTTTGTCAATGCAAAACTTGACAAAAAGTTGATTTTCAAAGGATAGGAAAAGAAAAGACGCCCCAGTAGCTCAGAGGATAGAGCAGCGGTTTCCTAAACCGTTGGTCGGATGTTCAAATCATCTCTGGGGCGCCATAAAAATAAAGGATTATATGTTTAACCTTGCAAGCGGCAAAATAGTTCTCTTCTTTCAGGATGGTAATCTCCAGTCTGGAATAATCACAGAGGCTCAAAATAGACATTATAAAGTGCTTAATCAGGAGGCTAAAACCTATATTTTGCCTCCAGCACGATTTATTCTGGTCACTCAAAAAGTGTATGAACCTGCATCTACGAAGACCTTGGAAGATTTTGAGAAGCAAATCAAGAATAAAATTGAAGAAGAAGGTGAAAACTGGCTTCTACAATTGCAAGAGACTCAGGATTCTTTCACTTTTGAAGAGATATGCTCCAAATTTGGATTTGAAGGGGATATAGAACGTTTTGCCTTGTTTATCTTGCTTCAACAAAGAAAAGACTTGTTCAAATTCAAAAAAGATGTGTTTTCCTTCCGCAATGAAGAAGAACGATTAAAATACCTCCAGGAAGAAGCAGAAACCAGAGAAAGAACAAGGTACCTAAAAGAAGTAGAAAAGTTTCTTCAGACCTATCAGGATTTATTACCTTCCCTAAATATTTTGTCCCCTATAAAAGATGATGTTTCTCAGGGATTTGACCAGGATTCCAAGACCCAATTTCTATCTGAATTAAGAGAATTGCTTCGTTCAAATACACCTAAAGACCTGGCAAAACTTCTTCGTAAATACAGCGATGGTCTGGATTTGAGAACATTAATCAGGAATATTCGTTTGCTTCTGAGGGATATTTCTCCAGATACGGATAAGATAGCTGCTGATAGCGGTATTCCGATAAATTTTAGTTCTGAAATCCTGCGAGAAGCACAAAAATTGCAAGAGAAATTAAAGCAGGAAGCAGAAAATCAGAATGTGACAAATCTGGAGGCTTTTACTATTGATGCTATAGATTCTCCTGATTATGATGACGCCATCTCGCTTCAGAAGCAGGAACAGGGATGGATTCTGGGTATTCATATAAGCGATGTAGGAGGACAACTTCCGCTAAATTCTTCCATTTTTAAAGAAGCCTGGGAAAGAGTTAGTTCTCTGTATCTTCCCTGTGAAACTATTCCTTTGCTTCCAACTTCACTTTCTAAAGAGGCTTTCAGTCTAAAAGCAGGAGAAAAAAGAAAAGTTCTGTCCTTATATCTATTTATGGATAAGGAGTTCAAGATTGAAAAGGAGGTATTTAAACAAGAATATATCACGGTGAAACAAAATCTCAGCTATGAAGAAGTGGACAGATATTTAACCAGTCACCAGAATTCTACTTTACTTCAGATAGTGCATCATATACACAATGGACGCCAGATATTTGAAAGTAGCGGAAAGAGAAGATATGAATGGAATGTTGTTTGTAAGAATGGTGAACTGGCGATGGAATGTATTGATTTTTATAGTCCTGCTCGTTTATTGATTGAAGAACTGATGGTGCTTTATAACCGAACTTTGGCTGAATATGCTTCTGCCAAAGGACTTCCTTGCATCTATCGTAATATAGCTCAATATGAAGGAGAGGAAGGCAATTCTCATAATTACTGTCAGGCTTTTCTTTCTACTAAAGCAGCATTTCATCCAGGAATTGGTTCAAAAGCCTATCTACATTGCAGTTCTCCTATCCGGAGAGTTACTGATATCATCAATCAAGCTCAGTTTGAAGCTCTGCTAAATCAGAATAGACCCCCTTTTTCAGAAGAAGAACTGATAAAACTGATACCTGCTATAGAAGAAAGAGTTTCCTATCTACATTCTGTAGCTGCTCGTTGTGAACATTACTGGTTCCTTCGTTTTCTTCAACAAAAATATCTTCAGCGAACTCTTGATGCCATCCTTATCCGTTCTATTACTGATGGCTATATCATAGAATTAACAGATTGGGATAAGCATATTTTCCTTAAATCAAATGAGATTTTACCTCTACATAATTCAGTTAAATTAATCTTAACCGAAGTTAATCCAGATGAAGACTGGGTGAAAGGCGAAATAATTGTCTGAGCTTGTAATGTTCCTGAATAAGTATCTGAAAATGGGGATATTTCATCTGAATGTTCGTATTTTTCAAATCTGGATTTTAGTTACTTTAAATAAGTCTTTAGTGTTTCGTTTAAAGGGATATAAATAATAAATGAGAATAAATGTAAAAATTATATTTCACTTATTTTCAGTGAATTCACTTATTATAGTAGATAAAATCGTGAAAAAATTATTGACATTTAGCTTAAATATTTCTATTAGGTCTAACGACAAAATTAATAAAGGATTGAACGGCTAATGGAGGCTATAAAATCTTGTCAGCAAAGCAATGAGCAGTTTACGGTATCAGTTATTTTTTGTATTTACCCTCTTCCAACTCCTCATCAGAGTGCTACAAGAACTATTTTATCCCATAATCTTCCATTTATGCCGTCTTTTTTATTTAATTTTGGTTTGAATTATTAGCTAAAACTATATATAACAAGCTCTTCTCACTATGTACTGCATAAGTGAGGAGGCGAAGCTGTAGACGGACTATATATTCACAAAATAAAGGAGGAAGGAATAATGAATACTAAATACATTTCAGGAAACACTGTTTTAAAAACTCATTCCTGGATAATACTAAGCCTGATTGTTCTAATTTTTGCCTTCCTCTGCAATTCCTGTTCTACTAAAGCAAATAAAGGAACTATCTCTGGAACTGTCACTCTGTTTAATGATATCCCCGATTATTATATAGAAAATCCTATGGATTTTTCTGGAGTAACCGTAGCATTATATAAAACTGCAGTTTTAGATACCACTCTGGTTCGTATCAATCAACAATATCCTCAAATTGGAGTACAGATAACTCAAGAGACCGAATTTGACCATCGTAATTTTAAACCTTTAAAAGTTACAACTACCGATGCCATAGGTAAATTTAGTTTTCCTTCTCTAACTCCTGGAGATTATAATATTGTTATCTGGAAAAATGAATGGGGTATAAGATATATTTGCTCTGTTAAAGCCATAGAAAATGAAAATAATAATATTGGTAATATAGTACTTTACCCTGAAACTATCTATAATTCTACTATCGTGAGTGAACCTACTATCTTCAAATCTGACCATTCCTATTTTATCCTGACTGATGTAAATTTCACCTCTTCTGTAGAATTTCAACCACGAACTCAAATCTTTATCAATCCTGCTTGTATAGTAAAATTTTATGGAGCTATCACCACTCCTGAATTTACCTCACCCAGAGATATGTGGAAGATAACCTCAGGAAAAGAAATATACTCCACTTCCCAGGTTACAATGGATTTTGATAGCTACTATTCTGCGGTGAATTTCTATGGAGATGAGATTAATCTTAGATCAGGGATTATAAATTATGGTAGTAATGCATTATCTACTACTAATATAAATATTAATATTATTAATTATTTTAGAATAAATAATTGTGGTACAGCTTTAACTTTAACTGTTTTAGAAGGTGACACTAATATAAGTTATCTAACTATTTCAAATTGTAATGCTCATGGAATATCCTGTAGATCTAACCTTGAAAAGTCTAATGTTTCATTAAATATTTCTCATTGTATTTTAAATAAAATTAAACAGGATGGTGCATCAATCTACATTAGCGGCACTTATTATATCAACAATTGTTATTTTGATACAATGGATATAGCGATCAGAGCCAGATATTGTAATGGTGATATTCGTTATAATATATTTATTCATAATATAAAATATAATATTTATAATTATAGATCTTCATCTTTTAACAATGAAATTCATTATAATAATTTTTATAAATCTATCATAGGTATAAAACCAAGTGGATTAATTAATAATATTACAGATAATAATTTTTATGGAATAATAGATTATTTTATAGATATTATTCATATTGTAGAACCTTATTCATATACTTTTGATAATGTTAATGCTACTAATAATTATTGGAGTGTTGAAGATGTTGATAAATATCTAAAGGATGCAGAAGATAATCCAAGGTGCCCTTATCATATTATATATTTACCAAAACTTTTAAATCCTGTTATAAATGCTGGAATTCAATAAGATAAATAATTTAAGAAATATTCCAGTGATGAATTAATTAACTTTATATTAAAAAAAGAAATAGAGCATTATAATATCTTATACTAAGGATAATAAAGAATTATGAAAGGAATAATATTAGCAGGTGGTGCAGGTACAAGAATGTACCCTATCTCTTTGTGTTATAGTAAGCAATTGGTTATGATTTATGATAAACCGATGATTTATTATCCATTATCTACCTTGATGTTATCAGGTATTAGAGAAATCCTTATCATATCAGATAAAGAGACTATCCCATTATATCAAAAACTTTTTGGAGACGGTGCTCATCTGGGTTTAAAAATTGAGTATAAAGTCCAGACAGCGCCAAATGGAATTGCTGAAGCATTTATAATAGGTAAGGATTTTATAAGAAATGATTCTGTAACCTTAATATTAGGAGATAACATTTTTTATGGGAAACTTGATTTTTTAAGAGAAACTCTCAATACAAATAAAGGTGCAACAATATTTGGCTATTATGTTAATGACCCCCAGAGGTATGGTGTAGTGGAATTTGATGATAATGGTAAAGTTATTTCCTTAGAAGAAAAACCTCCAGAGCCAAAATCTAATTATGCGGTAGTGGGCCTTTATGTATATAATAATGATGTGATTGAAATTTCCGAAAATCTTAAGCCTTCAAAAAGAGGTGAACTGGAAATTACTGATGTTAATATTGAATATCTCAAAAGAAATCAGCTTGATATTAAAGTAATTGGAAGAGGAATAGCCTGGCTGGATACTGGGACACCACAGGCTCTGCTTGATGTATCATCTTTTATTGGTGCTATAGAAAAAAGACAGGGATTAAAAGTTGCCTGCATTGAAGAAGTAGCTTATATGATGAATTATATATCAAAAGAAGAATTTAAAAATATAATAAATCTTATTCCTTTATCAGACTATAGGTCATATTTAGAAACTATATTAGCTTCTCCAGAACTTATAACTCAATACAATAAATGAAAGTAATAAAACTGTCTATTCCTGGATTATTATTAATTAAACCTGATTTGTTTAAAGATGAAAGAGGATTTTTTCTGGAAACTTATAATATTTCACGCTATCAGGATATTTTAGGGGAACAAATTAAATTTGTTCAAGATAATATGTCTTATTCCAGATATGGAACTATAAGAGGATTACATTTCCAGAAAGAACCATTTGCTCAAGCAAAACTTATAAGATGCACTGTAGGAAAAATAAAAGATGTGGCTGTGGATATTCGCATAAATTCTCCAACTTTTGGTAAACATATTTATGTTGAATTAAATGGAGATGAGCAATATCAATTGTTTGTTCCCAGAGGATTTGCTCATGGTTTTTCAGTTTTAAGCCAGTTTGCCATAGTTGAATATAAATGTGATGCATACTATAATAAAGCAGCAGATGCCGGTATTAGATTTGATGACCCTGAATTAAATATTGATTGGAATATACCGGATGAATCAGTAATAATCTCAGATAAAGATAAAAATTATCCTTTTTTATCAGAATTAAAAAGAGGAAACAATAATGATACCAGTATATAAACCCTATTTTAATGATTTAGAGTTTCAATATCTAAAAGAAGTAATAGAATCTGGTTGGTGGGGGATGGGTCCTAAAACAGTTGAATTTGAAGAGAAATTTGCAAAATATATCGGGACAAGATATGCTCTTGGACTAAATTCAGGAACTGCAGCACTTCATTTAGCTTTAATGTGCATAAATATACAAAATGCTGAGGTTATATCCCCTTCTATGACCTTTGTATCAACGAATCATGCTATTCTTTATAATGGTGGCATACCTGTTTTTTGCGATGTGGAATATGATAATTTAAATGTTACGGCTCAAGAAATTGAAAAGCTCATTACCTATAAAACTAAAGCCATTATTGTGGTGCATTATGGTGGTTATGCCTGTGATATGGATTCCATTATGGGAATAGCAAGAGCTAATAATCTTTATGTTATAGAGGATTGTGCCCATGCCTGTGGAGGCAAATATAAAGATAAGATGTTAGGTTCTATAGGTGACTTTGGTTGCTTTAGCTTCCAAGCAGTTAAAAATCTTTCCACAGGCGATGGTGGGATAATAACTACCAATAATGAAGAATGGGCTAAAAGAATTAAAAAATTGCGCTGGGTAGGAATATCCAAGGATACCTTTGAAAGGGGCGCAGGAAATAGTTATGATTGGTTTTATGATGTAACAGAACTGGGTTTTAAATATCATATGAATGACATTATGGCTGCTATAGGTCTCGCACAATTAGAAAAAATTGAATGGATGAATGATAAAAGGAGATACTGGTCTTCCAGATACAGAGAATCTTTAAAGGATATTTCAGAAATAAATTGTCCACCGGTAAAAGATTATATGTTCCCTGCCTGTCATAATTTTGTTATAAAATCTGAGAGAAGAGATGAATTAAGAAAGGTGTTAATGGAAAAAGGTATAACCACAGGTGTTCATTATTACCCAAATCATTTATTTGATATGTATAAAGATTACTATAGAAAATTACCCATCACCGAAAGTGTATGGAAGAATTTAGTGACTCTTCCACTATATCCAGATTTAGAAGAAGAAGATTTCCAGCTTATTATTAAAACTATCAGAGATTTTTATTTAAAATGACTGAAAATCCGTTTGTGGCTGTGGTAACTTTAAATTATAATGGCTCATCCTTTTTACAGGAATGTATTGATTCTATTCTTGATTCAGATTATTCTAATTTTAAAGTTATAGTCGTAGACAATGGTTCTAAAGATAATTCTCTTGAATTATTAGAAAGATTATATGGTCTAAATGATAAGGTCATTATTTTAAAAAATAAAAAGAACCTTGGTTATTCAAAAGGCATGAATGTTGGTCTTGATTATAGTTTTAATAATCTTGAAGCTGATTTTTGTCTTGTAATGAACAACGATACTTTTCTGGATAAACAAGCTATAAGTGCTTTAGTAGAAGTTGCACAAAAAGATGAGAAAATAGGCTTTGTTACCGGTAAGGTATATTATGCTGATAAACCTAATATCTTTCAAACTATAGGGAAATTTTCTGAGGCAGGACTTTTAAATATTAGATATAGAGGTAAGGGGGAAATCGATAAAGGTCAGTATGATAAAGATTGCGAACTTGATTTTTGTGACGATATCTATTGGTTAGTATCTAAAAAATTGTATTATACAATTGGTGGTTACGACCCGGAATTTTTTCTTGAAGCTGAAGATTTTGATTGGCAATTAAGAGCAAAAAAAGCTGGTTTCAAAATTATGTTTGCTCATAAAGCTAAAATCTGGCATAAAGTTAGTATGGTTATTGGTAAAGATTCTCCTCGAAAAGCCTATTATGATGCTCGTAATCCACTAATTGCGGTGATGAAAAACTGCGAACCAGATATTGTTAAAAATTACTTACAAACAAGAATATATAAAATTTACCTACCAGCTATATTGAAAACTGCTCTCAAAGGTAAAATCCAGAAAGCACTTTATATGTTTGCAGGTATCAATAGCGCCTTAATCTGGCGGCTAAAAAATAAAATGGCTATTAAATAGATGGATAATTTAACATACATTAATTCTAAAAAATATCCTATATGGTGTAAGGAAAATACATTTCTTTTACTATCGTTTATTTTTACGGTAATAGTTGTTTATATATTTCCCCATTTTGGTGTTCCTCAATTAATCATAAAATTAATATTTTTATTCCTGCTTCTGATAATATTTTTTTCCAAAAATGATATATTCTGGTTATCCTGGTTTTTTATTATTTGTAGTAATCCAGGAAGATTATTTTCTACTGGTTATGCTGTTGACCTATATAGATTACCTATGTATAGAATTGGGGCAGGCTCAGCAATAGCCTTTGATGAATTATTTCTTATAATATATATAATTAAAGCCTTTATAAAAAAAGACAAACACTATTTTATATTTGGCAATTATTTTATATTCATTATAATATATGGTATATTTACAATATTATATTCATTTTCCATAAATATGAATATTGATAGTCTGATATTATCTATACGTACTATTATGCGTTGGATCTGGGTTTTATTAATACCTGAATTCATATATGATTCAGATAAACTTGCTAAAACTTTTCAACTCATAGCCCCATTTATATTTATAGCAACGATTTTATTGTTTTATACCCATATAACTGGTTTCTATTTACATGATATATTATCAGGAGAATATAAGATAACTAATCTTGTAACTAGTACAGGATTAATTAGAGTATTTGATTCTTACAGTATTTTAATGTTTGGTTTGGTAATGGCATTATTTTATATTTGTTCAGAAAATCAATATTTTAATAGAACCTATTTAAATTTACTAATAGTATGTTCAATAATAAATATATTTCTATCTGCCACAAGAGGATGGATTCTTGGATTAATTATTTTATTATGTTCTATATTTTTTATGCGAGGGTTTAAATTTATTAAACAAATTATTATGGCTTTATTAATAATGGGGTTAATTATATTTTTTGTTAATATGTTTTATCCATCAATAATTAATCAAATATCATTATCATTTGAAAGATTAAAAACAATTCAATATATATTTAGGGGAGACCCCACAGCAGGTGGAACTTTATCACGACTTACAGTAAGAGGACCTAGATTAATGGCTTTGTTTCGTGAGAGACCTTTATTAGGTTTTGGCTTTTCAATTGATTTTTTCAAAAATTGGGATATGCATCTTGGCAATCAGGCTATTTTATTTCAAGGAGGGATTATAGGGTATTTAATATGGATGATAATATTTTTACTAATTTGTTTAATAATATATGTTTACGGACAAAAGCCTTATGTGAAGTATAAAATAAAAAATGGCAGTATGGTATTTATACTTGCAATGCTTGCTATATTCGAGGAACATAGTACTTCTGGACAGATGTGGGGTTTTGCTTTATATGAATATTATAAACATCTTTATTTAGCCTGGCTTTTAGCCGCTATTAATGCTTCATTGCTTTCATCAATGGGGAATGATTATTTATCAAAAAAAATCTAATAAAATAAAATAAATGCTAAAACAAAAATTCATTGTTCAATATGGTTCAATGGCAATTACTCAAATTTTAGGAATGGTTGCCGGAATTATAGTTGCTAGATTTGCTGGACCTGGTGTTATGGGTACGGTAGCCTATGCAACCTCTTATGTTTCCTTGCTTGGATTTATAAATGGAATTTTTGGACCTGCTCATATTAAACTGGTTTCTGAAGGCAGAGACCATAGTGAATGTATGGCTGTTTATACCAGATTACAAATATTATGTGCTTTAATTTATTTTATAGCTGTTCTTGCTTTGTTCATAATACAAAAAAACATTCTTCATTATCCATTTGAAAGTAGAGAACAGGAATGGATAATTCTTATTGCCTTATTAACATCTACTTTTGAGTTATATGGTCAATATGCTAATACCATTTTTACAGCAAATTTACAGCAGGCAAAGGCAAATCTTCCCAATTTTTTTAAGACAATTATTTATCATATAGGTAGAATATTAATTGTAATATTTTTTATTAAAAATTTAGCTTTAAAATTATATTTCTGGCATTTAATATTAGCAATTCTTTTTATTCCAGTTATATATAGATTGTTGAAAGGATACCCAATTGGTAAATATAATCATAACTTAGTTAAAGAATATCTTGGATACGGAAAATTTATCTTTGCTATGGTTATAATTGGTTCTATAACTCATTATAGTGATAAACTAATATTGGCACATTTTACTAATACAACTCAACTTGGTTACTATTCTGCAGCACATTCCATAGGAGGATTAATTTTGATATTGGCAAATTCAGTAGGATTAATTTTTTTCCCCCTTTTTTCTGGATATATTAGTAATGGAGACTGGGATAGTGTAAATAACAAGATATATCAATATCATGAATTTATTATTCTTTTTTTATTCCCATTAATTTGTCTGTTATGCATCATTGGAGGACCTGTAATGTTATTAATTCTTGGTACCAAGTACAAACCAAGTATCATTCCATTTCAGATACTAATATTTGCATCTTATTTATCTATATTGGGAATGCCATATGGTAACATCATTGAAGGGATGGGGAAGTTCAATATCGTTGTTATTATAAATATTATATTTTTATTAATATTTATAATTTCTACATTTATATTTATTGCCCCAAGTATGTTAAATTTAGGTGCAGTGGGCTTAGCGGTTAATCAATTAACTTTAAATTTCACCAGAAATGGGTTATATTTATTTTTTGCAAAGAAATTGGGAGAAGTCCATATGAAAAGTAATAATAATATCCGTCATATAATTATAATTTGCTGGACTTTTATTACTTATTTTATCTCTATATACTTTAAAAAGTTAATTCCTATTTGGTGGTTAATTATGATTCCCCTCTATATTATACCATTATATTTGATATTAAATATAACAGGTTTTATGAAAAAGGAACATTGGAGATTATTATTAGATACATTAAATATCAAAAAGACCTTGAAATATGCATATAATGAAATAAAAAATTAAAGTTTTATTACTGATTTAATAAATTTAAAGAATAAAAATAAAGAATATAATAAGTTTGTTTTTTATGATGTATTTGAAAAGAATAATATTTTGGATATTACTAATTATATAAATACATATTAAACATTTGAATAATTAATTAATAATATAGATAAAGTATATAATATTAATTAAAATTAATTAAAATTTTTACATTATATATTCCCCATAGATATTCTTTCTTATATGATTTTATTTTGGCTTATCAAATTATTTTAACCAGTCAGTATAAAAAAGATTTTTGATAAATTTTATACTTGTAATCTTCCACTATATTCTGCATGTAAATTATTTACAGTAGATTCAAATATTTTTATAGAATTTTTTAAACAATTCAAATCATTAGTAAGCCAGAGTTACTCGTTTAGTAGAAGATATTATATTATTCTTTAGCAAATGTTAGGTTAGTTGATACTACATGAAAAAGAATTAGGTTTTATAGGAAGTGTGAAGAAGTTATAACATTATGAGATTCAATTTTGGAAGTAAGAAAGATTTGCCGTGTTTTGACAATCAGAATGAGATGCAAAATTATTATTATGAAACAGAAGAAGATCTGATTTCAGAAATAAAATATCAAAGGAATGTAGAATCTACTTAAATGAAATTTGAATAATAAAAATTATAGAATTAAATTAATTCAAAAATAAATAATATTATTATAATGATATTTTCTTAAAGAATAATGATTAATGTTATACATTTTACATCTTGCATTCGTCGGGGAGGTATTGAAAGACAAGTTTCAGAGATAATATATAATAGTACAACTATAAATCATATATGGGTTTCACTTTATTATTCGAAAGATAACTATTTAATAAATAGTGACAATATATTGTACACAATTCATTCACCAAAGATAATAAAAAGAATAAAAGAATTTAATAAAGTAGTAAAATCTTTTAATCCTGGGGTTGTAGTCTGTTGGGATGTAGCAACATATATAATAGCTCTATTAAGTAAGGGAATTAGAAGCAATCAAATTATAAATGCTAGTATACAACATGGGATATTTAAAAAAACAAAAAGTGGATATCTAAGAATGTTTGTAGCTCATTTGTCTAAATATGTTATGGCTAATTCACAGGCTGGCCTTAGGGTTAATAAGTTAAAAAAAGGAATATTACTTTATAATGGAGTAAATGAAATATTCAATAAAGAAATTTATATTAAAGAAGACCATAGCACCAGTAAAAGATATCATCCAATTTTAGTTTCTATCATGAATATGACTCCCTATAAAGATTATTTTACTATTTTTAAAGCACTTGAATTACTTAAGCAGGAAGGAATTAATTTTACATATTATATAATTGGAGATGGACCACTCCGTGCAAATTATGAATCATATTTATCTAAAAGTATTATAAAATGCAATGTAGTTTTATTAGGTAATATTAACAGTCCAGAAGAATATTTAGTACAAAGCGATATATTCATTCATTCCTCTAAAGGTGAAGGAGTTTCTAATGCAATATTGGAAGCTATGTATATGGGATTACCTATAATTACAACTGATACAGGTGGAACTTTAGAAATACTGGAAGATAATGCCATCACATTTTCATATCAAGATTATCAAGCTTTATATGAAGGTCTTAATATCTTAATAAATGATGAGAAATTAAGAAAAAGAATGGGAGAAAAATCTCATTCTATTGTAAAAGAAAAATTTACTACAGAGCGAATGGTGAGAAATTATGAACGGATTATTAATGCAGTGATTAATAATAATATGGAAAGTATTTCAGATTTAATTTATATTCAAAAGGGATAAATTTATATAATTCTTAAACATATTAAATTACGGATATCCTTAATTCTATGAAGATTTATTATTTACAATTGTTGGGGTTCTAACAATCCTGTGATTATGGGAAAGATTCCTGTCATTTATTATCATTCTGTCGCACCTCAAAAGCATCCTACCTGGGCAAAAAATTATCTTACTACTAAACTGAAGGATTTTGAAGTTCATTTAAAGTTTTTGAAATCCGCTGGTTTTGAAACTTTATCAATGGAAGAATATTTAGAAATCAGAGAAAGTAATTATTCCAAGAAAAAATATTGCGTTCTTACTTTTGATGATGGTTATTTAGATAATTATATATATGTTTACCCCATGCTAAAAAGACATGGATTTAAAGGAACTATATTTATTAATCCAGAATCAGTTCCAGAAGAAAATGAAATAGGACCATCACTTTTTGATTATTGGGATGGGAAATCTAATTTAAAAAATTTAGAAAGATGGGGTTTTTTAAATTGGGAACAAATGAGACTAATGGAAAAAAATAAAGTGATAGAAATACATTCTCATACTTTAACTCATACAAGATATTTTGTATCAGATAAGATAATAGGTTTTCATCAACCTGGAGCAGACTCATTATATTATATTGGTAACTTATATCCGGAAAGAATCCCTTATTACATTGGCGATGATAGCTTTGAGAAATTAATTCCTTATGGTTATCCTATATTTGAACAAGAATCCGCAATAACAGCCAAAAAAGTAGAGATTAATCCTGACTTTATAAATGAGGTTATATTGTCTACCAACAAGATAGATTGGAACTACAATAATGCATCTCAGAGAGCCAGAGAAAAAATATTACAGTTATACAAGAATTATTTAGGAGATGACAAAATTATTATTAATAGGGAAGATCATCAACAATATAAATTAAGAGTCATAGAAAATTTAAAATTATCTAAAGAATTGATTGATAAAAATCTTTCAAAAAATACCACTATGTGTTGCTGGCCACATGGAGACAATAATCAGTTTGTTCATAATCAAGCTTTAAAATTAGGTTTTAAAGCCACAACTCTTGGTAAAATGCCTAATGAGTTTTTAGATAGCACAAGATTTGAAAGGATAGCTATAGGACATAAAATTGGGAATGCCTTTTACGATGCAAAATTAAGATGTTACAGCTACATGGGATTATCTCCCTATTACCAGATTGTAAGCACCTTAAGATATATAAAACATATAGTAAATAAATAATTATAATAAATTAAGTTACATTATGGAATCTAAAATTAAAATTTGTATTTTGGGGAATGAAACTTTTAATGATACTTCTCAATGGGAAAATGTAATATCTAAAAATTCTAATGTGATTAAATGGCAAGTGATCAATTTATGTGCTTATGATTGGTTAGAAAAAATAAAAGACGGTAATTATGATCTTTTTCTCGCTAAACCTCCAGGTGTCACTCAAAGGTTTAAACAACTTTATGATGAACGATTATATATTTTATGTAATGAATTGGGAGCTAAAGTATTTCCGACTCTGCAAGAAGTACTGATTTATGAAAATAAAAGATTTCTTTCTTTCTGGCTTGCTGCTAATAATATACCGCATCCCGTCACCTGGGTTTTTTATAATAAAGAAGAAGCATTAAATTTTATTAATCAAAATAATAATTATCCTATTGTAGGGAAAATTAATATTGGTGCGTCGGGGAAAGGTGTTCGATTCCTAAATAGTAAAAAAGAAGCTTTAAATTATATTCAAAGAAGTTTCTCAAAAGTTGGATTGAAAAGTAGATGGTATCCTGATTTTAAAAAAGGTAATTTGACTACAAGGATAAAGAGGTTCATAAAAAATAAATCTTATCGTAATCAGCGGGTCAGCATTTATAAAGCAATTTATGATGAAAGTCAAAGAGGTTTTGTAATTTTTCAAGAATATATACCTCACGAGTATGAATGGAGAGTAGTGAGAATTGGTGATTCTTTCTTTGCTCATAAGAAATTGAAGAAAGGAGAGAAAGCAAGTGGGTCTTTAATCAAAGAATATGGTAAACCACCTTTTGATTTGTTAGATTTTGTTAAAGAAATCACTGATAAGCATCAATTATATAGTCAGAGCGTAGATATATTTGAATCTGATAGGGGTTATTTGATTAATGAAATGCAATGTATATTTGGGCAAAGCGATCCGTATCAAATGCTTATAAATGGTAAACCAGGTAGATATATAATGATTGAAGGTAAATGGCAATTTGAAGAAGGGGATTTTAATACTAACGAATCATATGATTTGCGTTTAGAAACTGCCTTTAAATTATATAGAGAGGGGAAACTCTAATTAAAATTCTATTTATTTGTAGTGGGAATAAAAGTATTTCCCCAATAGTAATATCTCAAGCTGACTCATTAATAAGCAAAGGAATAGAATTAAAGATATTTCCCATCATAGGTAAGGGTGTTTGGGGTTATTTAAAAAATATTCCTCAATTAAGAAAGAAAATCATGGCATTTAACCCTGATATTATACATTCTCATTATTCTTTTTGCGGTATTATTGCAGCATTGGCGTTACGGAAAATACCTATTGTGGTCTCTTTAATGGGAAGTGATACTCATCAATCAAGACTGATGGGAATTATTATTAGATATTTTTCAGATTATAAATGGACAAAGACTATTGTTAAATCAGAAGATATGAAAATAAGATTAGGTTTAAAAAATAGTGTTGTTTTATCTAATGGTGTGGATTTAAATCTATTTCATCCCTTAGATAAAAAAGAATGTAGGCAAAAATTACGATGGAATTTGGATAAAAAATATATATTATTTGTTTCAAATCCAGATAGAAAAGAGAAGAATTTTGCTCTTGCTCAAGCTACAATAGATAGAATAAAAATAAATTCTGTTGAATTAAAAATCATATACCATATAGATCATTCTCAAATGCCTGTTTATTTAAATGCTGCAGATGTTTTATTATTAACTTCAAAATGGGAAGGTTCACCTAATATAGTAAAAGAAGCTATGGCTTGTAATATACCTGTTGTAGCAACAAAGGTCGGTGATATAGAGTATCTTTTTGGGAATACTAAAGGTTATTATTATACGGATCCTGATCCAGATAAATTAACTGAAAAAATTAATTTTTTCTTAAATAATGATATTAAACCAAATGGTCGTCACAGAATAATTGATTTAAAATTGGATTCGGAATCCATTGCAGATAAACTTATTCAACTTTATCAAGAGGTTTTATCTAAATAGATGAGTGAATATAAAATTATTGATGCAATGCAAATTTCAAGAGAAAAATGGTGGGATTTTACTGATAATAATGAAAATTGTAACATTTTCTCAACTCCTTATATGTATGATGTATGGAATGCTACTCCTGGATATAAATCTTTTGCCTTCTTTGCCATTGATGAAAATGAAGACATTAAAGGGCTATTAGTAGGACATCTGGAAACTGTTTCTAAAGGTTTACTCAGTAAATTATCAACTAGGGCAGTTTTAATGCAATCTCCTGTCGCTCTTGATGATGATGCTCTTTCCTTATTATTAAATCATTATTTATATTTTATGAAAAGAAGGGCTGTATATACTGAAATTAGGAATAACTTTGATACATTAATTCAAAGAAATATATATGAATCTTTAGGATTTAATTATGAAGATCATTTAAATATATTGATAGATTTATTTCTTGATGAAGAAGAACTATGGAAGAATTTACATGCTAATCGAAAAACTAATATCAAAAAGGCTAAGAAATACGGAATTATTGTTAAACAATTAGAATTTGCAGAATTATCAGAATCTATAGCAATATTACAACAACTATATAAAAAGATAAATTTACCTTTTCCACCATATAATTTTTTTGAATTTGCTTATAAGACTACTAATAATAAAACGAAAATGATTGCATATGGTGCATATTTTGAAAATAAAATTATAGGAACAATGATAACTTTACATTATAAAGGTACTGTTTTAGAACTATATGTTGGTAGTCTGGACAAATATTATACTAAATATCCAAATGATGTTTTGCCCTGGGATATTATGTTGTTATGTAAACAAGAAGGATATAAATGGTTTGATTTTGGAGGGGCCGGCAATCCAAATATATCATATGGTGTTCGCGATTTTAAAATTAAATATGGCGGAGAAATAGTTAATTTTGGCCGTTATTATTTTTATCATTCTAAGCCACTGTTTAAAATTGCAGAAACAGGGTTTAAATCATTACAAAAAATTAATAGCATAAAGTCCAGAATACAAAACTTCAATCATCAAAATTCTTAGTACACATCTATAATGAATATACTTATTGATATAGGTCATCCTGCTCATATTCACCTTTTTAAAAATTTCGCATGGGAAATGCAAAAAAAAGGTCATAAAATTCTTTTTACTTGTAGAGATAGAGAATTCCTTTTGCGATTACTTCAAGTTTATGGATTTATTTATGAAAATTTTGGTAGGCACAATAAAAGTATAGGAGGGAAGATACATGGTCTGATAAAAAATGAGTTACAAATGTTTAATACTGCTATTCAGTTTAAACCAGATATATTTCTTAGTCATGGTTCTGCTATAGCAGCTTTTACCTCTTTTCTTTTGCATAAACCTCATATTTCTTTTGAAGACACTTTTAATATGGAGCAGGTAAGACTTTATTTACCTTTTACCGATGTTGTTCTTACAGGAGATTATCCTCATCCTTCTTTAGGCAGAAAAGAAATTAAATATCCAGGCTATCACGAACTGGCTTATTTACATCCTAATGTATTTACACCTGATGAAAATGTTTTAAAAGAATTAGGAATAGAAAAAGGTGAAAAATATGCTATTGTGAGGTTTATAGCCTTTAATGCTACACATGATATAGGCCAACAAGGGATTTGTAAAGAAAATAAAATAAAATTAGTCAAAGAATTAAGTAGATATCTAAAAGTTTTTATTTCATCAGAAGGAGATTTACCAGAAGAATTAAAAGAATATCAAATAAAAATAAAACCTGAGAATATGCATAATGTACTATATTATGCTCAATTATTAGTTGGAGAGAGTGGAACCATGGCTAATGAATGTGCTATTTTAGGAACTCCGAATATCATAATTGGTTCAAGAGCTAAACACATTGGGATTCACCAAGAATTATCTAACCGATTCAAATTGCAATATATATTTAATAACATTTCTGAAGCATGGGATTTAATTGAATATTTAGCCAATTCCAGCAAACCCAAAGAAGAAATGCGAAATAAGCTTAATATACTTTATGAAAATAAAATAGATGTTACATCATTTTTAGTATGGTTTATTAATAATTATCCTCATTCTATAAATGAAATTAAAAATCCAGATTTTATCTTTTTTTCTTTTCATTGATATAGCTATAATTAACAATAGATAGTTATTAATATAATAAAAAAATATATTATGTATTATTATGATGATATAAAAACATTAGTTAATAATGATGCAGTTTTTGTTGGGGATATAACAAAAATAGAATTTAATAAAGCTAAAAATCTGAATGAAGCAGATGAATATTCTATTGTTTGGATAAAAAATAGTGGAGAGGATGCATTAAGACAAATATTGAAGACAAGAGCAAGAGTTATAGTTTGCACCAATAATATTGAGTTAGATAATAATATAACAGATGGAAAGTGCCTTATATTAACAAACAATCCTAAATATGTATACGCTAAAATAGTTAATTTTCTATTTGTAACCAAAGAGCAAATAGGTATTCATCAATCAGCTATTATTGATAAGAATGCAAAAATTGGTAAAAATGTATGCATCGGAGCTTACTCCATAATAGGCTCTTGCGTCATTGGAGATAATTCTATAATACAAGAAAATGTAATTATTCGTGATTGTGTTAGAATAGGTAATAAGGTTTTTATTAAATCCGGAGCTATAATTGGGAATCCTGGTTTTGGATTTGTAAAAAATGAAAAAAGTGAATGGGGAAAATTTCCTCAAATAGGCAATGTAATAATAGAGGATAATGTTGAAATTGGTTCAAATGTATGTATTGATAGAGGTGCCCTAAGTACAACAATTATTAGTTCCGGGACAAAAATTGATAATTTAACTCAAATAGCACATAATGTAAAAATCGGTAAAAATTGTATTATAGCAGGAAATGTAAGTATTGCTGGAAGTTGTAATATAGGGGATAATGTATGGATAGGACCTTCTGCAACCATAAATAATGGTTTAACTATTGGATCAAATTCATTTATTAGTTTAGGTTCTGTTATTATAAATAATGTACCACCCAATTCTGATGTAATTGGTTATCCAGCGGAATCTAAAGAATTATTTGTCAGAAAGCGCTTAGCTTTAGTAAAATTAATAAAAAGGAAATAAGTATGAATGAGGATTTTTTAAACTTATTTGCAGAGGCTTTGGAAAAAGAACCTTCTGAAATAACTTTTGATGATGAATTCAGAAACTATGAAGAATGGAATTCATTGGCAGTATTATCTATTATTGCTATGATTAAGCAAAACTATGATATTACTATTCCTCGCAAGGAATTTGATGAATTAAAAATTGTATCTGACTTATTTGAATATATTCAAGCTCATAGGCAGAAATAATGGGTACAAAGATAAAGAAGATTGAGTACTATCTTCCTGAAAAGATTTTAACAAATGAGCAATTAGAAGAAAAATTTCCTGAATGGCCAGCATCAAAAGTTGAAGACAAAATTGGAGTTAAACAAAGGCATATAGCTAAATCAGATGAAACTTCTCTTGATTTAGCTACAAAAGCTGCAGAAAAATTATTAGAAAATGAAGATAGAGATCATATAGATTTTGTTCTCTTCTGTACTCAAAGTCCGGAATATCTTTTACCTACTTCGGCATGTATTCTTCAGACAAGATTAGGGCTGAGAACAGATATAGGAGCTCTTGATTTTAATTTAGGTTGTTCTGGATATATTTATGGACTGTCATTAGCTAAAGCTCTTATTAATTCAGAAATGTGTAAAAACATACTATTTGTTACAGGTGAGACGTATAGTAAATTTATTGCAGAGGATGATATATCAAATCGTAGCATTTTTGGTGATGCTGGAAGTGCTACTTTAATAACTAATTCTGATGTTGATAAGATAGGAGAATTCGTATTTGGAACTGACGGGAATGGTGCAGAAAATTTAATTGTTAAAAATTTATCAGCGCGTAATTCATATATTTTAAATGAAGGAGAAAGACCTACCTTATATATGAATGGTCCTGAAATTTTTAATTTTACAATTGAAACAATTCCACTGTTAATAAAAAATGTACTTTCTAATAATAAAATTGAATTAATTGATATAGATTATATTATATTACATCAAGCCAATAAATATATATTAGAATTTTTAATTAGCCAAATAGGTCTTGGTCCAAATAAATGTCATATTGATATGCTAAATTATGGGAATACCGTTTCTAATACCATTCCTATAGCTTTAAAAGATGCTTTTGTTCAAGGGAAAATACATTCAGGAGATAAAGTGCTTTTAGCTGGTTTTGGAGTTGGATATTCCTGGGGTGCTACTATTATAACTATTTAGTAAATTTATGATTAAGATAGAAAATATAAAATTATCTTGTATATCCTGTTGCATACCAGGATTATACGAATATAATAAGGAGTTGGAAGAATTTGATGAAGAAAGGAAACAACGAATTATAGATAGTACTGGGGTAAATAAAAGGCCGATTGCTATAAATTCGCAATGTACCTCTGATTTTGTATATGAAGCTACTCTGAATATTATTCGTCAAAAGAATATAGATTTAGATCAAATAGGAATTTTGGTTTTAGTCACACAAACTCCTGATTATATTCTTCCAGCGACAAGCTGCATTCTTCATAATAGATTAAAACTAAATAAAGATACTATAACTTTTGATATTAATCTTGGTTGTAGCGGCTATATTTACGGTTTATTTATAGCATCTTCTTTATTAAATATGACAAATAAATCTTATGCTTTACTTTTAGCTGGAGATACAATTTCTAAGTTTGTTGGCAAAGAAGATGCCTCCACCAGATTTATTTTTGGAGATGCAGGTTCAGCAACATTACTTAAAAAAGATTATAATACTGAACCTATGATCTTTTCATTAGGAACTGATGGTTCAGGATGGCAAAATTTAATTATTCCTAATGGTGGATCAAGAAATAAAAATAACAGGAAGAATGACATAAAAATTGATAGTGATGGTAATAAGAGATCAGATGAAGACTTATATATGGATGGAATGGAAATATTCAATTTTACAATATCAACTATAATTCCCCATATTCAACTAATATGCGATGAATATGGATTACCTGATATAGTTGTATTTCACCAGGCAAATAAATATATGCTTGAATTTATGAGAAAGAATTTGAAAATCCCTAAAGATAAGTTCCTCTATTCGTTAGAAGATTTTGGAAATACAAGTTCTGCTTCTATACCTCTTACTTTATGTGCAAATTCCAACAAAACTATAAATAGTAAAAAAGCTCTGTTAAGTGGTTTTGGAGTAGGTTATTCGTATGGATCAGCAATAGTTGATTTAAAAGAAACAGAATTATATAATATATTAACCTATAAAGATTGTAATGAATAGATTAGAAAACAAGAATATATTAATAACTGGCGCTTCTTCCGGCATTGGAAGAGAATGCGCTATTCGCTGTTATAAAGAAGGAGCAAAGGTTCATTTGTTAGGGAGAAATGAAAATTCTTTAAAAGAAATATATTCAAGACTTAATGATGAGAATAATTCTTATCACATACTTGATCTTAGGGATTTTGATAGGTATCAGAGCATAATAGAAGATATCGTTGATAAATATGGTAAGATAGATGGTTTTATTCATTCAGCTGGATATCAGATTACTTTGCCAATTTCTGCAATGGACTATAAGCAATATATTGATATTTTTGAAGTTAATACTATTTCAGCTTTTGAATTTATCAAAATAATAACACAGAAAAAATATGGTAATTTAAAAGGTATGAGTATCGTATTAATTGCCTCAATTATGAGTATAGTAGCTGATGTTGCCTTAACTGCTTATTGTGCTTCCAAAGCTGCTTTAGTCGGAGGCGCTAAGGCATTAGCTCTTGAACTTGCAAGTAAGGGGATTAGAGTTAATTGTATATCGCCAGGAACATTATCTGATACAGCCATGACAGAAAACCTTAAAAAACAATTATCAGAAGAAGAGTTTCATAAAATTGAAAATAAATATCCTTTAGGATTGGGTATAACAAAAGATGTTTCTGCTTTATGTATGTTTTTACTATCAGATGAATCAGAATGGATTACAGGACAAAATTTAATAGTTGATGGCGGGTTATCCATAAAATGACCCTCAATATTATATAAATATTTTTAAATTAAGTTTTTATTTATTGGTATAATCAATAAATAAATATATATAATATATAAATAAAATAATTATATAATATATTAATTTTATAAATAGAATATTATGAGAACTAATTATTTGAGAAAGGTGGAAAATATTATGGAAAGAGTATTAATTTTATCGCCACATACCGATGACGCTGAACTGGGATGTGGTGGTTTCATATGTAAGTTGCTTGAACGAAATATTAAAATTTTTTGGATAGTTTTTTCAACAGCTAAAGAATCTTTACCTAAAAATTATCCCTCTAACATTTTAGTAAAAGAGTTTATGTCTGTCATTGAATTATTAGGTCTGGATAAATCAGGATATTTAATAGAAAATTTTCAAGTTAGGAAACTTACAGAAAAACGTCAGGAAGTTTTAGAAATTTTAGTCAATATTGGAAAAAAATTCAAACCTGATTTGGTAATAGGTCCATCTGTGCATGATTATCATCAGGATCATTTAGTTGTTGCTAATGAGATGATACGTGCTTATAAAATGAGAAGTAGCATAATATGTTATGAATTACCATGGAATCAAATATTTTTTCAATCTCAATTTTTTGTTAAATTAGATGAAAAACATATCAAAAATAAAATAAAAATTCTTAATCAATATCAATCCCAGATTAACCAATCCAAAAGTTATTTTTCAAAGGATTTTATCCGAGGATTAGCTTCAACTAGAGGAGCTCAAATCGGATATAAGTATGCAGAAGCGTTTGAAGTAATTAGATGGATAATGTAAAAAAGTTTACAATTATCCAAAAATAGGAGAATGTAATTTAGTAAAATTACTAATAGGATGTAGAAAAAAGTAAAAAACTTCTAGTTTTAGCTATGATAAATTTAAATAGATAATAATACATTAAATTTAAAATGACAAAAAAACTTTTCAAGTAATGGTTAATAATACTTTTAGTGATTAATGATATTCCTTTTAGTAATGATATAAATAAAATCATCCATAAAACAGTCTTTAAATTCAGATTGGATTATCTTATACATTTTATCTCTTTTCTCATTTTCATTTCATTATATTTTATTGATATAAAACAAGGTAGTCCAATTTTTTCTGAGAAAACTGCATTAAAATATCTATTAATTGTTGGCGGAGCTGCTATTTTATTTGAATGCATACAATATTTTTTTTGCCCTATAGAACTTTTAATACTATGGATATTATAGACAATTTAACCGGTGCAAGAACTTTTGCAAAAGAAACTGCTTGATTAGGGTAGCTTATTTTTTTTATAGGTAAGCAACTTTTATCTGTAGATAAAGCTTTAATTAAAGAGAAAAAAAATGTTTTGGTCAAGGGATGTTGGTGAATTAATAGAAGCGTTGAAAAAATCTGAAAAAAGAAATGTTGATTTAACTCATTCTAAGAATGTGCAAGAGGAAGTGATATCAAAACTTTTGGAAGTGATTAAGAATTGGACAATATAAAAAAAATGCATTTAATAGTAGGAGCCAGACCTAACTTTATGAAAATGGCTCCCCTTTATAGAGAATTATCTTTATATAGCGAAAAATATGAACCCTTGATAATACATACCGGTCAGCATTATGATGAAAAAATGTCCAAACTTTTTTTTTATGATTTAGATATGCCTAAACCTGCTGCCTATTTAAATGTAGGCTCAGCATCTCATGGAAAACAGACAGCTATGATAATGGAAAGATATGAAGACTTGCTTTTAGCAGGAGATAAGCCAGATTTAGTTATAGTTGCGGGGGATGTTAATTCTACCATTGCATGTGCATTAGTGGCTAAAAAATTATATATTCCTGTAGCTCATCTTGAAGCAGGTCTAAGAAGTTATGATGATAGAATGCCTGAGGAGATAAATAGAGTTCTTACTGACAGAATATCTGATATATTACTAACACCCTCGCTTGATGCAAATAAAAATTTAGAAAAAGAGGGCATAGAACCTGATAAAATTTATTTTGTGGGAAATATAATGATTGATTCTTTGATTGCCCATAAAGAAAAAGCTGAAACTTCTAATATTTTTAGCAACTTAAATATGTTACCTAAGGAATCATATGCTTTAGTAACATTACATAGACCATCTAATGTTGACGAATATAATAGTTTAAAAATGTTATTAATGGCATTAAGTGAAATAAGTGGAAAAATAAAAATTATCTTTCCTATGCATCCCAGAACAAAGAAAAATATATATGAACTTGGTTTATCATCTATTTTAAATCCTAGCTCAAATCTTATTATCACTGAGCCATTAGGATATTTAGATTTTCTAAAGTTAGAAATGAATGCAAAATTTATACTTACTGATTCAGGAGGTATTCAGGAGGAATCAACCTATTTTGGAATTCCCTGTTTAACTTTAAGAGAAAATACAGAAAGACCGATAACCATTACAGAAGGTACCAATCATCTTGTTGATTTGAATGTGGAAAGTATTGTTAATAGTGCTAGGGAAATTATTGAAGGGAATGTAAAACAGGGGAAAATACCTAAATATTGGGATGGAAAGACAGCCAACAGAATTGTAAAAGTACTTGATGAATGGTTTGAGACAAGAGAAGAAGCCACCGAGA